>SXGU01536799.1_pt1 | contig 19504 bp, 17 predicted proteins | sample 3174531 | NCBI WGS metagenome assembly SXGU01 (sample SAMN11356863, study PRJNA531348) | freshwater metagenome | isolation source: freshwater sample F1-140 | place: China: Fuxian Lake, Yuxi | collected 2017-12-25 | reverse complement strand
GGTGCGGCGTAGTTTTCCGTCGTTGAATCGCTGGATGAAGTTTCACTTGAATCCGCCGTTTGTTTTTTCTGCTCTTCGACCTTTTTTTGGAGATCGGCGAGTTTTTTCTTTATTTCGTCGGTGTTGTTAATCGGATATTCGCTCGCTGACTGTGAATTCGTCGTTGTAATCGGTGTTCTCGAAATGTTTAGCGGTTTAAAGTTTGCGGTTTCATTAGAAATATTCGCTTTTTTACCATTGTTCTCAGATGCGTAAAATATAATCACGGTGACACCCATGAAACCTAATATCAGAAGAGCGGCTATTCCGACAATAGCGAATAAAACGAAATTCGATTTTTTCGGCGAAACGGATTGGTTAGCGTTTGCCTGCGGCAGATTAACGTTTGGCGAAACCAAAGTCGGCTGCTCAATGTCGTCGAGAGCTTGCAGCGATGCCCCGTCAACCAAACAAAACCGCAGCGATTGATCGGTGTATGTTGTTTTGCAAACGGGGCATTGCTTCATAAAAATTGTGCAGAAAATAAAAAGTAAATATTCGGGAGAAAACTAGCTCGTCATATTCTGAGCGGCATCACGATGTATTTGTAAGTATAGTTTTTGTCGCCCGCAACGCTCATTTGCGTTTGCGCGTTACCGTCTTTGAATTCAAAAGCGACGCGCGGTTTGCCGCCGGTTTCTTTGACTTTGACTTTTTCGCCGTCCGTTTCCTGCTCAATCGTTTCCGATTCGGCAGCCGCGCCGATGACGTTGAGAAAATCTTGCAGATACTGCGAATTGAAACCGATATTCACTTCTTCGCCCGAATAATCAGCGGCGATTTTTTCGCTCGCTTCGCCTTCTTCCGAACTTTGCGCGCCGATTTCGATTTCGTTCGGTTTAATCGTCAAACGCACCGAACGCGTTCTTTCGTCAGCCATTAAAGAAACGCGGCGGATCGCCGTTTTCATTTCGTCGGCGTCAAAAGTCGCGATTTTGTCGTTGTCTTTCGGAATCACCATTTCGTAATTAGGAAATGTGCCGGAGAGTTTGCGCGTAATCAACAGGCGTCCGTCAACTTCAAAATAGATATGATTCGGGTCTTCGCCGAAACTGACTTCGCCTTTGGCATCGCGCGCGATTTTGACGAGTTCGAGCAAAGCTTTTTTCGGAATCAGCGCGTCCATCGCTTCGGCAGTCGCATTGCCCGACAAATTTCTTTCGATGTAAGCCAGCCGGTGTCCGTCGGTCGTCACCATTTTCGCCGAATTTCCGTCAATCATAAACTTCGCGCCCGAAAGCGTAAACCGCGATTGTTCGTTCGTGATCGCAAAAGACGTGTTGTGAATAAAATGATTAAAAATATCAGCCGTCAATTTCATCGGCGCGCTTTTGAAAGATGGAACTTCCGGAAAATTTTCTTTGGAAACACCGGCGAGCCGAAAGTTGGATTTCCCGCAATTGAGTTTCACCCATTCGTTTTCATCTTTCGTAAAATGAACGTCCGCATCGTCGAGCAAACGAACGATATCGAAAAGTTTGCGCGCCTGCACGCACATCGAGCCGCTCTTTTTGATATTCGCTGAAGTTTCGCATCGAATCGTGACGTCCAAATCCGTTCCGACAATTCTAATCGAATTTTCACCGACTGATTCAATCAATATATTTGATAAAACCGGAATCGTGCTTTTCTTTTCGACGATACCCTGAACAAATCCGAGTTCATCTTTGAGAACGCTTTGCTTGATTGTAAATTCCATTACTTTTTTAACCTCTCGAAATGCTTTTTATTATACCCAAAAATACGCTTTTTTTGGCGAACGCTTTTTACTCTTTCTAATACTTTAAAAACTATATTTTTATCTAGTATTAGTAGTAGTGCCTGTGGAAATGTGGAAAAGCCACTTTATTGATGCAATAACTAAACTTGCGCGTCCACAGGCTCTGTGGAAAACTTGTGGATAACTTTCGTCCCTGTGGAAAAAATCAGTGTCAATCAATCTTTTCCACATTTTCCACAGGGTGAATTCAGCTTTCCCTGTGGAAATGTGGAAAACTTTGTTTAAGTTCTGTCGTTAAAGCAGTAAAAAGACTTTCCTTGAAAATGTTCTGTGGAAAACTTTTCACTGTAATTTTGTTACTTCGTTCGCTAACTAACTGCAAAGATTGTCAATTAACTCGCTGACAACCCTGTGGAAATTCCTGTCGTCCTTAATTACGCCGTCAATTTTCTCCACCGAATGCATTACTGTCGTGTGATGTTTACCGCCAAATTCGCGTCCGATTTCGGGAAAGCTGTGTTTCGTTAATCTCTTACACAAATACATCGCAATCTGACGCGGAACCGCGATCTGGCGCGAATTGTTTTTTGATTTTATTTCCTCAACCGATAATTTGTAATGCGATGCAACGGTTCGGGCGATGCGCTCCATTGATAAACCTTCCGGCTGATCGTTATCAACGATATTGCGCATCGCGTCCTGCGCCAGCATTTTGGAAATCGGCATTCCGCGCAGCGAAGAAATCGCCACCAAACGAACCAGCGAACCTTCTAATTCACGAATATTGCTGCGAACTTTTCCGGCGATAAAAAACGCGATTTCGTCCGGCAGATTAACTCCGTCCAAATCGGCTTTTCGTTTTAAGATTGCGACTTTCGTTTCTAAATCCGGCGGCTCGATGTCAGCGATCAATCCCCATTCAAATCGCGAGTGCAGTCTTTCTTCCAAAGTCGGAATTTCGCGCGGCGGACAATCAGAGCTGATAACAATCTGTTTCTGATCGTTATGCAGCGCATTAAAAGTATGAAAAAACTCTTCCTGCGTGCGTTCTTTTCCCGCCATAAACTGCACGTCGTCCATTAAAAGAACGTCAATCGAACGATATTTTTCGCGAAAAGTTTGAGTTTTGTCGTAACGAATCGCATTGATCAATTCGTTCATAAATTTTTCGGACGTTATATACGCAACACGCAGATGGCGGTTTCGCTCTTTTATCGAATGACCGATGGCGTGCATCAGATGGGTTTTGCCCATTCCGACGCCGCCGTAAATAAAAAGCGGATTGTAAGTTTTCCCCGGCGTTTCCGCCGCGCCCAATGATGCTGCGTGCGCAAATTGATTGCACGAACCGACAACGAAAGTTTTAAACGTGTATTTTTGATTCAGCGAATTTTCAATCGGCTCGATATCAACAAAATTCGCGGAGTTTTGTTTAAGCAAACCTTCAGGTTTTGGTTTATCAGCAAAATTTAACTGCTTATTTTGCGGAGCAGCCGGAACATTTCTCTGCTTTTCAAAAAAGAAATCCGTATCGTCATCATCGTCGTTACCAAACTTTTCTTCGTTAGCTTCGGAATCTTCAACTTCCCAATCCAGACGATAATTCGACAAATTCAGTTCTTTGAGCGTCTGATTGATGACTTCTGAATAATATGTGCTGATCCAATCTTTCGTGACCTGACCGGCGCGCAGATGCAAAATTCTTTCGCTCTCGTCGCACCCGTTAAATTTAATTGGGCGAAACCAAGAGTCAAAAATTTGTTTATTCAGACGTTTTTCGACGGATTGCAGAATGTTGTTCCAAACATTTCTATTTTCCATTGAAGATTCCATTTTTTTTCTCCGAAAATTTGTTAATTCTTTAGTAAAACTTTTAAGCAAAATCTAAAAATAATTATCGTTTAATATTTCCTGTTTTTTGCTTCACCGATAACGGCTAAACCCTTTGAGTTTCGGTGACTTTAACGCTTCTTGAGCGCGCGACTTAAAAGTTTTCCACAAGGTTTTCCACAGGCTTGTGGAAACCGGCTTAAAAGTTAAAGTAAAACTTTAAGTCTATTATTTTCAATAATTTAGGGGGTTGTGAATTGTTGAAAACGGGGGAAAGACTAACACAAAAAAATAGCGATTGCAAGAAGAAATCCACAGGTTAAACGCCGATTTTTTTCCGCCGATGTCGCTTGCTTTTTTCAGCGCTTTGCTGTAATCGGCTTTGTGATAAAATGTGTCCGAAGTCATTTTTCCGATGAAAATTATGCCCGAAAAAAAGCGAAAAAAAACCACGTCGCCCAAACGGTTTGCCGCAGAAAACAATTTGCTGCAAACGATTAAAAAAACCGTCGAAAATCTCAGTTATATGAGCGAAACGGATGCCGGATTCGAGTTGTTTGTCGGAACAGCGGCAGCAGGCGGCGTCACCAAAGAGGAAATTCTCCGCCAAACCGGAAAATCCGCCGATGCGCCGATTGAAGAACGAAATTTCGATGAAATGTTTGAACGATTAATGACGATTCAAGATTGGTTCGGCGACGATGAAACGAAACAGGCGGAAAACTTCAAAAAACTCAAAGCTCTTTTTGAAAATAATCTGAAGGATTTGAAAGTATTCCGAATCGGACAGATTCAGATAGATATTTATTTTGTCGGTTTAGATGAAAACAACAATTTAACCGGCGTCAAAACCTTTGCTGTTGAGACATAAAAAAAGCGAAAATTGTTAAAATCTTCGCTTTTCTTTGAATACAAATTTACCAAAAAATTTATTTTTGTTTGATCGAGCCTGCACCGGAAGTGCTTTTGCTCAATTCCTGCGGATTTCCGCTGTAAACGATTTTGCTTGCGCCCGAAGCCTCGCCGCTCAATTCGCTGACGGCAAAAACGTTAATGCTGCTTGCGCCGCTCGCGTCAACGATAACTTTTTGGCTTTTCAAATTTTCCGCGTCAACTTGGCTGGCGCCGCTGATGTCGGCGATCAAGTTCGACGTTTCGCCGGTTAAAAAAACTTTTGAAGCGCCGCTCGCATCAATCTGTAAATTCTCGTTTTTGGCATCGGCGAGCGATACGTTTGAAGCGCCGGAAACTTCCAGACTTTCAATGTTCGGCGCGGAAATGCGCACTTTAATACTCTTTTTTGATGAAATGCGATTTGCAGTTTCCAGTTTTAACACTCCGCCGCGAACCTCGGTTTTAATCAGCGGCAGAAGATTGTCATCCGCCTCTATTTCGACGCTGAAGTCTTTCTGCGCCGTTATTTCGACTTGAAAGATTCCTCCAACATCAACGCCGTTAAAATCGCTGACAGAGCGTTTCTCGCGCAAAGTGTTGCCCGAACCTTTGATTCCGCGATTAACGGAAAAGTTAAAAATCTTGCCGGGTATTTTTCCGATTGAAAAAACATTTCCGAAAACGACGCCGATTGATAATGCCGCGATAAAAATTAATAAACCAACTTTTTTCATTTATTGACTCCGTATGATTTCAAATAATCGAAAAGGAAACGATAAATTTTTCGAGCAGGTTTCAAGTTTTTGTCTGCAAAGATTTTCTACATCAAAACTTTGAATTTAAGTTTGGATTTTTAACGCGTGAAAAAATAGAACTGAATCGCCTGCGCAATGCCGATTAACAAACCGAAAATCGCGCCGAAAATTTCAATCGTGCGCAGATGTTCTTTGGCAATTGATAAAACGAGATTTTCCAGTTTTTCGACCGGGTAATTGTTGATTTTTTCGCGCACAACGGTTCCGATGTCGAATTCTTTAATCGCCTGCGGAAGTTTTTCGCGCGCGGCGGAAATGATCGTTTCGGTCAATGCTTTTCCGGCTTCGCGCGCTTTGTCTTCGGAAATATGATCGGATAATTTTCCAATCGGAGTCGAAATTATTCGCTCAATCTGGCGCGATAAAACTGCATTAACGATGTTTGAAGTTTCGCTGCGCGAGAGAATTTGCAGCAAACCTTTGGAAAGCATTTTTTTGAGCTTTTCTTCGGATTCCGGATGAAGCGTTTGCAAAATCGCGTCAATGCTGTGCGGTCGCATCTTTTGCAGAGTGTCGGTCAGATAAGCCGAAACCGACTTTTGCATCTGTTCGCCCTGCAAAATTGACAAAACGCTTTTGGAAATTTGTTTTTTTATTTTTTCGAGCTGTTCGGGTGCAATCGCGCCGATAATGTCGGGAATCGGGCGGGCGAGCGCGTTATCAATCGAAGTATTGATAAATTTTCCGGCTTCTTCGGCAAAAAAATCGCCGCGCAGCGTTTCTTCAATGCGTTTGGGCACTTTTTCATTAACCAAATCATCAACTTCTTTCAAAAGATTGTCGCGCGAGACGAACATTTTTTTGAAAAACGGCAATTGTTCGTAATAGCTGTGAACTTCGCGTTTAATCAGCGTGGAGATTTGATTGCGCGTTCGTTCAGCCGTCGCGATTTGCGCGAGCTGATGCGTGATCGGTTTGATTTGTCCGGCGGCTTTTTCTTTTAACAGCGCAACTGCATCGCCGTTGAAAATTTCACTGAGCGGCGTCGGCGTATTTGTTAATTCATCAATTCGACCATTGATAAAATCATTGATTTTGGCGATGAAAACCGGCTCGCGCAGCGCGCCGCGAATTTGCGTTTCGAGAAAGCCGAGAATTTTGTTAAATGTTTCTTCGTCAACGACTTGGGACACGCGTTTTGATAAAACCTCATCAACGCGCCGCTCGACAAATGAGTGAATCGTCTGCAAAGTTTCCTCGCTTTGCAAAACGGTCTCGACGTATTCCGCGACTTTCAGTTGAAGCGAAGAAATCGCGTCCAAGATCGGCGCTCGCACTCCGGCTGGCAGCGCTTCGATCAGCGACGGATAATTAGTCAGCAGAATTTCCTCGGTGTAAGAATCAATGATTCCCTGCACTTTGCGGCGCAGAAAATCTTTTTCAAAAAGTTCGTCCGTAATCGTTTCCTGCGAAACTAGTTCTTCGCCGACGGCTTTGCCGATTGCTTCGGCGAGCCGCGTTCGGTGGCGCGGAATCATTCCCTGCGGAAAAATCGTCAAACCGAGAATTTTAACCGGATTGCGCGGTCGAAAAAGCATTCTGACGGCAAGCCAAGCGCCCAAATAACCGTGGATGGTTGCAAAAAGAATCAACGATGCGATCTGAACCCAGATGCTTCCGAAAAAACTTGAAAAATCCATAAACTAGAGTTCAAGATTCGAGATTTAGAATTCAAAATTGAAAATCTGTTTTATTCTCTCGAATTTTGAATATTAAATTCTGAATCTTGAATCAAAAAACTTGAAAACCTTTTGATTTCAAACAAAAATCCGAAAAATCTTTCAGCCAATCGTGCGTCGCGCTGTAATTTCTCCATTGTTCGTCTTCATCTTTATATAATGTGCCGTCATCCGGCGCATCGGTAACGCTCAAATCGGAAAAAATGCGTTTATCCGGCGCTAATTTCGGCAGTATTTCGCTCTGAATTTTTTCGCCGATCAAGTGCGCTTCCTCTTTTTCGATTTTTACGCCGGTCGCATTATATTCCATTTGCCGCAGCTTTCCGTCGCTCAAAACATCGAAACTTTTGATGATTTCCAGTGTCGTGCGCCAATTCCAGACGTTTGCACCGAACTCAAAATTTTCGGCGCCTAAATCCAATAATGTAAAACTCATAAAATTTCTCCAACGAAATGCTAAACGGGTCGCCAAAGTAAGTCAATCATAATGTTCGCCGACGAACCGAAAAACAAGGCTGACGGCACTCCGCTATTAAAAATTATTATATTGATCGCGGCTGCCGAAATAACCGGCGAGAAAAATTCAATTTTCTTCGTGGCTTAAATTTTATTCGCCGTTTATAATTCCAAATATTCAAAAAATTATGTCGAAATCAATTTCATACTCGGACGCGGGCGTCTCGATTGATAACGCGAATATTGCGCTCGAAAAAATCAAAAGTTACGCCAAATCAACGTTTAACGACCAAACGCTCACGGAAATCGGCAGTTTCGGCGGAATGTTTTCCGCGATGTTCCCGGAAATGCGCGAGCCGATTCTCGTCGCTTCGGCGGACGGCGTCGGGACAAAACTAAAAATCGCTTTCGACACCGGAATTCACGACACAATCGGTCAGGATTTGGTTAATCACTGCGTCAACGACATTTTGGTGCAGGGCGCAAAACCGCTGTTTTTTCTCGATTATTTTGCGACCGGAAAGCTGTCGCCGGAAGTAACAACTTCGGTAATCGAAGGAATTTCCATCGCGTGCCGGGAGAATTCGTGCGTTTTACTCGGCGGCGAAACGGCGGAAATGCCCGGTTTTTACAAAGACGGCGAATACGATTTAGCCGGTTTTATCGTCGGCGTCGTTGATCGAGCAAAAGTGATTGACGGCAAAAACATCGCGGCTGGCGATGTCGTTTTGGGTTTGCCTTCCAATGGTTTACAGACAAACGGTTACTCACTCGCCAGAAAATTGTTTTTTGAAATCGGCGGCTTAAAAGTTGATTCATACCTTGAAGAATTAAGCGCAACCGTCGGCGAAACTTTGCTTGAAAAACATACGAGTTATCTAAAGCCGCTGGAAAATCTGCTTGATTCGGGAAAAATAAAAGGTTTAGCGCACATCACCGGCGGCGGTTTTCTCGAAAATATTCCGCGCATTCTGCCGAAAAACGTCGCGGTCGAAATCGAACGCGGAACGTGGACGGAACTTCCCGTTTTCGGCGCAATGCAAAAACTCGGAAATGTCACGGACGCGGAAATGTTTCGCACATTTAATATGGGAATCGGAATGATCGTAATTTGCGCTGAAAATGACCAAGAGTTTTTGCAGGAAAACTTGGGCGCGAGTTTTAGAATCGGGCGCGTTACCGAAGGAAGTTGCGAAGTGAAAATTAAATGAAAATCGGCATTTTAATTTCCGGGCGCGGCTCGAATATGACAGCAATTATTGAAGCTGTTAGAGATCAACGAATTCCCGATGCGGAAGTTTCTGTTGTGATTAGCGACAAAAAGAATGCGCTCGGGTTGGAAAAAGCAAGCGAGCGCGGAATTGAGACGATTGTTGTTGCGCGAAAAAATCGGACGCGTGAAGAACACGATGCGGAAATCGTCAATGAACTTGAAAAACGCGGCGTTGAACTTGTTTGTCTCGCCGGTTATATGCGGCTTTTATCGAAAGATTTTGTGCGCGCTTTTCCGGAAAAAATCATTAATATTCATCCGAGTCTGTTGCCGAGTTTTCCCGGATTAGACGCGCAGCGTCAAGCGATTGATTACGGCGTCAGGATTTCCGGCTGCACCGTTCATTTCGTTGACGAACATCTCGATCACGGCGCCATTATTCTGCAAAAATCAGTTGAAGTAACGAACGAAGACACGAGTGCGACGCTTTCGGCGAAAATTTTGGAACACGAACACACGCTGTACGTCGAAGCATTGAGAAAAATTGTCGGCGGAAAATGTCAAATAATCGGACGGCGCGTTGTTTTTGAAAATTAAAACAATTTTTTGGAAATAAAATGCCTGCCGAATTATGATTTTCCGCATAAGTAAAACGAAAGATTCAGATTTTCTTAAACTTTTCCGACTAGTTTTGACATCAACGGCAATTATGCATAAACTTTAAGTTTTCACTTTACGTGAGGAGATGAACAGTAATTATGCCAAAAAGAACTTATCAACCAAACAATCGTCGCCGTGCCAAGAAACACGGCTTTCGGGCGCGCATGGCGACCAAGAACGGACGCGCGGTATTGAAACGCCGCCGCGCCAAAGGACGCAAGAGATTAACGGTTCACCATTATTAAATTTTCGACTTCCGAAATCGGAGCGGTTGAGAAAACCGGCTGAATTTAAACGCGTTTACAATGCAGGAAGACGTTTTGAAGGACGTTTGATGACGGTTTTTATTGCTCCGTCGCAAACTTCGGCGCATCGCTTCGGCGTGACGGCTTCCAAAAAGATGAGCAACAAAGCGCACGACCGCAATCGTGCGAAGCGGTTGCTTCGTGAATCTTTTCGTTTAAACAAAGCGGAATTTTCCGCTTTGACGACAAAATTCGACTGGGTTGTAAATGCGCGCCGCAGTCTTTTGCGCGTTAAATTAGCTGAATCGCTTGCTGAATTTCGAGAAATAATCAAGAAAGTTAAAATATTTGAATCGCAGAAAGGCGAAAATACGTCTAATAGTAAAGTGCAATGAAGTATTTGGTTTTAGATTTTTTGAGACTTTACAAGACGTTTTTTTCGCCTTTTTTGCCGCCTGCGTGTCGGTTCACGCCGTCGTGTTCCCAGTATGCTTCGGATGCGGTGCAGAAATACGGTGTCGTGCGCGGAATTTGGCTGGCGGCAAAACGTATCTTGAGGTGTCAGCCGTTTTGCAAAGGCGGATTTGACCCGGTTAAGTAACGGCTCGAAGTCTGACTTTATAAAGTTTTGAAAACGTTTTTCTCAACTTTTAATCGCCAAAACTCAAGCCAGAAACTATTTATGGACAATTCTAAACAGCAAAATCAAACACGCTTTTTACTTGCCGCCGTTCTTTCGATGGCAGTTTTGTTTGGCTGGACATATTTTTTCGCGCCGAAAAAACCGGCGGAAAACGCTAATACGGCAACTGTCGTTGATTCCGCCGCAACGCCGTCGCCAGAAGCCCCATCGCCACAGCAGCAAGCCGCGCCAGCAATCGCGCAGATGACGGACAATCTGCCGAACAAACAAATTACGATTACGTCGCCGCTTTACGAAGTGAAGCTCGACTCAAAAGGCGCGCTGGCGACAAGCTGGATTTTGCTGAAAGACAAATCGCCGCAGGGAGAAAAACCTCTTTTCGCGGATGGTTCCAACGAAAATAATCAAAAACCGTTGCAGCTTATTTCGCAGGAATCTCTGAGCAGGAATCCGCGCGAAATTCCGTTTCGGCTTTCGACCGACGATCAGGCGCTGAATGATTTGCTGAACAATCGAAATTATCAAATTTCGGTAAACGAAGATAATATTACGCTTAATGCCGGTGAAGAAAAACAAATTGATTTCGTTTTGACCGACCAATCAACCGGCATTGAAGCGACTAAAAGTTTTATTTTTCGCGCCGACAGTTATTTGACGGATTTAGGCGTTAAGCTGTCGAGAAACGGTCAGGTTGTGCCGAATACCAAACTGTTAATCGGCGCGAGCATCGGCGATCACGCGATTAATCACCACAATTTTTATCATATCGAATCCGAAGCCGTCGCCTCGGTCGGCGATTCGGTCGAGCGTCATCAAGGTTCGTATTTCAAATATAACGGCACTTTGACCGAAAGCACGATGCCGCTCAGCGGAAACGTTGATTGGGCGGGCGTCGGCGACGCTTATTTTGCGATGACGGCAATTCCGGCGACACCGGCGAGCGGTCTCGTTTATCGTTCAGTGAAATATGATATTCAGACGCAGCCTTACTACGATGGAATTTTCAGCTGGATTACGAGAAGCGAAAAAACGAGCGAAACCCGTCATTTAATCACCGCTTTCGTTCCGATTACGGCTGATGGCGCGCCGACCAAAATTTATACCGGAACCAAAGATTACTTTGCGCTCAACGAATACAACAAAGTGCTCACGGCGAGCGTCGGCAGACCGATTGATATCGAAGATTTAATCAATTTCAGCAACTATCGAATTCTGCGCTGGATCACCAAACCGCTTTCCGTTCCGATTCTCTACGCGCTGAATTTCTTTAACAATTTCACGCACAACTACGGCGTCGCGATTATCATTTTTACGTTCCTTTTTTATTCCCTATTGTTTCCGCTGCGATGGTCGCAGTCGAAATCCTTCAAAAAAGCGGCGGGCAATGCGCCGAAAATGAAGGAAATTCAGGATAAGATTAAAGATTTGCAGAAAAAAGGCATTCCGATGGACGATCCGCGAATGCGCGAGCTGCAAATGGAACAACTGCGAATGACGAAAGCCGCACTGCCGATTGGCGGCTGTCTGCCGATGCTTTTGCAGTTTCCGCTGTTGATTGCGTTTTATACGGCGGTTACGGTTTCGCTCGCTATCCGTCAGGCTTCGTTTATGTGGCTGCCGGATCTTTCCGCCGGCGATCCGTATCACTTGCTCGAATTCGCGTTTGCCGGTTCGATGATTCTTTCGATGAAATTCACGCCGCAGGCGGCTGTTGTTTCGCCGGAACAGGCGATGCAACAAAAAATGATGACGTATTTAATGCCGGTGATGATGCTTTGGGTAATGTGGAGCGCGCCCGCCGGACTTCTGTTGTATTGGTTTTTCGGCAACGTCGTCAGTTTCGGGCAGCAAATGATCATCAATAAAATCAATAAAACGGGCGAGCCGCCAAAAGAAGAAATTGTTGATTCGCTGCCGAGCAACACAAAAAACATCAAAAAAGTTAAGCCGAAACTTTCCACATCGTAATTTTTCGAGCGAACCGGCAGATTTTTATCGCGCCATTTAATCGGCTAACATCTGTAATCAGTTTAATTATGAACGAAATTTGTCAGCAAGCGGAAACATTTTTGAATGAGACTTTGAGCGAAATGCGTTTTGATTTAAGCGTTTCGTCGAAATGGACGGACGAAGGCTGTTTGCTCGATATGAGCGGCGAAGACGTATCGTTTCTGCTTGCTGAAAATGGCGAAATGCTCGACGCATTTGAAACGCTGCTGTTTCAAATTTTCGGCAGAAATCTGGAGCGCGAGCATCGTTTTATCTGCGACGCTGATGGGTTTCGCCGCACTCGCAAAGCCGAATTGCAGGCGATGGCGCGATTTGCCGCCGAAAACGTGCGAAAAACTTCTCGCCCTTTTACCTTCGGCGTGTTAAATTCGACCGAGCGCCGCATCATTCATCTTTCGCTTCAAAAAGAAGAAGATTTGCTGACCGAATCAGTCGGCAACGGACGTGATCGCCGATTGCAGGTTCGCTTAAAGTAAATTCAAAGTTTAAATTCCGTTGCTCAAATTGATAAATCGAAACTTAAACTTGAATCTTGAAATATGATGAACACAATCGTCGCTTTAATTACGCCGTTGGGAAGAAGCGGAATCGGCGTCATTCGTTTGAGCGGCGAAAAATCTCTGCCGATTATTCGGAAACTAATCGAGGACGAAAAATTCAATCCGCAACCTCGTTTATCGCATCTCAAAAAGGTTTACGACCTCGAAACCGCAGAAATTTTAGACGAAGTTCTCATCACTTACTTCAAAAATCCTTATTCATTTACGGGTGAAGATGTAATCGAAATTGCCGGTCACGGTTCGCCGGTGATTTTGCGGCAAATCATAGATTTTTGCTTAAAACTCGACGCGCGAATGGCGGAACCGGGCGAATTCAGTTTGCGCGCTCTGGCAAACGGACGAATGAATCTCAGCCAAGCCGAAGCGATTCGCGACTTGATTGATGCGCAAACCGTCGCGTCAGCGCGTCAATCGGTGCGCCAGCTGCGCGGCGAGTTTTCCAATCAATTACAGCCATTTAAAGACGATTTGTTAAATGTTATCGTCGTTCTCGAATCCGCGCTTGAATTTGTCGAAGACGATTTGCCGGCTATCCAAAACGAAAATATAAAAATTAAATTAGCCGAAATCGCCGAAAAAATCAGCCGCATCGCCGCCACGTTTCAAGCCGGAAAACTTCTGCGCGAAGGTTTGCGCGTCGCTTTAATCGGACGACCGAATGTAGGTAAATCCAGTCTTTTCAACGCTCTGCTCGGTCATGATCGAGCGATTGTCACTGCCATTGCCGGAACGACGCGCGATCAGCTGCACGAAAAACTGGTAATCAAAAATATTCCGATTTCATTGATTGATACCGCCGGACTTCGGGAAACGACCGACATCGTAGAAAACATCGGAGTTGAACGTTCGCGCCGAACGATGGCTGACGCCGACTTGGTTATCATCATTCTTGACGGCTCGCAAACACTGACCGAGGAAGATCACGAAATTTTTCGCCAAACTGTTGAATATCCGATACTTATCGTCATTAACAAATCTGATTTGCAAACTCCTTCAGAAGATTTGCTAAAAGAGATAAATTTTTCGACGCACAATTCACCGACGATCTTAAACATCTCCGCTAAAACCGGCGAAAATTTGAACGAGCTTCAAAATGCGATTATCGAACCGTTCGCCGCCAAACAAACCGACCAAAGCGGTTTTCTCGTTTCCGACGCACGCCATCACGATCTGCTTTTACGCGCCGAAGCCGAAATCAGAACATCTCTCCAACTGCTCGAACAAAAAATGAGCGAAGAATTCGTTCTCATCGGACTCCACAATGCTCTCCGTTACCTCGGACAAATCACGGGCGAAACAACTACCGAAGATATGCTGACGCGCATTTTTTCTACTTTCTGTATCGGCAAGTAGTAGCGATGAATTAGTTAAACAGCACTTTTGTAAATTAAAGCGTTGTTTTCATAAATTATTTCAAAATAAAATCGCTTTTTCAGGTTAAAAATTCTTTATCGAACAGTCGTTGCGTACGGGCGAATTCGGCGTATTTCGGGAACAGTTGATTGATGTGTTCGGCTGGTGTGAAATTTTTGTTGACGAAGAAAAGCGCGGCGACAACGCTGGTGATGGCGTTAGAGTTGAAAAAGTCTCGTCCTTTTTGGGCGACGTATTGATCGTAAATTTTTATTCCTTTTTGAACGGCGGCGTCTAAATCATAAAGTTTTTGAAAGCCGGATTTTAAGATCGGATCGAGAAAAAACGGCGCATCAACGACATTTGTACCGCTCGGCAATGCGGGGAATTTCCATTGCGCGTATCGGACAAAACTGTCGAGATTCAGCTCGTTTTCCAAAAATTGTTCGGGCGAAATCTCTGATTCTTCGATCTCAAACAAATATTCCTGCCGTTCTTTTCTGATTTGCTGAAATTCTTCGTCTGCCGATTCAAAGGTTTCCGATAAAAGATGCAATTTTTTTCGCAAGACCGACGGAACATTCATCTCGTTTTTGTAAACGAGATGATGGTCAATAATCGCCCACGCGTCCTGCAAAACCGTTCTGATTTGGATTTCGCAAACCAGATTTTTCAAATCGTCGTATCGCGCGCCCGAAGAGTTTTTGCCTAATCTGACGACGAAATGAATCGCTCCGTAACCGAAATTGTCTATTTTTTTGTCGTTAGATTTGTCAATTTTTTCGATTACTTCAAAATGTTCGCTGACGATATTTTCGATTTTAAGCAAGTCATCAACATACAGACAAACAACTCGCACGCCGGCGAAATCCGTAATTCTTTTGATCGGGTCATCGTAAGTTTTGCGCTGAATTTTCTCGAGAAAACTGTCAAGCGTTTTAGCGCGGTGCGTAATCGCGGAAAACTCGATACAGGCATTTTTCAGCGTTCTACTTAAAATATAAGCGACTTCGGCGCACAATCTTTCGTAATCCGGACGATTTTCGATGAACTGTTTGACCATTCGCGGCTTTTCAGTCCAGATATTTTCGTGTTCGCCGTTTGAATTCGCGTTTCGAGAAAGTGCTGATTTTTTGTCTTCGAATTTTTTCATAGCGCAGCTAAATCTGTGTTTCAAACGACGCGAACTTTTTTCGTTTATAACCAAAAAATACAACTAAAAAAACAACCTTCGCTGACCGTCGGTAACTTCCTCGATAATTTTTTCTATTTCGTATTCTTCCGCCGATTCGCACGCTTCGATAACGGCGCGTTTTTGGGCAGCGGTCAATTCGCGCCACAATTTCAGCAAATCCGGCGATTGATTGATCAGATAGATAACGCGATTACCGTTCATTGAGACTTTTGATTTTTCAACAGTAATCTAAAATCTCGACGCTGACAAATGATTGACTAAAAATCATCTGAGCCTTTCTCCGCCGCTAAAGTGATTTGATTTCAGCAGCGTTTTCCGTCAGATTTTAATTTTTGAAACTCAAATTTCGCGAATGAAAGCGGTTTTTCGCTGCTCGCGTTTGAGAAAAGTTTTCCGATTCGCTTAAAGTAGATAGTTCACAAAAAATAAATCCAAACAAAATTTAATAATCCGAATTCGTATGAAAAAAAATATCTATATTATTGTTGCGTTCAGTTTAATATTGATGATTCTAACGACATCTCCGTTTTTCCTTTTCGCTCAGGGACGATTGGCAGCGGAACTAACCTTTACGAAAAATACCGCTGAAGATTATGTTTCAGTCAACGGCGAGCGCGCCGTCAGCGGGCGTTCGATTTTGTCGCCGTCGGAAATAATTACTTCCGCGCAGGCGAATGCGAAAATCGTCATTCCGCAAACCGGCACGGTTCTCGTGTCGCCGAATACTGCGATCAATCTCAATTTTGTCAGCGGCGGAATCTCCGGAAGTTTGACGAGCGGCGAAATCACCGTTCAATCGTCGGCGAACACTTCGCTCAATTTGCAGACGCCGGACGGCACCGTTGTTTTTCCCGCGCAGAATAATTCAAATATCGTAAAAATTTCCATCACGAACGGCGCGACGAAAATTCAAACGCTGGTCGGTCAGGCTAAGTTTAATAACGTCGTCGTTTCCGCCGGTGAGTTTTATCCAGTTAATTCCGTTGCGCCTGTTCCGGCGACTCCAGCCGTCTCAAGCGGGTTAAATCCATTGCTGCTGATCGGAATAATCGGCGCAGCGGCAGCGGTCGCCGTAATCGCTTTAAGTGCTTCTTCCGATAACAATAACGGCTCACCCGTTGTCAGCCCGACGAGATAATTCTTTAAAAAAGTAAAAAGCGCCGGGATTTTGCTCAAAATCCCGGCGCTTTTTACTTTACTGTTTGTTTTGAACTTACTTTGAAACGGGTTTTCCTTCCGAATCCAGGATTATCACTTCGCCCAAATTCAGCGAGCGGATTCCGCTTTCGATTTGCGCTAAATCACCGACCAACAAAAGCGTCGTGCCGTTCGGCGCGGCGTATTTCGCAGCAGTTGCATTGACTGCGCCGAGCTGAAGTTTGCTTAATTCGTCGGTTTGTTTCTGCAAATCGGTCATCGGCAATCCGGCAGTCCACAGATCGCTGATTTGTCCGGCAATTCGTCCGTATGATTCAAATTGCTGCGCATAACCACGAATTCTCGATAAACGAGCGGTTGATAATTCCGCTTCCGAAATCGGTTTTTCGCCCGCCAGAAATTTCAATTCGCGCACGAACTCTGCGGCTGATTCTTTGGTTTTGTCGGTTTGCACGCCGCCCGAAGCAATCCACGCGCCGCCTTTGGAAAATTGCTGCGGAAACGCGAAAACTCCATATGAATAGCCTTTGTCTTCGCGTAAATTCAAATTCAAACGCGTACCGAAACCGCCGCCGTAAACTGCATTTGCCAATTCGAGCGTGTAAAAATCATCAGATTTTCTTTGCGGAGCCGGTAAAACGTGAGCGACAATCGTTTGCGCCGCGCCTTGCCGGTCTATCAGGTAAACTTTTCCGCCAGCGATTGGTTTCGGCGTCGGAATGTTAATCGCCGGAGCCGCACCGCCCGTCCACGAACCGAAATTCTGTCGAGCGAGATTAGTCGCTTCGGCAAGCGTAATATCGCCGACGAAAACGAGTGCTGAACTCGCCGGTTTCCAGTAAGTTTGGTAAAACTGCGCCAAGTCTTCGCGCGTAATCGCCTGCACGGTCGCGGGCAATCCGCCTGACGGTTGCCCGTACGGATGATCGGCGCCGAAAGCGAGCATAAACGAAACACGATTGGCGATAGCATTCGGATTGTTCGCCGCCTGCGCTAATCCGTCGAGCGCCTGTTTTTTCGTGCGGTCAAATTCATCGGCGGGAAACGAAGGTTTAAGCGCAACATCCGCCATAATCGCGAGCGAATCATTAAGATTGCGTTTCAATACTTCCAGGTTGAGCAGAGCCGATTCTTTGCCGACGCTGCCCGCTAAACCCGTTCCCAGATTGCCGAGCGTTTCGTCAATTTGAATCGCGTTGCGCGTTTGCGTGCCGCGGCGCATTACGCGATTAGTCATCGCGGCGAGACCGGCTTTCGCATTCGGATCGGCAACGCTTCCGGCGCGCGTCGTCAGCGAAACGGCGACTTTTGGCAATTCCGGTTTTTCAACGACGAATATTTCCAAACCGTTTTCGAGTTTTGCCGATTTAACGTCGGGCGCTTTGAACGCTTTGTCGCCGCCGAGTGTCGGTTCTTTCGTTCGATCAATCGCTACTTGCGCCGGTTTGCCGGATTTTTCGGGATGAAAGCGAACGAGCAGGCGATTGGTATTGTTCAAGTACTTGTTAACTGCCGTTTTCAAACTGTCATTCGTGACGTTGCGGTGACGCATCAAATCCTGATCAAATTTACCCGGCTTGCCCAAAAACGTGTTGTATTGATTGAGTAAATCCGATTTGCCGCCAAAGCCGCCGATCTTTTCCAAACCCGACACGAAACCGAATTCCCATTTGGTTTTCGCGCGATTTAATTCTTCCGGCGTTACGCCTTCGCGTCCGATGCGCGCGATTTCTGCCGTCACAATTTGTTCGATCTGTTTCAATTCAACGCCGGGTCGAGCCGTTGCCCACAAAATAAATCCGCCGCCGAGCGGCTGACCGTTTTGAAAACCGGAAACGTCCGAAGCAAGCTGTTTGTCATACAATAAAGCTTTGTTCAAACGCGCCGAAAGCCCGTCGGTTAGAATCGTCGCGGCTAATTCCAACTCCGCATCGCCTTCATCGAAATATGCGGGAGAAGCCCACGCGAAATAAGTTCTTTCCTGCGGAACGCGGTCGCTGACTTCGATGGTTTTTTCGCCGCTGAGCGGAACAAAAGATTTAACCGGACGATCAAGCGCCGGACCGGGCGGAATCGTGCCGAAATATTTTTCGATCAATCGTTTGGCTTCGGCGATTTCAAAATCTCCGGCGACAACGAGCGACATATTATTCGGCGTATAATATGTGCGAAAAAATTCTTTGACATCATCCATACTCGCCGCCGTCAAATCTTCGTGCGAGCCGATCACATCAGTTTGATACGGATGACCTTTTGGAAAAAGATTTTCTGTAACCAGCTTAAACCAGCGTCCGTACGGCTGATTTTCCAGACTCTGGCGCCGTTCGTTTTTGACGACATCGCGCTGATTATCAAGTTTTTCCTTGGTCAAACCTTCGGGCAGCGTTGCCAGACGGTCGGCTTCCACCCACAAAAGATTTTCCAGATTTCCCGCCGGAACCGTCGCAAAATAATTCGTTCGATCCTGATTAGTCGTGCCGTTTACTCCGCCTTCCAAAAGATTCGCTCCGGCGGCTTCGACGTAAGAAAAATAGTCTTTGCTGGCGTTTTTTGAACCCTGAAACATCATATGTTCAAAAAGATGTGCAAAACCGCTCCGACCGACACGTTCGTTCGCCGATCCGACGTGAAACCATTGATTGACATGTACAATCGGTAATTTTCGATCTACGTGCAGAATCACTTCCATTCCGTTCGGCAAAACATATTTTTCAAATTCTATTTTCGGAACCGCGCTTTGCGCCGTATTGACCTGCGCTTTTACCGTTAAAATCGGCAAAAACATGAGCGCCAGAATCGTCTGACAACAAATAATTCGTTTAAGATTTCTGATCATTAGCTTCTCCTTTTAATTTTAAGTTTATTTTTACGAAATATGACAAATGCGCCGGTTTCTTGTAATTGTTGTAAATGCTGTAGTTAGCCAATAGAAGTTACATTTTCACCGGACGCCGGTTGATAAAATTTGGTAACCTCACAAACGATATTTTTATCGCGTCATCAAAGACTTTGTTCGATTAACCCGCGCATAAAT
>SXGU01068302.1_pt1 | contig 19504 bp, 12 predicted proteins | sample 3174531 | NCBI WGS metagenome assembly SXGU01 (sample SAMN11356863, study PRJNA531348) | freshwater metagenome | isolation source: freshwater sample F1-140 | place: China: Fuxian Lake, Yuxi | collected 2017-12-25 | reverse complement strand
GTCCTCGAGATCACCCACCGCTCCTTCGTCTCCTACCGGCTGCCCTCGACGGGCGAGGTGATCCCGATGCTCCAGATCACCCCATCCAAGACCGACAAGGAACGGCTCCTGGTCATCGGCCCCGAGCTCGCCGTGGCGTTCGCCGAGATCATCTCCCATGTCCGCGGCGACAACGAGCAGCTGCCGCTGGTCAGCCGGTACGACAGCGCAGAGCGGGTTCACAGCCCTGAGCTTCCGTTCCTGTTCCAACGGCCATGGGGAACCGGCAGGATCGCCATGAGCTCCTCGTATGTCATCAAGCTGCTCGACGAGCTGGTCACCACCGCGAGCATCACCAACACCGACGGCACACCCGCCAAGTTCAGCCCGCACGACTTTCGCAGGATCTTTGCCACCGAGGCCGTCGCGTCCGGCCTACCGGTTCACATCACCGCCAAGATCCTGGGCCACGACTCGATCGCGACCACCCAGACCTACGTCGCGGTCTACGACCACGACGTGGTTCAGCACCACCGCGCCTACATCGCTCGACGGCGGGCACTTCGACCGTCACAGGAGTACCGCGAGCCCACCGACAGCGAGTGGGACGAGTTCCTTGGCCACTTCGCCCAACGCAAGCTCGAGCTCGGCACATGCGGGCGCGCCTACGGCTCCGGCTGCCAACACGAACATGCCTGTATTCGATGCCCGATGCTCCGCCCCGACCCCGACCAGCGCGAACGGCTCCAAAGCATCATCGACAGCCTGGAAGAACGGATCGCCGAAGCCGATCAGCGCGGCTGGCTTGGCGAGGTAGACGGTCTGCGCACCAGTCGCGCCGCAGCCGAACAGAAACTCATCCAGATGCAGCGCACAGCAACCAACCTCGGCATGCCGAATTTTCCGAGTCGGTGATCGTCACCGCTCCGAGCCAACGCCGCACGGGAGTCCCAATGTCGCTGTGCTCCTTCGGAGCGCGCGACTGCTGCGTGCAGATGTTCCTCGCGCGCGGAGCCACTAGCACTCGCCTCAGGCGAAACGCGACAGCGTCCGAATCTGCTGACGAGCGGGCGATTGCTGCACCAGAGGGCGCTGGCTTCTCTATTGAATGGCAGGACGGACGCAAACCTCGCCGACGAGTCCGGAACTCGGTGGCGCTGGGCCAGCAGGACGTCCACGATGGACGCATGCCGCCGCTCCATACCGACGAGATCAACATCGACTCGCAGGCCGTCTCATCGCTCGTAGCGATGTCGATGCCGGAGTTCGCTGGCCTACCCGTGACGCGCTTGGAATCGTCCGGTTCCACGAACGCCCTGTTTCGGCTAGGTCACGACAAACTCGTACGCCTCCCGCGCCAACCTGGAGGGTCAGCTGCGATCGAGAAGGAGGCCCGGTGGCTTCCGATGGTTAGCGCCGGACTCTCCGTGCCTGTTCCGAAGGTCATCGCGGTCGGTGATCCTGACCTTGGTTACCCAGAGAGGTGGCTCGTGACGTCTTGGCTGGATGGCAACCTTCCAGCCGTGCCACCAACGGCGGACTCTCGGTATACCCAGAATCTCGCCGCCGACCTCGGCGTGACACTCACACAACTTCGCAGCCTCGCGACTTCGCCAGAGACGCTCAGCGACCCTCGGCTCACCGGTTACCGGGGCGGACCCCTCGCGGATCTCGTCGAGGACTTCGAAGATGTCATCGAGGCATGCCGGGCCATCAACGGCCTGAACCTGGACCTTGAGCGCGTTCGGAGAACTTGGAACGACGCACTAGAAGCGGAACATCTCCTTCCGCAGCGACAGCACTGGTACCACGGCGACCTGCTCGCTGAGAACCTGCTCGTGTCAGACGATGGCCGCCTCGCCGGGGTCCTGGACTTCGGCGGCCTCGCAATCGGCGACCCGAGCGTCGATCTCGTCGCAGCATGGGAGGTCCTAGATGCAGAAGGCCGCCAAGTCTTGCGAGAGGTAATCAACGTGAGCGATGCAGAATGGCGCAAGGGCATGGGTTGGGCCTTATTCATCGCCCTCATCACATTCCCGTACTACTGGAACACCATGCCAAAAAGATGCGCCGACCGGTTGGCGATGGCACAAGCGGTCCTTTCTGAGGCGTGACCCCTTGGACGTCGGCTGGGGTGGGCGTTCCTCTGCGTTCGCTACTGCCTCGATCGGTCCGGGTCCGAGCGTCCGGAGTCGCGATCCGTGCCAACAAGCCTGCTGCGATGGCACAGACGCGCCCTGCCGATACCTACCCTGTCGTCCGGGCCACGGACCCTAGCCTGCGATGACGCCGAGACGAGACAGTGAGCGACAGCGGAGGACACAGTGATTGATCCGGACCTGCAAGGCAAGGTGGTCCTGGTGACGGGCGCCACGAGCGGAATTGGCCACGCGATAGCGCGCGCGTTCGACGCGCAGGGCGCGCGGATCGCCGTCCACTACCTAGCCGATCCACCTACGCCTCCGAACGGCGTCACCTGGGAGCACGTCACCCCGCCCAAGTCTGTCGCCACGGACCTGGCTGCGTCGTTGTCGCACGCCACAGCCGTGGACGTCGACCTCGCGTCCGACGGGGCCCCCACGGCGCTCCTAGACCGCGTGGAGCAAGAGTTGGGACCGGTCGACGTGCTGGTCAACAATGCGGCCCACTGCGAGATGCCCGACTCAATTCTGGACGCCACTGAAGCAGGGCTGGCTCGCCATTACAGGGTCAACGCGATCGCCCCCGTGGCTCTCATCGGTGAGCTGGCTCGGCGGCGCCGAGGACACGAGCGCTGCGTGATCAACATCAGCACCGACTCGGCACGTGCGTTTGCCGGCCAGATCGGATACGGCACCTCGAAGGCAGCTCTCGAGGCAGCGACGAGAGCAACGGCTATCGAGCTGGGTCCGGCCCGCATACGCGTCAACGCCGTCGCACCCGGCCCCATCCAGACTGGGTGGATGACCGATGAGGTCGCCCAGCAGGTGGAGTCCATCATTCCGCTAGGACGAGTGGGCTACCCCGAGGACATCGCCGACGCCTGCATCTTCTTGTCCTCCCACCAAGCACGCTTCATCACCGGCCAAGTCCTCCAAGTCGCCGGTGGGCACGCCATCTGAGTTGGGAGCATCGCTGTCGGCATGGCCAGTGTTGAATGCGTAACACTGGGCCGGCCCGCGAAGTACACCTGAGAGGCATGAGCAACGAGCGCACGCCCTGGTGCAGAAAAGAGCTCGCCCACGTCATCCGTCGCGAACGCAGCTCGCCCGCGGCCCGCTTCGCGTGGCTGGGCGGCTACCTGCTGCTGATGGTGGCCGGCGCCAGTGTCAGCGTGATCGGGCTGGCGATGTCGCCGCAGCTGGGCGGGCTGGCGCTGATGGCCACGCTGGCGACCGCGGTCGCGTTCCTGGCCCTCCAGGTCGCCTTCGACCGGCGCGAGGAGATCGCCGCGGACCTGTTCGCGGTCGAGCTGACGCTCGACCTCGACGCGGCCGCCGAGCTGATGCGGTTCCTCGACGAGCACGTGACGAGGCCACTGCCCGCCGGGCGGTTCGCCCGCGCAGTGACCTGCCTCGAGCGGCGCTGGTTCGCCACTCACCCGCCGGCGCTGGCGCGGCTCGCGGCCATGCGCCGGCGCTTGGCCGAACACCCGGAACGGTAGAGCGTCCGACCTGCGCGGCCCCGCCAGGTCCCCGCTGATGTGAGCTGGCGGCGGTCGGCGTCCCACGTGCGGTCGACGCCAGCCTCACACCGCCGGTCCGAAGCATCACGCGCACTGCCCGTCGGGCGATGTGGAGATCAGCGCCGCGGCGTACCACCGCGCGGCCGCCGCGGCGGAGTGACGTCCTGCCGACCCCGGTCCGCACCCCTGGCTGGGCTCGCCGGACGCGTCGGGACCGCTCCGGTCTCGTCGGCCTCGACCGGCAGCTGGAGGCGCGCGACGAGGCGGTAGCGCAGATCCCGAGCGGGGCTGTCGCTCAGCGGCCTCTCGGCGAGCAGCGCGCGCGTGGCAGCGCTGACGTCGTGGCCCTGGTCTTCGGCCTGCTGCAGCCGCGCCGCGGTAGCCGGCCAGTCGCCCTGCTCGAGCAGCCGAGGGTCGAGCTCGCGCGCCAACGACGCCCACCGCTCGGCCGGAGGCTCCGGCTTCGTCTCCGGCTTCGTGTTCGACGGCGCCTCGGGGGTCGCAGGTGTCGTTGCGGCAGCGGCGGCCAGGCGGGCGCGGACGTCGCTGCTCTTGTGCAGCTCGGCCGCGGCGGCCTTGCGCGGGTCGGCGTCCCAGGTCGTGACCGCGTCGCGCAGTTCGCGGCGTGCCTGCAGTTCGGAGAGCTGGAGCCGGTCGGCGACTCGCTCGGCGCGCGGCGTCCAGAACTTGCTCGGTCGCGCCGAGACGACCCGCATCGCAGCGGCGCGAGCCTGGTCGGGGTCCAGGTTGTCGAGCCGCTCGGTGAGCAGCTGGTCGCCGAGCGAGTTGAAGGCCGGCTGACCGCTGGCCAGCGCCGTGGTGAGGGCAGCAGCCCCCCGCTGCACCAGCAGGTCCGCCGGGTCCAACCCGTCGGGCAGCTGTGCGTACCCGGGGTCGATGCCGTGCGGAGTGAGCAGCCAGAAGTCACGTTCGGCGGCGACCTGCCCGGCCAGGTCGGGGTCGGTGGCCACGATCGGGTCGCGACCGGTGGCGAGGTGAAGGGCGGCGAGCTGGGCGGCCTGCTCCTCGGTCAGCGACGTGCCGAGCGGTGCCACCCCGACGTAGAGGCCGACGGTGCCCAGGGTGACGGCGACCGCGTCCATCGGACCCTCGACGATCACCGGTGTCGCGCCCTCGTCGATCAACTCGGGCACCAGGCCGAAGAGCTGCGCGCCCTTGTGGAACAGGGCGGTGTCGGCCGTGTTCAGGTACTTCGGCCCCGCCTTGTCGTCGTCGGTGAGGTCCGGGCGCCGACGGCCGACGAATCCCAGGACCTCGGGGCGCCCGCCGGCGTTCGGGTTGTGGTGGATCACGGGGAACATGACTCGGTCGCGGAAGCGGTCGATCAGCCGGCCAGTGCGTGCGACGGTTGCGACGCCGACGGCCACCATCTCGTCGTCGCTGACGCCGTGGCGGCGCAGGTGGTCGACCAGCTTCGTCCAGCCAGCGGGGGCCTGGCCGGGACGGAACCGCTGATCGCCGGCGAGGTCGTCGCCGAACCGGCCGGCGAGGTAGTCGCGCCCCCAGGAGTCAGTGAACTGGCCCTCGAAGAACGCCAGTGCGAGGTCGTTGACCTCGAGCATGCGCTCGCGTGAGACGGGGGAGTCGTACCACTCCTCGGCGCGGGCGTGCATGAGCCGGAGATCGGCCTCGGTCGGCTCCAGTGGGGTGCCGCCGAGGTCGCGGATGTGCGCCGCGATCGTGAGGTCGCCCTCGACGTACCGCTCCTCGTCGACGTCGACCTGGTCCTCGTCGACCGGGGCGACCTGGTCGATCTCCTCCTGGTCGACCAGGTGTTCGTCGTCGATCGGGTCGGGCTCCTCGGCCAGGGGCCAGTCGGCCCAGCCGGCTTCGGTGGGGTGGTCGACGAGCGTCGCGGGGTCGACCTCGACGCCGGACCACAGGTCGGCCGGGGGCTCGTCGTAGTCGTACTCGTGGCCGTACTCGGTGCTCTCGTCGGGAGCCGATTCCAGCGCGATCGACGTGCGCCAGACCAACGCCTGGCAGACGCCGTCCCAGCCGTCCCAGCCGTCGCTGGGCAGCGCACGCCCGGCACCGAGCAGTGCCTCGAGCTGCCAGCCGCGCTGCAGTCCGTGATCGACGTTGGAGACCAGGGCCGGCCACCAGGTGCTGGCCTGGATGCTGGAGGCCCGCTCGGGACCGAACAGGTCGGCGAGCCGGTCGGCCCACTCGGTGGTCACGCCCTCGCCGTGGGAGCCGTCGCCGATCTGAGCGGCGACCGCCGGCGTCAGCTGGCGTGCCATGCGCCACCACAGCGCGGCCGCGGCGTGCTCGTCGGGCAGCGCCCCGGCCGGGTGGTCGGGGTCGGCGGCGGTACGCAGCAGCTGGTGGGCGGTGACGCCGGCGCGTGACATCGCGGCCAGCCGCTCGGCCAGGAGCGGGGTGAACTCGTCGTCGCGGACCTGAGGGGCCAGCGAGTGGAGCAGGTGCCGCCACTCCTTGAGCGCGGGCGTGTGGTCTCCGGTGACCGCGCGGTTGAGGCCTCGCTGCCAGGTCGCGGAGGCCTTCTGCAGTTGCGGGGCGCCGGTCGGTCGGCGGTCGTCGGTGGGGACCTGCATGGCCGCACGCCAGACCTCGACGTCGGCCACCGTGGTGTCGTCCGGGCGGAGACCGTTCTGCGCCCAGGCCGGTAGTCCACCTCGGTCCGCCTGGTCGGTGGCGCGGCCCCGGACTTCGCCGGCGATCTCCTCGACCAGCTGTGCGCGCTGGGTTAGGTAGCCGCCCCAGTGCGGGTCGTCGGCCAGCCGGGCTGGGATGCCGGGCATCCAGGGCAGCGGGCCGGCGCCGGCGTTGCGGAGCCCGGAGGCGTCCAGACGCCAGTCGAGAACGGCGGCGCGGTCGCGGGCGGTGTCGAGCTCCCGGTCGCCGGCTGCGGCCCGGAGCGCTTCGACGGGGTTCTCGCCGGCGGCGCCGAGCAGGAGCAGATGGGCGCGCAGCGTGGGCCACGCTGCCTCATCCGAGAGACCGGGTGCCAGCTTGTCGACGGCGAGGTCCAGCGCGTCGACGAGGTTCGTCTCGGTGCCGTCGACGGACCGTGTGGTGTCGTGGCGCAGCAGATTCTCGGCCGCGACGTAGAGGCTGTCGAGGTAGCGCTGGGCTGCCTCGCCGAGCCGGGTGGCGGGGTCGGCCTGCTCTCGGATGAGGCTGGTCGCCGACCGTGGGGCGTCGTCGCGCGCCAGGATCGACTCGAGGATGTCGGTCGAGGTGAGCGGCCGGACCAGCGTCGGGTGGATGACCGAGTGGGGGTCGCCGTCGCCGACGACCTCGAGATAGACGTGGTTGGCCAGGGCGCCGCGGGTCATCATCGTGTAGAGCTGCTGGCGGGACTCGGCGCCGGTGGCCAGGCCGTGCATGCTGTCGGCTGTGACGCCCTGGGCGGTGTGGACGGTGCACGCGTACCCCAGCTCGGTGGCCTGCGCGACGTAGTCGCTGGGCAACCTCACCGTGCGGCCGTGACGGGTGTGCTGGACGGTCAGGTCGCCGTCGTCGTGGATCTCCAGGACGTTCCACCGGTCGCCGTTCTTCACCCAGTCGGTCGCCGAGGTCCGCAGCCGGCGGTCGTTCTCGCGGGTGATGATGAGCTCGCCGAGCGAGGCCTCGTTACCGTCGGAGAGGCGACGCACCCTGCCCGGATCGCTGCCCGGATCGCTGCCGCTGGTGGCCTCTTGTTGGGCGAGACGGTGAGCACGAGCCTGTTGGTTCAGCTCGCTGACCAGGTCGCGAGTCGGTGCGAGCATGATCGAGTCGAGGCCGGCGGCACGGTCGGCCTGCCAGGCACCGAAGACGTCTTCGGTCATGGTCGCCAGGTCGCCGACGTGGACGCGGCCGCGGTCGAGGTAGAAGCCGAGCGCCTCGGGCTTGCCCTCGCGCAACGCCAGCGATGCGCCGCCCTCGGCGGGGTCCTTGAACCGCACCAGCTCGCTGAGCTGCAGCGCGCCGTGGGTGGCCTGGATGTCGCGCAGCACGCCGCCGGCGCCGATGGCAGAGAGCTGCTGGTCGTCGCCGACCAGGCGGACGCTGCCGCCACGCTCGAGGATGTAGGAGACCGCAGCGTCCAGCGAGAGGGTGTCGGCCATCCCGGCCTCGTCGATGACGACGAGGGTGGAGGAGTCGATGCCGGCGACCCAGTCCGGGACCGCGGTACCGGACTCGCGCGCCTGCTGGAGCGAGTGGGTCAGCTTGGCCAGCGTGTCGGTCTGAGTGTCGATCTGGGACCGCAGCGCGTCGGCGGCCGCCGCCGAGGGGGCCAGGCCGACGATGGTGCCGCCTCCGTCAGCCCACGCGGTGGCGAGCGCACGCATCGCGGTGGTCTTGCCGGACCCGGCCGGTGCGATCGCCAGCTGGAGACGCGCCCCGGAGGTCGCCATCTCGCGGACCAGCGTGGCCTGACCTGCGTTGAGGGTGACGCCGTTGGCCGTCGACTCCAACAGCGCGAGGTCGACCGAGGAGCCCTCGACGGCGTACCCGTCGTGCCGACCGGCGAGGTCGACGAGCCGCTGCTCGGCGGCGAGGACCTTGCTCGAGGTGAACATGTCGGAGCCGGCTTGGGTGTAGACCGAAGCGCCGTCGGCCCGGCGCAGCTCGACCGGCTCGGACGTGGTGTCCCACGGCCGAGCCATGCTCATCGAGCGGCCGTCGAGGACCTCACCCACCAGCAGGTCGACCACCTGGGCGACCTGGTTGGTCGGGACCTCGGCGCCGCGGACCTGGCGTTGCGCCTCGGCGTAGACGTGCCAGTACTGCCAGGTACTGCGGCTGCCCTCCATCGTGGCCACGATCCGGTCGGTCGCCTTCGCGAACCACGCCGAGTCGGCCAGCGACCGGGCCGCGCCCGCGGGGTTGAGGGCACCGTGAACCATCTGCTTCACACGCTGCGGGGTGCCGAGCACCTCGACGGCCTCGCGGTGCCAGGCCTCGCGCTGCTCGGCCAGCGACCGCGGCTCGTGCTTGGCCTCCCGGGTCTCCAGCGTCGCCTGCTGGGACAGCTGGATGGTCTCGACCGGCGTGGGCGGGCGGCCGTGGGTTGCCTGGAACGCGGCGGCGAGGACCTTGCGGCGGTCCTCGACGCTGATCCGGCGCTTGGAGAACCGGCGGTTCAGGTCGGGGTCGACGCCGACGATCTCGCGCACCGGTCGCTTGCGCGCGTCCTCGTTGGGACGCTCGGCGAATCGCACCCCGAGGGCGTCGACCAGGTGCCGCTCCAGGGCGGTGTTGTAGGTCTCCGAGGCCGAGACGACCGCCTTGTGCAGCGGCCTCCCGTCGATGGCCAGCCAGGTCCCGGTTCCGTCGGGGGAGAGCGTCTTGACCTTGTTCGAGATGGCCAGATGGGTGTGCAGATCGGGATCGCCGGCGCGGGAGTCGCGGTGGGTGAACGCGGTCCCGATCAGGCCCTCGACGTCGACCTGGCGCACGCCGTTGGTGCCTCGGCGGGTGAACAGCGCCTTGGACTCGATGAAGTCGACGGCGTCCTTGATCGCGGCCTGGTGGGCCCGTTCGATCACCGCAGCGGTCTTCGGGTCGGAGATCGCCCAGAGCACCGAGACGCTCTTGACCGGGGAGAACGTCAGGTCGTAGCCGGCCACGGCGTTGGTGCGAGGGCGGGAGTGCTTGGCGATTGTGGCCGCGAGCTCGCGGGCATCAGCCGGCTCGCGACCGTGCTCGGCCCGGAAGAACTCGCGGGCGACGTCGGTGCGGACCTTCGCTCGCTGCGGTGCCGGCACCGGCCAGTCACCGGGCAGCCCGGCGGCCGCGTTCACCGCGGCGATCCGCTTGGCGACCTCGATCCGGAACGGAGAGACGTCGTTCTCGTAGACCTTGTACGGCGTGCCCAGGCGGGCCGCGGCCTTGTAGTCGGCCGCGGTGGGGGAGGGCAGGTCGGGGCGACCGATCTGCAGATCGAGCGCCTTGGTGCGCTCGGTGGCCAGCGGGTGGTGGCCGGCGCCGAACAGGTTCTGCATGTGGTCGGCGGTGACCAGGTCACCGGCGTCCAGGCCCTCCAGGCCGGCCATCCCTGAGCCGACCCACACGCCGGGGGTCTCGCCCTTCTCGGTGTAGTAGCTCGCCAGCCCGACGTGGCCCTTGTCGGTGGCGTCCATCGCGGCGACCTGACGGGTCAGGTAGTCGTACCCCGAGCCCGCGGTGAGCTTGTGGATGCTCATGGTCACGGTCACCTAGGTGCCAGTCGCCGGCGGGGGCGATCACCGCGGCGCGGATTTCTTGGCTATTCAATCTATTCACGACACCGAGAATGCAAGAGGTGTGTGGCACTTCGTCTCTCGCGTCGATGTGGGGGGACGCATCGGGCTGAGTTCGGGTGCTCGGGGCGTCGGTCAGGGATCTGTCGTCCGGACGGTCGTGGGTGGTCTTGATGGGGGCTCCGAAGTCAGGTCGGAACGGGTGTGTCGGGTGGCGTCGTGGGTCGATTCGCGAGGCCGGGGTTGAGGTTGATGCGACCGGGGTGATCGCTCCGGCGGTCCGGACTGTCCTAGGAGACCGGCAGAGTGCCGACCGTGTAGGGCGAGAAGGAGTGAGGGATCAACCGATGAGCCAGCAGACGATCAAGCAGCAGGCGCGGCGGACGGCGCGGGAGGTGGCCGAGCGGCGGCGCCTGGCACGCGTGGAGAAGGAGCGCCGGATGACGGACCTGGCCGAGCAGGTGATGGTGGCCATCGGCGAGCGCGACCAGGCGGTGATCGACGCCGAGGCGCGGGCCGGGGCGGCGCTGCGGGAGTGGACCGAGGTCGAGGGCCAGACGCTGGCCGAGATGGTCGAGTGGTGCGACGGCCTCCTCACGCCGCGTGAGGCAACCCGGCTGCGGCGGCTCGCCGACGACAGCGACGCCAACGGCGACGGCGACAACGGCCAGGCCGCCGACCAGCACGACGACGAGGCCGGCGAGAAGGCCGTCGCGGCTTCGAAGGGTGACCTGAGCGGGGGAGCGAGTGGCGGCTCGACGACTGGATGAGGCGGGCCTGACGGCGCTGAGGTCGGCGCTGGGCGACCCGGTGGTGCTGGCGCGGTATCGCGCCAAGATCACCACGGTGCCCGGCAGCGAGTGCCTGTGGTGGACCGGCGCGGTGTCGGGCCGGTCCATCCGCGAGCGCACCGACGGGGGCGGGCACGGCCGGTTCTGGTTCGCTCAGGGCCGCGTGATCATCGCGCACCGGTTCGCGTTCGCGGTGATGCACGGCGTCGAGGCGCTCGATGAGGCGAGGCTGTTGGGGCACCGCTGCGACAACCCGCTGTGTCAGCGCATCGCGCCGGAGCACGTCGTGGTCTCGAGCGCGGCGCGGAACCGTCGCGAGTGGTCGATCCGGCGCAACCTGCCGGACAGTCCGCTGGCCGACCCACGCGGTCCCCGGCGACGGGCGCGCGAGCTGCGTGACATGGCGAGGCTGGACCCCGAGCTTGTCGCGGCCGACCTCGACCGGCTGCGCCGGCTCCTCGGTGAGCAACTGACCCTCTGGTGACCTCAGTGGTGAGTTGGCTGGTGACTCGGGTGGTGACCTGCGTGCGGACGTGCCAGTGGCGGGCCGGGCTGATCGCCACGGCCCGCCACCGACGTCGGGGGAGCGGAGCGTCAGGCCGCGTCGCTGTCGGCCTTCTGGTCGCCCAGGAGCAGCCGCTCGACGTCGCTGGGCTCGTAGCCCCACTCCGCGAGCGCACCGAGCACGCGGGCGTCCCAGCCGGTGGGGTTGCGCCAGGTCTGCTTGCCGGTGGAGTCCTCCCAGGCGGCGAGCACGGCGGCGAGCACGGTCATGGTCGCGCCCTTGGGCGTGGTGGCCTTGGTCGCGATCTTCTGGCACTCCTCGTAGCCCGCGCCGTAGTAGCCGCTCGGCACGTCGATGCCGAGCAACTTGAAGAGCATCGGGTGGCGGTGGTCCATCGCCTTGCTCAGCGTGTAGTTGCCGGTGAGCACCGCCTCGCAGATCAGCGACTCGGCTCCCTTCGGCGCGCTCTTGCGGGTCAGGAACCCGGCGAGCCAGTCGCGACGGACGGTCTCCGCTTCTCTGCACCTGTCAAGGGGTCGGCACGTTCCGCGCGAGGACTTTCAAATAGGGCCCCGTCACCGGAAGGGTCTCCGGACGGGTCAAACGGCGACGGCTCACTGGCGCACGCACGCCGGCCTGCGGCGTTATCGATCGGGGTTCGGCTCGCGGAGCGTGCCGGTGACCGATCATCTTTCATCCGGGGGCGAGCCGCTAAACGTCTCAGACGGGCTTAGGTGGCAACTCGGGCATCAGACGACTAGCAAGATGGAATCGATGACAGCTCCTGGCTGGCCCGGGCCCGTTGTATGAACACGAGCCTGTTGCGGGATTAGAGGAGACCATGGACGCACGAGCCGGAGTTGACAACCACACTGGGGCTCACAGTGCACCAGTCCGAAACGAGTCGATCACGCTCGTGGGTGAGTAGGCGGTACGTCTTCCGTGCGGCGGTCCGTGACTCCCATCCGAACGTGCTCGGCGTGGTAGATGGCTTGTTCGAGCAGTTCTGCGACGTGGTCGTCGTACAGGCTGTAGCTGATGTTGCGACCTGAGCGCTCGCCGTCGACGAGACCGAGGTTGCGCAGCAGTCGTAGCTGGTGAGACACCGCTGACTGCTCCATCCCGATCGTTTCCGCGAGCTCGCCCACTGTTGCCGGCCCGTTCTGCAGGGTGGCCAGGATCAGCAGCCTGCTGGGTGTGGCAAGCGCCTGCAGGGTGGTCGCTACCGACTTGGCGGTGGCGTGATCCATCCTTTCCGACCCCGCGACTCGACCGTCTGCTCCGTGACCCATGGCACCAGCATACGACTTTGCATGAAGAAGTGTTCATGTGTACCGTCGGGATCGAATGAACATCTCTTCATCTATGCCCGCTTCACAGAGCACTCCCCGGACAGGAACCCCAATGTCAGTCATTGAGACAACCACCGCTCCTCGGCCGCCGAAGAACAATCGTCCGGTGCGATCGCCGTTCCTGGCTGCGCTCTCGTTGCCCGAGATCCGGTGGGCCGCGCTCGCCACCGTTCTGTTCGCCGTGGGCGCGGTGGCCCAGCTCGCCGGCGCCCCTGACGTCGTGTGGTGGAGCCTGTACCTGGCCTGCTACGCCGCGGGTGGCTGGGAGCCGGCGCTGGCTGGCTTGCAGGCGTTGCGCGCGAAGACGCTGGACGTCGATCTGTTGATGATCGTGGCGGCCCTGGTGGCTGCGTCGATCGGGCAGATCTTCGAGGGGGCGTTGTTGATCGTCATCTTCGCCACGTCCGGCGCGCTTGAGGCGTTCGCGACCCGGCGTACTGAGGACTCCGTCAACGCGCTCCTGACGCTCGCACCGGAGCGCGCGGTGCGTCTGTCCGAGTCCGGGGACGAGGAGAACGTCGATGCCGGAACGCTGGTCGTCGGCGACTTGGTCCTGGTCCGGCCGGGTGAGCGGGTCGGCGCGGACGGCGAGATCCTCGACGGGGTCAGCGAACTGGATCAGGCCTCCATCACCGGGGAGCCGCTGCCGGTGACCAAGGGTCCCGGGGACGAGGTCTTCGCTGGCACGCTGAACGGGGCCGGTGCGTTGCGGGTGCGGGTGCATCGCGCGGCTGCTGACACCGTGATCGCGCGCATCGTGGCGATGGTCGAGGAGGCCTCGTCGACGAAGGCCAAGACCCAACTGTTCATCGAGAAGATCGAGCAGCGCTACAGCGTCGGCGTCGTGGTCTCCACCCTGGCTCTGTTCACGATCCCGCTCGTCTTCGGCGCCGAGTTCGAGCCGACCCTGCTGCGGGCGATGACCTTCATGATCGTCGCGTCGCCGTGCGCGGTGGTGCTCGCTACGATGCCCCCGTTGCTGGCCACCATCGCCAACGCCGGCCGCCATGGCGTCCTGGTGAAGTCCGCGGTGGCACTCGAGGAGCTCAGCAAGGTCGACCTCGTCGCCTTCGACAAGACTGGCACCCTGACCCAGGGCACACCCCGGGTGGCGTCGGTCGTCACGTTCGGTGACACGTCCGAATCAGAGCTGCTGCGGGCCGCGGCCGCGGCCGAACGACGTAGCGAGCACCCGGTCGGTCGCGCCATCGTGGCCGCTGCGCGCGAGCGCAGCATCGAGTTCCCCGAGCCCGACGAGTTCACCTCGACACCAGGCCGCGGCGTGGACGCGACGGTCGAGGGACGATCGGTGACCATCGGCGCCCCCGGCCCGCTGCTGCCCACCGACGAGGGCCGAGCACACGCTGTAGTTGCGGAGCTGGAACGCTCTGGTCACACCGCAGTCGTCGTGCTGGTCGATGAGCGTGTCGTCGGGATCGTGGCACTCACCGACCGCGTTCGAGACGGAGCACAGGCGGCGGTGCGGTCCCTCACCGAGCTCACTGGCAACGAAGCGGTGCTGTTGACCGGCGACAACCAGGCCGCAGCCGAACGCCTCGCCCACAGTGTCGGGATCACCCGGGTCGAGGCCCAACTCCTTCCCGCCGACAAGGTGACGGCCGTGGAGCGGCTGCGCATGAGCGGCCACCAGGTCCTGCTGATCGGTGACGGCGTCAACGATGCACCGGCGATGGCAGCGGCGCACGTCGGGGTCGCGATGGGCCGCAACGGTTCAGACCTCGCGCTGGAGACATCCGACGTCGTCCTGGTCCGCGACGACCTCGCCGCGCTGCCCAAGACGATCGACCTTTCGCGACGTGCGCACCGCGTCGTGAAGGCCAACCTCGTCATCGCTGGCACCGTCATCACCGTGCTCGTGGCCTGGGACATCTTCTGGACTCTCCCGCTGCCACTCGGTGTCGCCGGGCACGAGGGGTCGACGATCATCGTCGCGCTCAACGGACTCCGGCTGCTGCGCAAGTCCGCCTGGCAGAAGGCCGGAACCGGGGCCGTCACGGCGAAAGCAAGTTCATCGCAGGTCGAGACGCACCGTGGCGCATAAGAACGTCGACATCCCAATCGTCGTCCGCGAGGTCCGACCCGAGACCCCCGGCCACCTGTCCCTCGTGTTCGCGCGACCACCGGGCTTCGACTACGAGGCCGGCGACTGGATCGACCTCGGGGTCGACCAGGATCTGTCCGGCGGCAAGACCTACTCGCTGTCCTCAGCTCCGACGGAGGCCGACCTCGTCATCACCTTCAAAGAAGGTCAGAGCGGGATCAAGCGCACGCTGCAGAACGCCCGGGCTGGCGATTCCTATCGCATCACCGCGTTCGGCAACGATTACGCGTTCTCGCTGCGTCAGCACCGCAACAGCGTGCTCATCGCCGCGGGCGTCGGTGTGGCGCCGTTCCGGAGCATGATCGCCGCCATGGCGGACCGCTCCAGCCAGGAATCAGTGCACTTGACCTACCTCAACCGCAGCTCCGACTTCCTGTTCCAAGACGAGTTCGATTCCTGGCGACGGCAGCTCCCAGCCGTCTCGATCGACTACGTCGTCACCCGCGGGATGAAGAGCAAGGAACGCCGACGGCTCCTCACCGAGTGCGTCGACGACTCCGTGCACTACTACTACATCGCCGGCCCTCCGGCGATGATCGAATCCACCGAAGTCGTACTCATGGCCGCCGGCGTCGACCACGACGACATCAGGATCGACTCCTTCGGCGGCTACTAGAAATCGTGGGGAGGTAGCCGTGCTGGTTCTCCGCTTTGATGACGTCGGCGCTTACCCCCTGCGGGTTATCCAGCGGTGACCATCGCCATCACCCGCCTCGAGGCGCCTCGGGGCGACCTTCGTGGCCCCACCCCTAGCATGGTTGGTGATGACCACAGGAACGTCGCGGCGCGGGAGGCGTGAGCCTATCCGTCCGCACGGTCCTGTTCCGCGGTCGCAGCGCTCGCGGGGCGTACCGTCACAGCTCGCTCGTTTTTGGCCCGGTTGGCTGCTGGCCGTCGCAGTGGTCGCGGAAGGATCGCCACCCTGCGCCTAGACGTGCACTAGCAACAGCGGACTGCCGCTTCCGCGTCGAACATGGTCGACTTCGCCGAGCGTCACGCCCGGAGCGCTATCTTCCGCATACGGGTCTCGGCGTACTTGGCCACCGCAAGCGGGGATCGCCCAACGGAAGAGATCAGTCAGCGATCGGATGGACGGGCATGGCAGATATGACTGTGAGCGGAACTCGTGGTCTTGGCCTGACAGTCAGTTGCTGAGGAGGGTGAGCGGCATCGGCGAGTTCTGCGGCGTCGCCGCGGCCGAGCTCGAGGCTGGTCATGCGGGTGCTCCGATCGTGGGCATGCCGAGGACGGCAAGGGTGTCTCGGTCCTTGTCGAAGTGGGCGAGCCGTTGGGTCTCTGCGCGTTTGTCGACAAGGAAGCGCAAGGTGAGGTCGATGCCTTCGAGTTCCCCGAGCCACCCTTCGGTCTCGGCGTGTGCGCGGCGGGCGAGCAGGTCGGTATGGATTTCGTCGAGCCGGCCGATCATCTTGGGGTCGACGTGCAGCATGGGACAGCGGATGCAGGCGTGTTCGTGTTCGCAGGGAGTCGCGTAGGGGCGGCCGCATTGGCCGAGCTCGACCTTGCGTTTGTCGAAATGCTCCTCGAACTCGGCCCATTCCTGGTCGGTGGCGGGACGGTAGTCGCCAGCCGGGCGGGCGGCGCGGCGGTTGGCGAGGTGGGCCTGGTAGTGGCGGATGACGTCCTCTTGGAACACCGTGACGTAGCCGTGGAAGGTCTGGACGTCGAGGTGGCCGAGCAGCGCGGCACCGATGTGGATGGGTAGTCCGTTGTTGGCCAGGTCGGTGGCGAACAGGCGACGGAAGTCGTGTGGGGTGAACCTGATTTTCGCCAGTTGCGCGTTCTGTTCGACCAGGGTCTTGCTGAGTCGGATCAGCATGGTGCGTAGCGCTGAGGGGGTGATGACCTCGGTGCGCTGGCCGATGGTGCGTTGGAACAAGAAGGGCTGTGGTTCGCTGGTGACGTGCTCGTGCCGGTCGTAGCGGGTGGCCAGCGGAATGCTCGGACGGTCACCGGTCAGGCGTCGGATGATCATGGCGATGACGTGGAACAGCTCGGCGGTCATCGGGATCACGCGTTCCCGGTCGCTCTTGGACGGGGCGATGACCAGCAGCGCGATCACTTCTCCGTTGGGTCGGATGTATTGCCGGATGCTGAGCTGGGACAGCTCGAGCATCTCTTCGTTGCGGACGCCGGTGTGGCGCAGGGTCTCGATGCAGGCCCACGTCCAGAACGCGGCGTCCTCGGCGTCGGTGAGGTTGATCGTCGTGCCGGTGTGCTCGTCGTGGACCCGTACGTTGGCGGCGCCGTGGTAGCGCTGATGGCGGGCGTCGCCAGCGCTGAAGATCCTGGTGTAGTGCCGTCCGTCGAGGACCAGAGGTTGCCCGGCCTCGGCGTCGGCCGCGGCAGTAAGCAGTGCGGCGAGGTGGTCGCGCCGCTGCTCGGCCGCGGCGATCAGGACCGGCAGCAACGGCTGCAGGGTCCGGGTTCTGTTGTCCGTGCGTTCCTTCGCGCGTCGGTTTGCCTGGGTTCTGGCGCGCCCGTCACGGCCGCTGATCGGGCAGGGCGCTGCCCAGCGGGCCCACTGCTCGGGTTCGTGGGTGGCCCAGCCTTGGATGTCGAGGTAGAGGGCACGGACGTTGGTGACGATCCCAGGGGCGCCCAGTCGTGGCTTCCCGTCGCGACGGACATCGACCGCGGCCCGCCACGCCTGGTAGGTCTCCTCGGACAGGGCAAGGTCGGCCTGGGTGGGATTGATCGTCTCGATCTCGCGCCAGAAGATGTCGCACAGGTCCCGGGCAAGCCCCCGCAGGGTCGAGTAGTCCAAGTCGTGGCTGCGGCGGGTCAGGTAGCGCGTCAACATCTCGGCCACGTCCTGGTTGTCAAGAGCGTAGGAGTCGACGAGCTGGGCCGGTGTCATCGCCGGGGCGCGCATCGCGCCGCGCAGCGTGGCGGGGACACTGCGCGGGAAGTGCCCGGACTCGTGAAGCACCTGCCAGGCGAGGTGTCCGATGTGGTGCTCGTAGCCGGCGCCGTAGCGTCCGCGGCGTGTCTCGACCGCGTGGTGCAACAACCCCTCTGCGGTCAGGTCGGCCAGAGCGATGCCTTGGGTGGTCAGGGCGCCGGCGACATCCAGCCGTGCACAGCGCTTGTAGTGCGGCGAGGTACTGGCCTGATTGGCAAGTTCCACGAACCGGTCTAGATCTGGATCGGCTTGGGCGGCCTCGAAGAACTGGAAGTAGTGCTTGAACCGACTCGCGCGGAACGCGGCCAGTGAAGGGCGGATCACTCGCAGACAGAACAGCACCTTCAGCGCGTGGCCGGCGTGCTCTCGCTGCGTCGGAAGCGCGAAAAGGTCACGAACCTCGGTGGTGCCGGCGTCCAACCCGGACGCGAGCCACCGCTCCTGCCAGGTCTGTCCCGGTTGCTCGGCCAGGAGCGTGAGCAGGGCACGCAGTCCGGTGCGGCGTTCTGAAGAGCGCGACTTGGTGACCGGCCAGACCTGATCGGCGGTCGCTGCGATCTGTTCTGCGGTCGCATTGTCCAGATTCCCATGGGGGCGCGGTGGCACCGACGGGGCCGGGGACGGCGAGGGGGTGATCACCTGCCGGATAGTCAGCTGCCGGCGCGGGCGAGCCGGCGCTTCGGGGCGCAGCGCGCGTTGCTTGGTGTGTCGTCGCTCAGCCATGGAACTCTCCCGTCGACTCAGCCATCGAACTCGGCCCGAATACCGTCTTGAAGTCGGCGTCGTCGTACCCCGGCGATGGCGTGGTTGCCGGTCGGGGTGCGGCGTAGTGCTGCTGCAGTCGGTCGAAGACCTCCTCGACCCGGGGCCGCAGGTACGGGTCCAGGGAGGTCACATGCTGGTGCCGGGTGACCGTCATGACGTCCTCAAGCGTCAGGTTCGGGTCGGCGATCATCCGCTCGATCGTGGTGTGCCGCAGATCGTGCAGCGTCCAGTCCGTGCCCAGCAGATCGTTAGCGCGTTGCAGGACCCGCCGTGCGGCGAAGTACGACAGTTGCCGTGGTTGGCCGCGTAGCGTGCGCCAGATGACCTCGTCGCCGGCGGGTGTGCCGCGCTCGTCGAAGTACACGGCCAGCAGCCGCAGCGCCTCTGGCGAGGTAGGCACCGGCTGTAAGGCGCGGGTGCCCTTGCTGATCACCCAGAGCTGTTGTCGGGTCCAGTCCACCCGGTCGCCGGTGACGCCGAGCAGTTCGCTCGCCCGCGTGCCGGTGGACAGGAACAAGGCCAACAACGCCCGGTCGCGGCTGTGGCGCATCGCGGCGAGCAGTTCGTCGGCCAGCTCGTCTGGGAGCGAACGCGGGACCAGCACCGGCGGCTTCTGTCGCAGCGGCGCGCGGCGGTGCTCCGGGCGTGGTTCGAGCGGGCTTCGGTGCGCCAAGCGTGCGCGGCGAGTCGAGCTCGCCGGCACCGGGTTGGTGACCGGGCCACGGCCGAACTGGGCGTGGAAGCTGTAGAACGAGGACAGCACTGACAGGGCGTGGTTGATCGTCGCCGGTGCGTAGCCCGACCCGAGCTCGCGCTTGCCGGTGCGATGGTTGACCGACCCCTCAGACATCGCCGCCGACGTCGATGTCGAAGGGTTGCGGTGACGTTGCGGGTTGTCGGCCGATCGCATGAGCGTGTCAAGAATTCTGTGTAAGGCAGTCGATCTCTTTACTTTCTCGGGTGGGTTCTACAGGTGGGGGTTGATGCGGTCGGGGTAGGCGATCGCGAGCTGGGCCAGGGCTTGCTTCCAGTTCGTGACGACCTGGCCCTCGACGAGGCGTCCCTGGGCCTTGCGCTCGCTGCCCTTCTTGCCCCGATCCCGTTCCCGGTCGCGGGCGCGTTTGTCCTCGATGTTGCAGAGGGCCCGCCACAGCAGCTTCACCACGGCGTCGTCGTTGGGGAAGTGTC
>SXGU01007460.1_pt1 | contig 19515 bp, 21 predicted proteins | sample 3174531 | NCBI WGS metagenome assembly SXGU01 (sample SAMN11356863, study PRJNA531348) | freshwater metagenome | isolation source: freshwater sample F1-140 | place: China: Fuxian Lake, Yuxi | collected 2017-12-25 | reverse complement strand
GATGGCCAATATGTGGTGGATTGGCTGCAAGCCCATACACCGCCACGATTTGTTCTGACACTGGGCACCTCTTGTTTTTCGTCACCACCCAGTGTGATGACGAGAGATGTGTTCGCGACACATGTCGTGAGCAGATCTCTGCGGGAGGGCTTGGAGGGCTGTGAAGCGGTTATGAAACGTGGCTCGGCCGGCCCGGGCCGGCACAGAAAAGACTTATCGACGACCTTGAACGTTCAGGAGTCCGATAAGTCCAGAAAAAAGCCAGTGAACCCAGGTGACGTGACTCAGGAGTCCGAACTGTCCAGAAAACAGACCGCGAATCCAGGCAACGTGACTCATCTCATGAAAAATCTCCGTAGGAGCCCAGCACGTTCTGCGTGAGCTCCTACGTGTCGTGTATTACGCCGCGGCGACGATCTGTTCGCTCGTGATGAGGTGTACACCAACGGCGATGAGGCGGGATTGCATCGTCTGTACGCTGTCGAACGCATCGGTCTTCACACCGACGGCACGCGTCGCATCGAGCACCACGTAGACTTCGAACCCGGCTTCCGCCAGGTCGAACGCGGTCCAGCCGATGCAGAAGTCGAACGCGATGCCGACGAGGAAGACGCGCTTCACGCCGCGCTCGCGCAGCTTCTCGATGAGACCCGTGTCGCGCCCCAGTGCATCCTTCGCACCGGAGTATGAGTCGCACTTGGGATCTTCACCCTTGGCAATCTCGAATGCCATGTCGAGGATCTTGATCGGTTCGAACCGATCGATCTCGTCCGTGCCGTCCTCGGCATGCACCGGCCACACCATCTGTCCGCCATCCCGGCTGCTGCTGAGATAGTCTCGCAGCTCCGAGAGGGTGAACGGTGAGTCCGGCGCGATGCCGTTCTCGCTTTCGCTCCATGACGAGATGCTCTCGACCGTGAGGAACGTCTCCCCAGCGACGGCGCCAGGGTAGTTGGTGACGAACCCGATGTGGCCCGTTTCACGTTTGGGGTGGCAGTCGTAGACTTCACCCGAGTTCTCCTTCGCGAAGAGCGGGTAGAGCCTTTCGATCACCGGGCAAATTGCCTCGGCATCTTCGACGGGAAGTCCACCTCGCTGACCGAACGCCTCGGTGGCGTCGACGAGCAGGAGGAAATCTCCGTCCTGCACAGTGAAGGTTTGTGGGGTTGTGACTAGGGTGAGGAGATTCATGGTTCCTTCCGTGGTGAGGTCAGTGGTATCACTCTGTCTTGCAACAAAAGCGATCCCAAAACATCATCACGGCTCTTCCTGAAAGAGGGCCAAATGTACTGAAAAATAGGCACTTTGTCAATCACGTTAAGCCTGATTCTGGAAAACCCAGCGAGAACGCTCGGTTTCCTAGAAAAAGGGGGGATGAACAGAGGTTGTCCATCCCCAGTTGCTACGGCGTGCCGAAGCCGCCGGCTGCGGTCTGGCTGAACCCTGCGGCACTCTTGGCCGCGGCGCTCGAGGCCTTCGAGAAGGTGCCACAGGCACGGCGGATTTCAGAGCCCGAGTTCTTCGGGGTGAGAATCCACTCGGGCTTGATGCCCATGTTGGTGAACACGGTCTTGAAGTCCGTGTACCCGTCGTCGATGCCCATGCCGGCCACGATGTGGCGTTCGGTGCGCAGCAGGTCTGCGATGGGGCCCACGAGGTCCTTGGCCTTCACCTTCCAGCTACCGTCCGCGCCATCGGTGATGATGAGCGTGGCACTGCGGACCGCCACACCGCTGTCCGTGAACTCCTTGATCTTCTCTCGCAACGTGGCGAGCAAGACCGCGGTTTCGTCGTAGAGCGGCGTGCCTCCCGTTGCGCGGAAGTTCGCCGTGGTGAGACGCGGGGTGTTGTCGAGCAACACGTACGGCGTGAGCACGTGCGAGCCGTTCACACTCGGGTTCAGGTAGCGGATCATCACAAGGATGTTGCCCGCATCGTTGGAACCCTTCATGGCGTCGAGGATGAGATTCACCCCATCGCGCACATGCTGCTCATTGTTGCCACTCGAGATGGATCCCGAGTCGTCGATGAGCATTTCAAGGAGGAACACCTCGCTCGCCGCCACATCGTCGACCGAGACACCCAGACCTTCATTGATCTGAGCCCCCAAGTCATCAATGTTGAGCGCCGCGACAGATGCCGCGGACATATCGCCCGCAGGAAGAGGAATCGTGAGAGACATTGTTTACTCCGTTGGTTGAGAGACATGACGTGGCAGCCCCGGGGCTGCACAGAAAAGACTTATCGACGACCTCGAATGTTCAGGAGTCCGATAAGTCCAGAAAAAGACAAGCGAATCCACGTGACGCGGCGTGGAACTCGGCCAGCCCCCGCCCGAACGACGAGTGTCATTCAGTCGGGCGGGCTGGCACAGAACAAGACGTTTCGCCGATCCCAGTGACGTGATTTGCTCTAGCCCTTCGGCCAAGTACTCATGTCATCCGTAGACTTCACGAGGTGCATGCCGGCCGAAGCGAAGCGCGCGAGCGCGGCATCGGCCTGCGGGGTGAAGTCGACGAAGAATCCACCCTTGCCGTCGGGGACCACCACGGAAGACATGCAGTCCGTGAGCAGGTAGACCTTGCGCGCGAGCGCCGGGTCTGCGGCGAGGATTTCGTCGAGCAGGTCGTCGATCGAGCTCTTCACGCAGTGACTGGCGGCCTGTCCACCGATGATCACCATGTCCGAACTCACGAGCGTCTTCACGAACCCCGTGTTCTTCTGTGCGAGTGCCTTCCCGTCGTGCCGCATGAGCACTTCGGGACGGAACACGGAGTAGTTCTCGGTGAGCGCGTTGCCGCCCTTGATCTCCGCCCAGCTCTGCGCCCCGCGCACGAACGACTGGAACATCCGCGCCTCGTGGATCACACCAACGAGGGCGTGGCCGTCGGAGCCGAGGATGGTGTGCTCGGGCCACAGGTACAAGGTGTACTTGCCCTGGCGCTCGAGCTCCTCGCAGTAGAACAGTGCCTGCTTCTCGAGCCAGGCGTAGTTCCCGTTGCACAGGAACCAGGCCATCATCGGGCTCGGCTTCACCTTGCCGCTGCGCACCATCTCAGTCGTGATGACCGTGTGCGGGGCGAGCGGGGCGTCGCTCGAGTCGACCCAGAAACTCGCGAAGAAGATCTGCACGGCGAAGTGGGTGTCCATCGTCGTCGTGATCTTCGTGAGCTGGTTCAGGTTGTGGTAGATGAACTCCGCGGTCCGCGCGTTGTCCTCCACCGCTCCCGTCCCCGAACGCCCACCGACGTACAGCGTGCCTTCCGGGAAACAGAAGTCCTTCTGGGTGTCGATGAGCAGCAGGTGGATGATGGACGTATCCGAGCCAGCGCCCGTGATGCGGTGCATGGTGCGCCAAGCCGCCGACTCCTCGAACAGCCGCCGCTGATTGGGACGATACTCATAGCGACCCGCATTGGCGCGGTCGTAGAACGTGGGAAGAGGAAGAGACATTGTTTACTCCGTTGGTTGAGAGACATGACGTGGCAGCCCCGGGGCTGCACAGAAAAGACTTATCGACGACCTCGAATGTTCAGGAGTCCGATAAGTCCAGAAAAAGACGCGGATCCTAGTGACGCGACTCCGAAGGTGAGGGTGACTTGCTCGTTTTTTACGTGATCGTTAAAACCCGGATGCGGTCTTCACAAATCACGTATACACCTGCACGACCGATGAGCAGCCGGTCGGCAGAGGACACAAAGGGTTCTGTGTCCGGGAACGTCTTGGTGATGGCGAGTGTTGTGCCTTGCGGCTCAACACGGACGATGCCTTCATCAGTGGGAACGAGGAGGAAGTTGCCGGCCGCTGTTGCTCCTGCCATGGACTCCACATGGAATCCGTCGCCGGCCTCTCGCGAGGCTTCGAGTGTGCCGTCATCACGCACAACCGAAATCATGTGCGTGAGTCGGCCTTGGTCCTCGGTGGTGACAGCGATCCACACGCGGTGGTCACTGAAGGTACAGGTGGCATCCACAAGCGTGCCGCGAATGCGCGGGAGTTTTACTGAGTCGTTAATCGCACGAACTTTATCGTCGAAGATGAAAGCGATCGTGAGACCTCCGGCTCGGTAGAACCCGAACCCGAGATGATTGCCCCACCAGATGTGGGTTTGATTTTCGAGTACCTGTCCCACGAACTCTGGCCCAAACGGACCGTGGCGCTGCAGACGTTCGCCGTCGATCCAGAATTTCGGCTGTTTTTGTGGAAGAATGGCACTCATGTTTGCTTCGTTGGTGATGCGTGCACCTTCTTGAACGAAGTAACGCAACTCACCGTTTTCGATGCGAGCCAGCAGAATGTTGCCGCGCGTGCGAATCACATCTTTTGCGGTAACGCGACCACGAACGATGATGGTTTGCACTTGCACGGCGGGTGCCGTGATTTTGCAGACCGGACAGTTCGCGCGGGCGTGCAGCGCTCCGCATGCCGTGCAGGTCGTCCAGCGCATGTGGTCGATGAGTGTGAGCGGAAACGTTCCACGTTCGTCCTTCACGAACATCCGATCGAATCGGTCGAGCACATCGTCCGGCAACATTCCGAAGGGAATAGCCGGCTTGGGGTACTGCACACCACTGTTGAACACGGTAATGCGAGCTGCACGTCGCGCGTCGTTCGTCGCCTCTTTTGGATTCGCAGGACGATAGATGCCGTCGTACGGATCGGCGAAGAGCAGCGACTGGAAGAGCATGACGGCGAAGGCGTACCAGTCTGAGTCCGGGTTGTGTGGTCGCACGAGCGTGGGATCTGGGTTGAAGCGGCACAGCGTCGGGTCAACGAATCGTGGGGTGAACAGCAGGCAGGGGAAGGTTCCAAACTGCATGCTGTCCGCGTCGACGATGTGTGCTTCCGTACCATTTGCCACGAGTACATTGAGGTTTTTGAAGTCCCCGATGACGGTGGTTTGTTTGTGCAGCGCCGTAACGGTCGCATGAAGGTCACGGAACACACCGAGCACAGCATCTGGCCCAATCGCCTGTTGAGTACGAAAGGGTTTCACGGACAGTTTGAGGAGCGGATACGCGCCGTTCACGAACCGCATGGCGTAGCCCAGAAGTTCGCTACCAGCCTTGTCGAAGCCGAGTTTGAGTGGGGCGACGACGCGAGATGGTGCGGTCATTGGGAACGCGGGAAGTTTCACAGCGAGCTCTGCGAGGCGTTGTGCCACGGCGTGTTGCGCCTGTGCGTCGCCAGCAAAATCGGGATGGTTCACACGCTTATAGAGCTTGAACACATTTCCGCCGCTGATGTCGTACACCGTCGCCTCACCACCTTCACCCACGAGATTTTTGTCCGAGAGCACGACGGACTTTCCGTCGAGGTACACACGGGTATTCATGAGGTCCTCCGAAGGGCGACGAGCGTTGTGTCGTCGCTGAGAAATCCGTTACGGCTCGCCAGAGCCAACGTGCGTCGCACCATGTCCGAATTTCGGAAATAGCGCGGCTGCATCCAGAACTGCGAGACGTGACCAAGGGGTGCGTGCTTCTCAGGAAGTTCGCGTGTCTCGGCCTTTTCGAAATCGTCGAGACCATCGGTGGCGACAAGGAGATGTTCGAGCTCCGCGGTCGGAAGTTGGTGGACGACTTCGATGGAGTGACCTTGCGCCAGATACGGTGGCATGTTGTTTGGGAACGGGCCCAGTCGAAACTTGGTTCCGTTGACGTAGAACACGCCATCGCCACAAGCGAACAGGTAGGTCGTGATTGGGGTGATGAGGACTCCCAACACGGTGAATAAAAGGTAGTCACGAAGGACTTCCTCACTTCCACCGAGCATGTCGTGGACAAGGCTGAGCCGAAACGACAAGCGTCGATTCAGCCCCTGAATGTCCTCTTGCACGGCGACTTCAGCGATGTTTCGTGCGCCGAATTGCGCACCGAATTCGTTGTGGCGACCATACGTGATGCCGTCACCACTGCAACCGTCGCAGACGACGATGGCCAACGTGTCATCGTGCGATACAACGACACAGGCGTCTTGGTTGTTGCGCCCTGCTTCGCGGTGGTCGCGGCCTTGTACGGATCCTGCCGCGGTTTGGAAGGGAAGCATGTTGTGTTCTCCAGAAATTCAGTTGTAGAGAGCATCCGCACAAGTCCTGATCAAGGTCCCGCGCGGGTGGCATCCCAGCAACTTCCAATGTGGAAATGCCGGGACAACATCCATGCATGATCTTCTTATATATACACTAAGTAAATCTCTGGATAAAAACGGGAGAACCTGTTATAGGACCAATTAATTTTTAAAACTACACTAACTAGAATTCTGGAGAGACCCCACGGTTTTCGTGGGGCGGATGAGCTAGATGATGTCGATGTACTCCAGTTTTCGTTGCTTGAATTTGTAAAGTTCAGCCGGCCGATGTGCGTCACCACGTCGTTTTGTCCCCGTAGGAACGACCATACCCAGTTCAAGGATACGACGACGGAAGTTTCGCTTGTCGAGGCCGCGCCCCATGATGATTTCGTAGATGTCCTGTAGTTCTGTCAGTGAGAATTGTGCCGGCAACAAGCTCCAAACGATATTCGTGTACTCAAGGCGTGAACGAAGACGTTCCACACCAACCTTGATGACAGCTTTGTGATCGTACGCCAGGGTAGGGAGCTTGCTCACAGGCCACCAGCGTACATCTGCATATTTTTCTGTGGTCTTGAGAATGACCTTTTCAGATGGAACAAGGGCAACATAAGCAATACTGATCACACGACCGAGCGCGTCGCGCCTTGGATCATCAAACGTGGCGAGTTGTTCGAGGTGCGCATCGTTTACACCTGTTTGTGTTGATAAAATACGCTGTGCTGCCTCCCGTGTTGTTTCATCCTCGCCGAGAAGTCCTCCTGGAGCAGCCCATGTGCCTTCGAGGGGAGACTTCTTCATTTGAATGAGAAGGACCATGAGTGATCCCTGCCTCACCGTAAAGATGACAGCATCGGTAGCGACTTTGATACTCTGTTTGGCTGGATGCTTCATAGGGACTTGCTTAGTGTTCTATACACACAAAGTAACATCGACCAAAAAACGTGTCAAGGACACGTACGGGTTGACTGTGAACGCCACTAAAATGGCTTTGAATGTGCCGAATCCCAAGCCACTTTAGTGGCGTTCGCTAGGTAAATTTGCCTTCAACACAATGAGTTGTCCACAGGCGGCGGCAATATCTTCTCCCATCGTTTTACGACGAGTGGAAATAACGTGTGATGCTTCGAGAATTTCGAGAAATCGCGCGATAGCCGAATCTTCAGAACAGCTAAATTCTGAGTCAGTAAAGTTGTAGGGGATGAGGTTCACGCGGACATCACCAATACGTGCGCAAAATTTTGCCAGAGCACGAGCGTGTATTTCTGTGTCGTTCACGTTTTTCAGCATCACATACTCAAACGTCAAATGATGTCGACGGTTGCCAAGGACCTCTTGATAGCGATGCGCCCAGGTTTCGAGTTTTGGCAAAAAGTCGTCGTACGAGGTCGGCACAATTTCCTTACGTGTCGTTGCAACGGCACTGTGAAGCGAAATAGCAAGGCGTGTATGTGGCCAAGTTTTGTCGGTGAGAATTTGTTCAAGACGAGGTAAAACACCAACGGTTGAAACCGTGATGTGTGTTGGACCAAGATCCGTTCGCGCAAGCCAGGTGTTGATCGCTGTCTTTACGTTTTCGTAATTCGCGAGCGGCTCACCCATCCCCATGAAGACAACGTTAGAAATACGTCCGCCGATTTCCGGTCGCTCAAATAAATACTGTTTCCAAAATCGATATTGATCAGAAATTTCATCAGAATCCAAACTTCGCGTAAGTCCCATCTTTCCCGTAGCACAAAACGCACAGCGCATGGCACACCCTACTTGTGACGAAACACAAATCGTCCACTCGCCCCGCGCGTTTTCCATCAACACACTCTCGACCTCTTTTCCATCCGCCAATTTTAACAACGCTTTATGTGTATCCTTTCGTTTACTCACCATTACTGTCTCGGCAGACACGGTGATCCAGGGTGCTTCCGTTTCAAGGACTTCACGCATTTCTTTTGGCAAAGGGACTGCGTCTAACCAACCCGTGGCCTGCGGGCGGTAGAGGGCTTCTTCGATTTGCGTCCAACGAAAGGCTGGTTGTGTTGGAAACAAACGCGTAAAAATGTCGTGCCGGTTTGACATACTCAAAAAGGGCCGAAGCCCTTTTTATTTGGTGGTGCTCTTCGCAGCTTCTTTCGTCAAACGAATCGCTTTTGCGCGTCGGCGCTCAGCAATGTTTACTTTACGGTCAAGTTTCCATTGTGTGCGAACTTTTTTGCGAATACCCATAAGTAGATAACAATTTGCCCGAGTATAGCGTCATTCGGTCTGTTGGTCAAGAGCTTGTGTTATCATGTGTGGGTATGTGGCTTGAACCCATGCAATTATTGTTTGGATTAGCGGTGATTTGTTCTGCTGTCTCCTTAGCGTTTGCGCTCATGCTCCATCAAGTGAAGTGGGCGGTGTGGCCACTCATTTGGACGGTGGCTATCGGGTGGTGTTCCGTCGTCGGTATCATTGTTCTTGGATTTCTCGGAGCCGTGGACGCAGCATACATACCCGCCGCCCTCATAAACTACACCGACGTGATTTTGGCACATCGCTGGCTTGTGTTGCAGCTGCCGTTGGTTGCACTGCCGACTGTGTTCAGTATCCTCATCATCTATCGCGACCGACTTGTAAGTAAGCAGGCAGACGTTTATCACCGAGCCGTGTTGCTTGGATGTACAGGAACCTTGTTTGCTACGCTGGTTGCGGCGGCTGAGTGGAGTATCTGATATGAAGAACAATGGGCGTATTCACGAGTCTGTTGCCGTTGCTGCGTTGGTTGCGGCGGGATGGACGTTGCAGGTTGCGTGGATTTCAAATTTTTTGATGGCTAAGTCGGAGGAACTGCATCGATTGTTTGATGTGGTCCCTTCAATTGGTCCGATTGCCGGGCTGTATCTCAGCTCGTTGGTTGCGGGAGTCGTGGTCTTTTTCGGCACGGCACTTTGGCTGCGTGGGAAAGACTGTCAACCCTATCGTCAACAAACTCTCGCCTTTTTCTTTATTTCTGTCATTCTATTCTCTGTGATGACGTTGCCGATTGTGTACGGACTTTCTTTAGGTGTTACTCGATCATAATTTGGTGCTATGCAACTTTCGATTCGAAAAGGATTACTAGAAACAGAGAAGTGCGACCTTCTTGTTGTTAATGCTTGTTCTGACTTGAAGGAACTGGCGGGTGCGGCGGTTGTGGTGGATACAGCTCTTGGCGGGTTGGTTTCCACAGTCATGAAAGAGGAGGGTTTCAAAGCGAATCTTGGTCAAACGGTTGTCGTGCGCACTGGAGGAGCATTGTTAGCGAAACGTGTGCTTGTTGTTGGACTTGGCGTAAAGAAGGAAATGGATGAAGAAGCGGTGCGTGTTGCTTCTGCCGTCGCATTTCAAGTGGCGAAATCGATTGGAGCAAAGACGGTTGTTTCAGTGCTGCATGGGGCTGGTGGTGGAGGGATTGCAGGCAAGATTTGTGGAAAAGCTGTAACGGAGGGAGCGCGGTTGGCAGCTTATGATTTTGGACGTTATAAAAAAGATGACCGCAGGATGCCAAAGAGTCTAACGTTTGTCGTTCACGATGGAACGGTTGCGCGGGCGGCGATGAGTGGCATGGTCGTTGGTGAATTGTCGGCGCGCGGAACAATCGTTGCCCGTGAACTTGTGAATACACCCGCACGTCACATGACGCCGATCGATTTGGTTGATGAGGCCACAGCGATCGCAAAGGCAACACCGGGAGTTCGTGTGAAAGTATACGATCGTGCTCGGCTTGAGCGGATGGGAGCTGGAGGTATTCTCGGGATTGCTCAAGGATCAGAACATGCGCCTTACTTAGTGCATCTCACGTACACACCAAAGAAGAAAACACGGAAGAGCGTGGCCCTTGTCGGAAAAGCAATTACGTTTGACTCCGGTGGGCTTTCTCTCAAGCCTGCAAACTCCATGACTACGATGAAATGCGACATGGCAGGTGCTGCGGCAGTGCTTGGAGTGTTTTCAGTAATCGGCGAAGTCGCTCCAGGTGCGGTGGTACATGGAATTTTTGGCGCTTGCGAAAATATGCCGTCCGGTACAGCTGTCCGGCCTGGTGACGTTCTTACGATCATGAATGGTAAGACTGTTGAGATTTTGAATACGGATGCGGAAGGCCGTGTGACGCTTGCAGATACGCTGACCTACGCGACGAAACAAAAGCCAGATGCGATTATTGATCTTGCTACGCTCACGGGAGCTTGTGTGGTGGCACTCGGTGAAGAATATAACGGTCTGATGTCCAACGACCGTGCGTTGGCCGAACGTGTGCTCACGGCATCAAAGGCAGCAGGAGAAAATACGTGGGAACTCCCGCTCGCAAAAGAATATCGTGAGCTCATCAAGTCAGATGTGGCAGACCTTAAGAATGACGCGCCACGCTGGGGCGGAGCGCTCACAGCCGGATTGTTTTTGGAGGAGTTTGTTGCTGGGGCACCGTGGGTGCACTTGGATATTGCCGGTCCGGCGTTTGCAGAACATGTCGTGAATGCATACACACCGAAGGGGGGAACTGGTGCTGGAGTGCGGTTGTTACTCGAATATTTGCGTGGACTATGATTAACGCCTTGCGACCGTTTCGAAAGCTTGTTCTTGTTTGTACGAATGTTCGCGAAGATGGTCGTGAATGTTGTGCGCAGAGGAATGCCGTTGACCTTCATGCAAAACTAAAAGCAGCAGTGAAAGAGGTGGCGACGGATGTGCGAGTATCGAAATCTGGCTGTCTCGATAATTGCTCAACAGGCTGCACTGTTGTCATTATGCCCGACAACATTTGGCTCGGGCAGGTAGCGGATGTGGACATTCCGGAGATCGTAAAGCTGATTCAATGACGCACTTAAAACCAGCCCTGGGGCTGGTTTTAAGGTTTCAAATTTCGTTGGTTAATTATGGTCGTGCGCGTTTGGCGATAGCACTTGCAACAAGTCGATGTCCAGCATCTTCTGCAGCCCAAATGTCATTTTTCATTGCTTCCTCAATGATCGCATCCGTGAGCAATGCCTTAGCTATTTCTAGGAGCTCTGCTTTATCTGGATGATCTTGAAGGGTGATTTCAGCAGTGTGAATGATCATGCTCTTATATCTGCTGACGCGTTCTTGGTTAATTGCAGTACCTGGATTTCTACCTTCGTCCATAAAAAGTTTTTTATAGAATTAAGCCTTTCCGAGGGTTTTACCGCCTTCTTCCCAGCCGACTGGGCAAAGTTCTCCGGTTTGGAGAGCTTTGAGGACGCGAAGTGTTTCATTCACGCTGCGGCCGACGCCGAGGTCGTGGTACAGCGCATAGCGTAGGATGCCTTCTGGATCGATGATGAAGGTACCGCGCAGTGCGATGCCCTGGTCTGGCAACAAGACTCCGTAGTCTCGTGACATGCTGCGCGTGATATCGGAGAACAGTGGGTAGTTGAGTGTGCCAAGTTCCTTAAGCCAGGCGCGGTGGGAGTGTACTGAATCTGTTGAACCGCCGAGGACTTTCGTGTTGAGTGCTTCAAATTCAGAGTCACGACGAGAAAATTCGGTTATTTCTGTTGGACAGACAAATGTAAAGTCGAGTGGATAAAAGAAAAGGACGACCCACTTTCCTTCGTAATCAGAAAGTTTGATGGTTTTGAACTCACCTTCGCCAACAACCGCCTCGCAAGTGAAATGTGGGGCTGGTCGTGCAACCTGTGCCATTTGCGGAGCATGAAGTTGTGATTCGTCGTGTTGGGACATAGATATTTTTTGTCATCCAGAGGAGTCCAACGAACGACGAAGGATCCTCGTTTTTCACTCACATCGAGAGTTCCTTCGGCCTGCGGCCTCTGGATGACGTGTAGAAATTATAATGTAACGGTGCGCATCTTCTCAAAACGTGCCGTTGGTGCAATCCAGTCTAGATTCTTCCACCAGTCGGCAATGTAGGCTTTGCGGTCAGACCCGTAATCGAGGAAATATGCGTGTTCGTATACATCGAGCACAAGCAGAGGAACACATCCCCAGACCCCACCTTGATTGTGGGCATCCACGCCGTAGATTTTCAATCGACCGAGATGCATGTCCCATGCTAATACGACCCATCCACGCACCGCCATGCCGGTGGCAGAAAAAAACGCAGCAAATTTTTCAAACGACTCCCATTTTTCAGAAATGGCATCAGCGAGATGCCCAGTTGGAGTCCCTTGTCCACCAAGCCCGTCGAAATAGTATTCGTGCAGTCGTACCGCGTTGACGGCAAAGGTTTCACCATCGCGCAGTGTACGCAGTGCAGACATGGATTGGTTCGCAGCGGCAAGTGTGGCTGGGTCGTTGAATGCGGCGACCAGTCCTTCACTCACTTCATTCATCTTGGTGACGTATCCCGCATATAGTTTGTCGTGATGAATGGCAGATGTTTTTGTGGAAATCCCTTGGAGCTCACCTGCGTAAGGAAGTGGTTTGGCCAAGTACGCAGGGTGGTTAGCGGAGGACATAGTTTTTTAGGTGTGATAATGTTTCATCGCGTTTCTATGGTAGCTGAGTGATATGAATCGATCAATCCTCGTCGGAGGAGTCTGTGTGGCGGTTGCCACATCTGGAATTGTCTACGGCCTACATTGGTATTATCGCTTTTCTGTTCCAATCGTTGCATCTACTGCGGTTGAAGCGCTTACACCGTATGTGGCGACGGATACAGTACAAACCAGCGATGTTGATGCCATTCCAGCCATAGAGGAGCCATCGTTTGAAACCGTTGATGTCGCAGATCAGTATCTGAAGGAAAGCGGCGAAGGCATCGACGTCTCTATTCAAGGTGAGCACAGATTCTACCCATACCAAATTTTGGTTTGGCATGAAGTGGTAAACGATTCGTTTGGAGAGGCTGACCTCATGGTCACCTATGCCCCTCTCAGTGGTGTTGCTGCCGTGTTTGAGCGCACGGTGCGCGATCAGACTCTGATATTTCATACACACAACCGTGTGTGGAACGGCACGCAGCTATTTAGCGATGAAGAAACTCAATCGCTATGGAGTCAGATGCTCGGACTGTGCGTAGAAGGCGAATCTGTCGGTAGTGGATTGAAGCGTGTCCCTGCCGAAGTCATGAGTTGGAACACATGGAAACAGCTCCACCCGGATGGAAAAGTTCTTTCACGAGACACGGGCTTTGTCCGTGACTACACGCGCGACCCATATCAGTCGTACAAAACTGGATCATTTGTTTGGTATCCCACAAGCACTACAAGTACGTTACTTCCCATGAAGACATTGGTCTATATTGTCACGATTGGTGATGCTAGGAAGTTGTACGTGGCCGACGACGTAAAGCAACTCGAACACATCGATGACACGGTGGGAGATGTTGCGTTCCGCCTTTCGTATGATAAATCGACAGACCGAGTCTATACAGAATCAGATTCAGATCGAACGATCTGGCTCGACAAAGGATACTGGTTCGCGTTTATCTCTACATTTCCAACCATCGAAATTTATCACGAATAATTTGTGCTATACGTTGTTGCCACACCGATCGGAAATTTGAACGACGCATCTCCGCGACTCAAAGAGGTGCTGGTCACTGTTGATGCGATTTTATGCGAAGATACACGTGTAACCTCAAAATTACTTGCTGTATTTGGCATACAGAAAACACTCGTTGCTTACCACCAACATTCTGATGATCGTCGTGTCAAAGAAATACTAGAACGCCTCGCGAAAGGTGAGTCGTTGGCGCTTGTCACGGATGCGGGCACGCCGGGAATTTCGGATCCGGGTGGCCGACTCATTCAGCTCATTGTCGAGCAACTCGGTGACTCCGTACAAATCGTGCCAATTCCAGGCCCGAGTGCTTGCATTGCCGCACTCTCCATCTCCGGGTTTCCAACGGACAGTTTTGTTTTTTTGGGATTTCCACCACATAAGAAAGGGCGACAAACGTATTTTAAACGCGTGGCTGAAGCAGATGACACGGTCGTGTTTTACGAAAGTACGCATCGGATTGAGAAGACACTTGCTGAGCTCGGAGCACTCATTGGAGATCGACAACTTGTCGTTTGTCGCGAACTCACAAAGATGTATGAAACTACCTATCGAGGCACCGCTGCGGAAGTGACGGAGAAGCTCAAAACTGGTAGCATCAAGGGTGAATTTGTTGTCGTTGTTCGTGCAATATAAACCTATGTCGTCTGAACAAGGTGGATATAAGCCTTCAGAGTCAGTACCTGTAGAGTCCGAGACAAAATCTCGCGAACTCGTTGCGATTATTAGTGTTTTTGAGCAGGCTGGATTTCCACTGTATGGAGGTTTGCAGAATATGTTGCGTGACTCTACAGAGCACCGTTACATTCCTGAAACGGCGCAAAATTTACGCAAGGGCGGAGGATTTCTTCAGGCAACCCGTGAAATTGCAAGATACGTACGTAGGGGTATCGCAAAAGGTGACACTCGATTTGTTATAGATCGAGCACTGCTTAACCATATTTTGTCGCGAGCGTTGGTTGAGGCAACGGAAACACGACCGAAGCTACAAGCGATGCAGTCACGATCAGTTGAATGGCAAGAAATTCTACGCCAGGCTCGATTAGATCATCTTCATTTCAAGGAAGAAGAGCTCGTCGAAGAGCTTCGAATGATCGCTTTGCGTCGAGAAAACTCAGAACTCACGTATGATCAGTTGCGGTCAACAGGACAGTACTCGGCCATACAGAAACGATTGAGTGAAGCGATGACACGTGTTTATGAGGCTCAATATGAGCTAGATCGGTTACAGGATGATCTAAGCGATTTGGTGAGCGAACGTTTGAACGGCCAATCGATTCCTGTGGAGTGGTGGGAGGCGGATCCGCGGAAAGTAGAAGAACTACGAGTCAGTGTAGACATACTTCCTGAAGGAGAACGTCTCGTAGCAAACATGTTGTTGGACATGCTTGACACATCACCGTTGCCCGACTCGCTTCCTAAACTTCCCATAAGCGAGAAGGAGAAAAGTACAGGAACATGCACAACAGCAGAAGTCTATTTTCTTGATTTTGTGACACGATCTGCTGGTTATCAGAACCCAGACATTGTTGTAGATGCAACGGGCGATCCACTCATGTTACTAAAGAATGCAGGTGAGCGCTCGGCTTTCACGCTCAAAGACACAGAATTGAGCGGCATGCGGCTTCCAAAAGGGTCACTTCTTGAAGTAGAGGAAGACGATGGGGTTGCTGGCCGCGTTCGCTCTCTGGATTCCATTAAAGGCGTGCAACTTCTCCGTCTCACATCGCTTGCTGTTTCTCCGAAAGAACGAAAGGAAGCTGTTGGCTCACTTCACAATTTTTATCAATCTCAAGGAGTCAGCGGACATGATACGGTCCGAATTGAAGAGCTCTATGAACGTGCGAAGCGGATGGTTTCCTGATGTTGAATTATGAAGAATTATTCTCTTACAACGACTCTTCCGTACGTTAACGCCGACCCACACATTGGGTTTGCTTTAGAAATTATTCAGGCCGACGCTCTGTGTAGATATCATCGCTTGTTGGGAGAAAACGTTGCATTCAATACGGGGACAGATGAGCACGGCATGAAGATTTGGCGCAATGCAGAGGAAGCTGGATTAGATCCAAAGTCCTACTGTGATGGCTACGCCGCACGATTTCACGGCCTCAAGGATGCGTTGAATCTTACGTATTCACACTTCATTCGCACGACGGATGCGCATCATGTTGAGGCGGCACAAACCTTTTGGCAACGATGTGCGGCAAATGACGATATATACAAGAAGACCTATCGCGTGAAGTATTGCGTTGGATGTGAATTAGAAAAGACGGACTCGGAATTGGTCGATGGCCGTTGTCCGATTCATCCAAACCGCGATGTCGAACTCATTGAAGAAGAAAATTACTTCTTCCGCTGGTCAAAATATCAGCAGGCACTCTTAGATCATTACGCCGCGCATCCTGATTTTGTGGTGCCGGAACATCGCTTGAGTGAGATTCGAAACTTCGTAGCTGGAGGTCTTCAAGATTTCAGTATTTCTAGGTTGAAATCGAAGATGCCTTGGGGGATTCCGGTCCCAGGGGATGATGAACACGTGATGTACGTGTGGTTTGACGCACTCGTGAATTATATTTCGACATTTGGATGGCCCACTTCCGCCGAGACTTCGGAGGGCAAACCACCGGGTGAATTCGAGATGTTTTGGCCGGCTATTCAAGTTGCGGGAAAAGATAATTTGCGTCAGCAGGCCGCCATGTGGCAAGGCATGCTTCTTTCGGCTGGGGTTCCGCTATCCAAACAAATTTTTATTCACGGATTTATCACTGCAGAAGGACAGAAGATGTCTAAGTCTGTCGGAAACGTGATCAATCCCTACGACCTTGTCGCATCACATGGTACGGATGCAACGCGGTACTACTTGCTTGGTGCGCTACCAGCCTACGACGATGGAGATTTCTCCGCCGCCATCTTCGAATCGATTTACGGATCAAAACTTGCAAATGGAATTGGAAACTTAGCAGCACGTGCGACGACGATGGTCGGGAAGTTTTGTGATGGCAAAGTGCCAGCCGTGGCAACAGAACGGTATAATGTGGGTGAATTTTGGCAAACGTATACAGAAGCATTTGCTCGTTATCGATTTGACGACGTTGTACGAGCAATCGAGGAACTCGTCGCTGCCTGCAATAAATCCGTCGATGATGAAGCACCGTGGAAAGTTGCAAAAGAAGGCGGAGATGTTGCGCCATTTATGTACCAACTCAACGAGGCACTGCGACACATCGCAGTAGCTTTGCTTCCGATTATCCCGACGGCTGCCGAACGCATCCTCGTAGATCTTTCGATTGATCCAGCAACCGTTCAGCTTCCCGATGCGGCAGTTTGGGGTGGACTTGTGCCAGGGTCCAATGTGCGAAAAGGTGAACCACTCTTTCCGCGCCGTGACGGGACTAAAGTCCCTTTGAATGAAATCCCTCTAAATTCAAAGCCACTTTAGTGGCGTTCACCGTATGTTCTCACTCGTCGACCTGTTTCTCATCCTCATCGTCAGCATGTTCGTCTTCTTTGGTCTGTTTTTTGGCTTGATTCACACGCTCGGCAACGTGGTTGGGACGGTGCTTGGCATCGTTGCTGGAACGAGACTTATCGATCCGGCCTTCGAAAAGTTTGGATTTCTCTTTGGTGGCAGTGGGGCAGGAAAAGTCATTGTATTCATCATTCTTTTCTTACTCATCTCGCGTCTCGTTGGTCTTGCATTTTGGGCCGCAGAGAAAATCTTCGGCATCCTCGCCTGGTTTCCATTCGCCTCCACGATTAATCGTTTGCTTGGTGGGCTATTCGGACTTATCGAAGGTGTCCTCGTCGTAGGTGTCTGTCTCTTCTTTGCGATGCAGTATCTTCCTGATACGGCCGTCAAAGCCGCTCTAGAAGCATCCTTTATCGCCAAATATCTGCTCGCGCTCGCCGCTGCGATTCAGGTACTGTTCCCAGAAGGTGTTCGAATCACCATGCAACGGATTACACGAACGCTCCCACTCGTGGGATAGCTTATTATGCTCATAGACTCGCATTGCCACGTTCACTTTAATGCCTACAAGGACGACATGGATGATGTGATTACGCGAACCCTGGCGCAGGGGATTCGATTGATTACGATTGGGACGCAGTCGACAACGAGTGCGAATGGGCTAAAGGCGGCTGAGCAGTACGATGGTGTGTGGGCGACCGTTGGACTGCATCCGAACCATTTGTGCGAACAGGAGTTTTTTGACGAGAATGAACTCACGCAAGAATTCCAAGCCACTTTAGTGGCGGTACAGCGTGACGGGACTTTAGTCCCTGGGAATTCGTTGGTGAAAACTCGGTGCGAGCGGTTTGATCATGACTACTATTTGCAGCTTGCACGGCATCCGAAGTGTGTGGCGATTGGGGAATGTGGTTTGGATTACTTTCGGATTCCGGAGAACTTGGATCGTGACGAAGTGATCGCAACACAAAAAGAAGCCGTGCGGGCGCAGTTTGAGCTTGCAAGTGAAGTGGGACTACCTGTTGTGATTCATTGCCGCGATGCGCATGCGGATCAGTTGGCAATGGTTCGAGAGTTTGTGGGGGCAGGGAAGTTGCAGCGGCGCGGTGTTGTGCATTGTTTTACAGGAACGCTTGAGGAAGCACAGGCGTACATTGCTATCGGATTTGCTATTTCGTTTACGGGAGTAATTACGTTTCCGCCTCGAAAATCAGATGTGAGGCACTCTGGCTTGTCACTGCTTCAGGAAGTGGTTCGTGACTTGCCGCTCGAGCACATCATGGTTGAGACGGACGCGCCGTATCTCACGCCAGTGCCGCACCGTGGAGAGCGAAATGAGCCCGTGTATGTGCGGCATGTTGCTGAGAAGGTTGCTGAGTTGAAAAAAATCTCGATCGAGGAAGTTGAACGCGTGACGACGGAGAATGCGATGCGGGTGTTTGGGATCAAGGTTTGATTTTTTTCGGCGGCTCCTGTCATCCAGAGGCCGCAGGCCGAAGGATCTCTCGAGGTTGTAAGACACGAGGATCCTTCGTCGTCCTGCGGACTCCTCTGGATGACGGTGGAAGTCGCGTTTACACAATAAAAACAACGGCCCTTGCAGATGCAGGTACCGTCTGATGCCTAGTCCGTACGACTAGGACTGTTCGGGTTCGACGGAGGGATTCGCTCCCTCGGTGCCGTCGGTCGGGGCATTGCTGCCGCCTTCGGTCGGCTCACCCGTGGGCTTGCCTTCCTCGGTAGGCGCTTCGTTGCCCGATCCGTTCGTGGCGCCTGCTGCTTTCGCGGCGACCTTCTCGGCCCGCTTGGCGCGCTCCACGATCTTTTCGAGCACCCACGCCCGCACACGCCGATCCATCGGGCTGCCCCAACGGAAGGTGATCTCGTCGCCCTTGGTGGCCTTCTCGGCGTACACCTCGGCGATTTTGATGGCGAGGACATCGTCCTTTCCACCGCGACGCCTGGTGACGGCCTCGAGCTTGGCTTCACCCAGGACTTCCTCGAGGGTGAGGTCGTCGATGAGCCCGTGCACCCAGGCCTTGCGCCTGTGGAAGATGGCCTCCACCTCGGCGACGAGCTTCTCCTCGGCGAGGTCGAGCTGTCCCGAAAGGGTGCTGCGCACACGCTCGAGCGGGGCACCCGACGGGATGAGCCCGTTCTCCTGCTGCAAGTACTGCAGCGAGGGATTGGCGGGATCGCCAATCGTGGCCAGAAGGTGCAACTTGCGCGCGCGCAAGTCCTCCTTGGTCGCCTCGATGCTGTCCATCGACCGGCCGAACACGAGGTATGGGTTCATGCCCTCCAGCTCGGACAACGCGACCGCATCGCCCGGGTCGAGCGTCACGGAGTCGTCGCCGAGCACCGCGAAATTCATGTGTCCGACGAGCTCCTCGACCTCAACGGTCATCGGAAGGAAGCTCTCCACCCGTCCTTCCGGATCCGCGGTGAACAGGAGCTGGGAGGTGGCAGGCACG
>SXGU01112206.1_pt1 | contig 19523 bp, 21 predicted proteins | sample 3174531 | NCBI WGS metagenome assembly SXGU01 (sample SAMN11356863, study PRJNA531348) | freshwater metagenome | isolation source: freshwater sample F1-140 | place: China: Fuxian Lake, Yuxi | collected 2017-12-25 | reverse complement strand
CCCCCCTCTTCTTCCTCTACACTTGCACATAGTAATAAGGTTTATCGTACAAAGGTAATACTTTCCTTAACTTTCCTTTGGAGTAACAAAACGGCAGTTATAGAGCAGTATGTCAGCATCCCACATTCCTAATATATTCCAATCATCGCCCAACAAATCGAGTATCCTCCTGCAAATAGGCTTCCCATTTACATCTATCAGATTCCCCCAACGAACAAAGATTAAGCTGGTATTAGACGTATGAGGCAGGATGTTTTTGAGCAAGGTCAGCTCCGCATTGTACCAGTCAATCCACAATAGGTCAATGTATGTGAACTGCTTATGCAGGAGATAGCTATCAAGACTTCTGGTAGGCACTTCAACCATGTGCCTGTATGTAACGCTCGGAGGCATAGAGCCCTCATAAGTTGTCGTGGTGTTGTAGGCATAACGCTCACCCTTTGTCGGCCTCCACATCGTCATCCTCGAATCCTTATCCGTAATGGCACAATAGTTCATCTGAACATTGGTGGGTAGGTTCGGTATTGGGCCTTCTGCTAATGGCTCGAAGGCATGAACCTCTGAACCAGGTATCTCGGCAAGCTTCCTCGTAACCGAGCCATCCCTTGCGTTTATTTCGATTATCAGGCTTTCCTCAACGGACTCTAAGCACTCTTTAATGTACTCAATGGGCTGTTTCAAGTTTTTATGGTTTAATGGTTTGCTTTATTTTCTCGTAGATATTGCACTTAGTAATATATTTTTTCTTCCAAGCTTTTATCGGCTGAATAAAGTCATCATAGTTAGTGGACTGCAAGATATGCTCTATCTCCTTTACGGCATACTTAGAGTTTCGGAAATTCTCCAATGGAATGGCAAAGGGTATGTGATTAGCAATATTTTTAGACCCTACATAAATTGGGATACAAGAGCATAAGGCCGCATCAATAGCCTTCTCGGATATATAATCATCCCAAATGCCGTTCTCAATGCAGACCGAAAATTGAAACGGCAAAAGCCCCGTAGCCTTGTTGGATAACTCCCCCTTAACGCCCTTGAAGTTTAACCCCCTGCCATACACCGAACACCACCCCGTTTGGGCAAGCTCACGAGCTAAGCGTATGCGGTATTCGTAAAAGCCACCCGATATGTTGGAGGTTATCATGCTTATCCGCGCTGTCTTTTTTGGGGCGGTCATAAACTCCTCAAGCTCTCCATTGAGGTGATAGAACATCCCCATCGGGAAGCCTACAAGATTGCCCTCTATGCCGTATGCATGAGGCTCTGCACAGGTGTAAACAACGGAACAATATGAGCCGATATTCCTATCAAAGAAGTTGTGGTCAGGAGGCTCTTGAATAAAGCCAATAACCCTTTCTTTGGACACTTTAATGTCGAAGTTTTCTTTTGAATTAAAAACCACAAGCCATTCGTAAGAGTCATCAACAACGAACTCTACATTGTCCTTGAAGTGTTTTGCCGTCATAAATTGGTCAATAATCCTGTCGTGGATAGAGAAACTATCCGAATAGTTGGATACTGCCCTTATTTTTATTGAGTGGGTCAATGGATTTACTTTGGCAGACAAAGAATGTCGAGCTGTTCGCCCAATAGACTTTGCCCGTAGTAAACATTCCTATAATAATATTGATTGTTTTCAAGCCACCCAAAAACATCGTTAGCCGTAACCCCCTGCCTTATAAGTGCCCCGCGGTTAATTTCTAAAAGCATAGTTGGCCTGCACATTGAAATTGTTTTTTGTGCGCCAATCAATGCCCTTAACTCCATCCCCTCGCAATCCATTTTAATAAAATGGCACTCATTAAGCTTTAATGAGTCCAAGTCTATGCACTTAATCTCATCGCCCTCAATAGCATGGCTTGCACCTACGTTAGGGTCTAAAGCAATGCCTATTGTATGGTTGCTATCACTTGCCCCGAAGTTTAAACAAAAGACCTGAGCGTGTTTAGTCATATTGTATTTCAAACACTCAAATGCAGGTGGGTTTGGCTCAAATGCATAAACTTTACCTGAGCTACCCACGCGGTTAGCATAATATTCCGTGTGGTCTCCAATGTAAGCCCCAATATCAACAACGGTAAACCCACTTTGAATATGCCCATTTAACAAAGGGAGCATATTTTGGTCGTGGTCTAACCTGCCAGACTGCCTTACCCATTTGCTTATGTGGGTGTCATTTTCAATAACAGCAACAGAGCCCATCTTTAGTCTTAATATTTTCATCCTATGTATTGTTTTATTTGCTCTAAGTCCTTTGAGTCAAGGCCAGACCAACTCCAAAACTGATGAACCTTATTTTTAGGCAGCTCAACGGTTTCCGTATCAATAAACTCATATCTGTGGCCTTCAAATTTTTCAGCATAAGCCCCTATTGCATTAAATTCGCTAAAAGACCTATATGGCTGTGAGTTCAAGTATCGTTTAAGTGTAATACCATGCTTATTCTCAATCCATTTAGATGAGGCCGCAATAGTATCGGTAAAATAAACGAGAGGCATCCTTCTCATATACTCCCACTCAACGCTAAATCCAACGGCCTTTTCTGTAATTGGCTTCCACGGAGTTTCAATAGAATTGTATGATGTTTTATAAACTATCGGCCTCCCATTGAAAAACCACTCGGATACATCGACAGGCTCACAAGCAATAACATCGCTATCCCAAAAAACAATAGCATCAGCATCGGTGTATAGGTTGGCAGTCATTTTGGTGAGCTGCTGCCCTAAATACCCATCTTTCAAATCCTTAACCTGAATCACTTTTTCAAGAGAAAGCCCAGATAAAAGACTCGCATTTGGGATTGTTATAACTATGTTTCTGTATCCAGTTACATGAAGATGAATTGATTTTAAGGCATATTTCAGCCATCCTAAATCTTTTTCATAAGTTCTTATGAAAATATCTACGTTCATTTTAGATTTTGTCTTATTGTGTTATAAACTTGTCTTGTTAATTGCTGAGGAGCTGTCGGTCTATAATGCCTTGAAGTAGATATGCTGCTGTTAAATTGCTCCATCCATCTAAAATATTCAGTCATTCTTACCCAATCATAGTTGTCATATTGAGTGTCGTGTACTTGGTGGAAAAACAACGGCTCACGAACCTCTATTACAGCAACCTGATGCTTTATAAATCTATACGGAATCCAATAATCCCACCAAGTCTGCCCCATACAAAACATAGACTGCGGAATCAAATGGTAATGCATTGAGTTTATAATGAACACATCAAACCCGAGTAAATATCTATTCCAGTTAGTAAACGTTCCATCGTGTTCCTCTCTATTTGAAATTACAAGACCATTAACAGCCCAATCCCAATACTTATCAAAATCATTGGATTCATCTCGAAGAACTATATCCGAGTTAATGAGCATGACCTGTTCTAAGCCATGTTCTTTTGCATAGTCTATGAAGGCAGAAATAGGAACGTAGGGGGCTTTAAATACGCCCTCCATAGTTCGATAGCAGGGAATAAATTCAACGTCAGGAAAGGCTTCTTTTAGAGTTAAAATCTCATTCGGGCAGTTGAACGATATAACCTTAAATCCCGCATCAGCCCAAGACTTAGTGGCCATCGGCTGAACGTGTCCCATAATGTGCTTAGGGCTTATAGATGTTAGTGCATACTTATTCATTGAGCATTTTTTGGCGGCCTGCCCTCTTGTAGGTTAGCGTTAGATGCGTGTTTAGCAGAATGTATCTTATGCCACTTATACTCGTGGTTCAGCCCCATATCCTTGTGGTATTCATAAAGAAGCTGGTCGCAGTTTTCCCATATTGACCTACTCAGATACCCTGCCCCGCCAAAGAGAGAAATAAAATGGCAGTCTGCCGCTTCACTCATCATGTCACTAATATTCTTATGGTGTTGGCCAAAGAATTTTACAGGGTCAAAGCCTCCATTTGGATTTACGTTAAGCTGAACGCAGGCTACATTAAGGGCAAGTTCATCGGGATATGTCCTGCCCCACTTCATAGATAACTTATTGAGAGGCACTCCGTTCAAAGCATTTTCCCTTGCCTGAGCATAAAAATGGCTTAACTGCTTCCCCTTCTTCAATATAAGGAAAGATGAGTTTATCGTTGGGATTTCTACGTTTTTAGGCATCTCGTGGTAATGCCAAATGGTTTCTTTTGTAGCCCACCAATGGTTAGAAATGAGCGCATAGAAATATCCTGGTGAATTTTGAGCTTTTAGTATGATGTCATCAAATGGCTTAATGCAAATCCCATCTACATCGAGGTATATGTTCACGTTGTGTACTAAATACCTGTCTATGTTTAGCTTAGCCATACCAGGACTAAACAACCCATTTTGATATAAATCCCTTTCGTCAATCGGAGTTCTTATGCTGAAAACCCAAGACTTGTGGTCGGGGAGGCTGTACTTATCATCGTGAATGAGATGAATCGGAATGTCGTTATTAAACCTTCGGATGGATAAGGCCATATTATAGGCCATCTGATAGTATTCCTTCTTACCGAAGGCCATAAGAACGATTGCTGTACTCATAGGGACAAAAGTAAACAAAAAGAGCCGCCATAAGGCAGCTCTTAATGTTACCAAACTCTAAGACTAAAGAGTAGCGAAGAAAGTTGGAGGCGCAGGGTACTTCTGAATACAATCTCCTACGGGGATGTAGGCAGAAGCCGTTACCTCAAACATCTGCAACGCACGGTCATTATCTGGAATCATCAAAGCCGCACGGTAGTTCGTGGGATTTGTAATCACCATCACTTCATCGCTTCCGCACAAGTACAGAATCAAGTAAGTGGTCTGAGTGTTCAGGTCGCAGTAGAACTTAGTGTTTCCATTAGAAGAGCCTGAACCCACTGACTGATAGCCCGTAGCATTGGCATCCTGCCAAGTGCAAGTCCAGTTAAAGCCTACGAGAATGTTCTCAGGGCCACAAGCAATCGGATTGGGTACTTCAACGGCAGCAGGAGATGCAACAGTCCCCTTAATACCAGCAATACGGAATAGCTGTTCGGTACTAACGGTATCTTCGTACCAATCATCGGTACTCCAATCCGCATCAGTCGCGGGAAGTTCAGCGTCGCAAAACACGACAGCAGCAGCGGAAATGCCGCCAAGTTTATAAGCTCCGCAATCCACAATTTCGTGTGGGGGTAGCTCGGAGCATCCTATTGAGCAAAAAGCCATTTTTTTATAATTGAAAGGGTCTATGAACTTTTATATGGCAAGTCCCCGCCACAACATCACGACAACAGTGCAAATATACTAAATGCACATATTCTTTTTTAGGTTCTGAGTCTTAGCCTCAACCTCCAATTTAACGGGCGCAAGTCTACTCATGCGCACATAGGTGGGGGAATAGTCCGTAGAGCGTGTGAAGAAGTTGTTGCTAACTCCGAACAACTCATCTTCAAGGAAGAAATTGTCGTGCCTACAAGCTAAACTCAAGGCATCGTGGACAAATTCGGGAAGTAGGTCGGTGTTCAGGCTTAGAGACTTCCTCCTCTCGGCATAAACAACCCTTTTGCGCCCTAAAGAATCCTGATACGACACCATCGCCCCATCATACTTAGCATCCCTTATGTTGGCCTTAAACCGCATATATTGCTTGAATGTAGAAGAAGAAGGGTTGGCAGCAGGGTAGATGAAACCAAAGCCCAGTGAATCGGAGTCAGATGTTACATCTTGGTAGTATGTAACCTTGACCGTTCCGCAAGGGTCGGTTATCGGCTTAATACAGGTGGATATGAAGCTCGCATCACAAATATCTTCGCCACAACAGTTGCTATCAAATCCAAGATAGATGTTCATGCACTTAGACCGATAGTCATCCCATGAGTATAGTTGCCCTACTGTTGGGACTGCCCATATTTCAGTTATTTCAAACCCTCCGCTTATCACATAGTTCTGAGCATCGTATGTATCAACACTGTAATAGGTTTGGTTAAAAACCGCATCAGTATCAATAGCCTCTCCGACAGGTGAAGCGCCATTGGGCTTAAATCCGCATCCCGTTCTAATGTAGAATGTAATTGATGAAGTACAACAGCAGTCTTGAACTTCGGGGTCGGGGTCGCAGTCTACAAGCGGAGTAATGTTAGTCGCATTGATATTTAGCGAAATGGTAGTGTCGGTTATGTTGTCAAAGACAAGGTTTCCGCAATAGCCGTTAGCAGGGTCGGGGCGAGTCGCTATTGTTATCGTTTTTTGAGTCAGCGGAGTTGTAGCCCCAGATATTTCAATAGGAATGTAAATTGGATATGTAAAGAATTGGTCGCACTCCGTGTTCCAATTTAAGCAGAAGTCGAAAATAAGAGGGCATCCTTCGGTAGTGGGGATTGCGTCAAAAGCTATCTCAGCCACAGGCTCTGAATCACAACCATCATACCCGAAGTCTACACGAACACTACCATCATCATTCAAAGTCCATGTTGCATTTTCAGATGACTTTTCTTCAATCCCACTTAACTCATTTGGGCAAGCCGTGTCTATCGGAACTATTATCTGATAGCTCATTTCCTCGGAAGTGTAATACTTGTTGCCTGAGCCATCATCCTCTTGGATGAATAGCATCGGGCTGCAATAGTCGGCAGGAGGGCAGTCAGGGCAGTCGGATTCAAGTAGAGGCAGTAGCTGCCAGTCTAAGGGCTGATTAGGTACGGCTTGTATGCTCATTCTGTTAAAAGTTCAAATTTAGTCATTCCCGAAGTAATGTTGTATTCAAGGCTCATTACCCACCCCGTTTCGTAAAGACCCGTGCCAAAACGTATCTTCTGATATGGATTGGCCTGAATGAGATTAAACTGCTCAACGGTTATAGGGGCTTCAAATGTAACTCTATTCCTAATCTTCGGCCCACTATTGTTTGGGATGAAGTTGCCGTTCCAAGAAAAGCCATCACCTGCCCTGTGAACGTATGCCCTCGCTATTTCGGGGTGGTTCACAATGCCTGCGAGAGCTTCGCCATAAAATCCTTTTGGTGCATAAATTCCAAGTCCTTGCCAGTCATCTCTTCTCCTATAACTAACTCCATGAGCTGCTATTTTGTAGTAATTCCCTACAATGGCGTTATTGTACTGAACAGGGTCTTTTTCTGCTATGTAAATGGTTTCATCATTCAAACTTGGTACGTCTGGTATTTTTACTAAATTATCAACAGTACATATCTCAAAACCAATATTAGCCTCATAATTTTGAGGGCTGCAAACGTTACTAACGTAATCAGCTTTCTCTTGTGTGCCAAACTCAAAAGATGGGTTTGTATTTGTTTGCCCAATTTTTAGAGAGGACAATCCAAATTTTCCATCTTTAACCATTATAGCTTGGTATGGTGCGTCAATGGAAAATGCCTCAGTTGTTTCGTAAAAGTTCTTTTCCTGTCCTATGGTTACAATGTCGTTGCCATTAGCATCTCTATAGAATCTAATCCCTATCCCAAATAAATTACCGAAGCCCATCTGAAGGTCTGCAAAAGATATGTTCATTTTTGCGCCACGAGCTAAACTATCAGGGTCGGATGTATTTGGGTCAAGGTCAGGATTAGCAAAATTCTTTAACGTTTTGCCAGATGTAACTTTTGCATAATAAGGCCCATAGGTATATGGTTGTATTTCTGTTAGCTGAGCCGTTACAATAGTACAGTTCACAAAATTTGCGAACACAGGAGACCCTGCATTAAATGGGAAAAAAACATCCGTTATGTAATCTGGGTTTAGCAAAGTTCCTACATTAACCCCACGAGTAACATACATGGCCCTATCGCAATAGTTCTCAATCCATTCACCATCATACGGATTGAAACTTGTTAAGTTGAAGTGGCTGCCTATCTGCTCTTGAATGTTTGCGTTAATAGCATCAATATTTGTAGTCCCAGGAAGAGCCGCAGACTCTAAGTTTATAGTAATAGTTCTCTGCGCTCCAAAAGCATCCAAATAAACAAAATCACAAGTGAACGGACCGCCAGGAACATATGTAACTGCTCCCGTAACTTGAAGCTCAAAATGATGCGGAGTAAAGTATAAAGTAGGGTCTGTAAAATAATTATACGGAGCTAAGTCTTGGAATGTAAGCGGAGCATTATTTGTGAAGTATTTTATTATATATGGGTACAACTCCATAATCCCATACCATTTGAAAGGTCCATCAACGAAGTTTTTCCCATTAGGAGGCCAAGGCCAAGGCTTAGGGTCGGGCGGATTTGTACTCCCATCATCAACATAAAATGGATTGTATATGTCCTCGCCTATCGCAGTTAGAGCAGTGCCATCTAAACTTTTCTGAGCATTTATCGGCACTTTCACATCATAATTCCTGCCTATCAGCGAAGAAAGAGAGTTGTCGGAGAGCGTACACTTCGCTATGCACCTGCTTATATCCAACTCTATGTCGGCAAGGAAGATTATGCCCTCAAAGATGAATCCTAAGCAATCCGTTTGCTCAATCCTTATCGGAATATCCAAACATCCCGTAGTGCTTTGAAACAGGCCGTAAATGATGTCATAGCCATCGCCCCAAAAGGAAAGGTCGCTAACAATGTTGCTAACTATGCCAGAGAACTGCTCATCACGTATAATCTTAACGGTAGCCTCCGTTAAGCCCATAGGCTCATCGTTTATGGCAATATTGTTCACATAGACCTGAAAGCTCATCTTATTCTCCTCCTGTTAGTTATTTTGGTGTAGGAACTCTTTGAAACAATGGCATCGGCAATCTCATCGGGGTTCTTAATAGCAACAGCCCCATTCCTGCGTATGGCATCAACCAATTCAGCGTTCTGAAAGGCTAATTCAAGCGAAGTCTGCTCCTTAGCCATTCGGTACGGCTCATCCATAGAACGATGGTAGGCAGGAGCAGTATATCCCTTCATAATATGCGAGGGCAAAGAGTCCTCACGGATAGCCTTCAGCACATCTTTGTACTTGGCCGTTTCCTCACGAGTCATCACCGACTCACCCTCTAAAAGCTTGGCATAGAACTCCCCACTTTTTAGCCCCCTGTTAGCCTTTTTGTTGTCGTTCTTCTTAATATCCAATCCGCCCTCGTGGAACTCAGGAAGTGGAGCAGAGTTAATAGCCGAAAGCTGAGTTGCACCAACGGCAGCGACACCTGCGGCTAATATCGTTGCAGTAATAGCATCGAAGTCGGTGTATAGCTTCACAATAGCTTGGGCAGTGTTGATTAGAACACCGAACCTTGCGGCATCCCTGTCAAGCTTAGCCATTTCCTCTTTATTCTTTTTCGTTTCCTCGTTGTACTCATTCTCGCGGATAAGACCTGCCTCGAACTTTTTGTCTAATAGTGCCTGCTCTTTTTCAATGGCGTTCTTGGCTATCTCGGTGCGAGCAGCGTAGTAATCTTGAAATAAGTCAATGGCTACCTGGAGTGCCTTTTGCAACTTTTGGAGGTCTTCGTCTGAAAGCCCCAGAATATTTTCACCCTCCTCGCCTTCAGAAAGAGCCTTTTTTCTTGACTTGTTAAGTCTATCTAATAAGTCTATGTATTTAAGAACATTTGAAAGTCCCTCCTCTGGTGTCCGCCCCTTTCTTCTTTGGTCAGGGAACAGTGTGCCAAGCTGATACTGTTCCGTAACCGCTTGAATTTGTTGGTCAAACTTCTTGTTTATATCTGCAATTTCCTGTTCTCTTTTAGTCCGGAATGGGGCGGCAATCATTTCTTCTGTATCACTCAAAAACTCCTTGATTCTTTTTTCAAGGTCATCATACATCTTTTTGATTTCAGCATTGGTCTGAGCTGTTATTTTCTTAACTGCCTCTGCATTGTTCTGCACTTTTTTCTTTTCTATATCAGCAGTTTTAATCATCAACTCCTCCCGAATCCTGTATTCCTCTATTGAGCCAGTCGTTGCATTAGCAAGACGCTCTTCAATTAAGTTTTTTTCAAGTTCCATTTGGTACAAGAGCAGCTTTTGCTCTTCTTCCATAAACTTTATGTTTTCCTTAACAATCTCTAAGTTTCTTTCTGCTGCATTAAGATCCTCTTGGCTACCCTTTTGGCGTAGATTCTTAATTTCCTCTTCAAGGGTTATTAGCTCTATGTTCAACTCCATTAAGTTTTTAGTCGTATCAAACTTAATGCCTGAATTATGGTTAAAAACTTCTATTGCAGTTTTTTCAATAGCTATCAATTCCTTCACTCTATTTATTTCGGATTCAAGAGCCAGCTCCCTTAACGTCTTGCCTTCTTTGGTTGCATCATCTCCCGTTGGCGCACCCTCAGCACTAATCATCACGCTTAAATCCCTTAATATTTGCTCTGCCACGGAAAGCTCAGCCTTACTTATGTCTCGATACCCCCTTTTTCTCAAGTCAAATCCAGCCATAGTTTCTGGTCTTTGCAAATTAGTCGCAACTTGTGGGGAACTGGTCGCATATCGGTCAAGAAAATCTGCACCTTGAGGAGTTTTTGATATAAGCTCAAGGTACGTTTTGTAAGCCTTTATCTCTTTTTCAAGATTGTTGTACCTCTCTTGCTGCTCTTCTTTAGTCAGTTTAGAGTGTGCTAAATTCTTTTCCTGAACCTTGGTTTGCATATAATTCGCATCCTTCAATTTAAGATTTGCTTCTACTTCTGCTTTCAGTTGGATAAACTCCGCGGAAGGACCTCCAGAGAAAGCCAATAGTTTTTCAAAAAAACTTAGTCTCTCTGAACTCATCAGCGCAGTCATCTTGTTAAGCATATTTTCGAGCACACTTGTGGCATTTTTAATTGGCGCAGTATCTAAAAGAGATGCCTTAAACTCTGCATAAGCTTGACTAAGGCGATTTAATCGAGCCGACAAAGAGTTTTTCTTCCCTTCAAGTGCAGGCCCGAACTCTTCTTCCAAGACCTTAATAAACTCTGGCAATACCTCCGCGCTTAATATCTTCCCCTCCTTTTGAAGCTTACGGAAATCTTCAAAATTTTGGACAAGCTCTGGGTGTAGATTTTTGTAAGCCTTAAACATAAGCATAGCCGCACCAGGTAAAGACTCGCCCATCTGCCTATTCAACTCCTCCGCAGAAACAACGCCCTTAGACATCATCTGCTGAAGGGCATAGAAAGACCTCTGAACCTGAAGAGAGCTTGAGCCAGCAGCCCTTAATGATGACGCAAAGCTTATAAACATTTTTTCGACCTGAGTAGTGGTATATCCAGCTTGTTGTGCGGCAATACTAAATGAAGTCGCTTGCTCTAATGTTTCTTCATATTCAAGTCCAAGTTCTTTTATACTCGATGAAAGCCTCAAGAAGGCGGCATTTCCAGCACCAGTGCCGCCATATATGAAACCTAACCTTGACTCAAGCAACTCAAGTTTTGCGAGAAGTTTAATAATCTCTTCACCAAAGCTTACAATAGAACTAACTGCAAATGCAGCCGCTACATAACCCCTCAAAGCCATTAACGGCTTCATCATTGACTGAGTTGAGCTTTGAGATGCTTTTCCCCTATCAGCTTCTGCTTTTTGAGATGCTTTTACCCTTTCTGCCTCTGCTTTTTGAGTAGCAACAACCCTTCTCCTTTCCTCTCTTTCAGTTTCCCTGGTCAGCCTTTTCTGCTCCGCCTCCCTTTGCTTTGAAGCACGAGCCTCGGAAGCCGCCTTTTCTCTCGCTGCCCTTTCTGCGGTTTGAACAGATTGTTGTGCTTTCTTAGCCTCTTCTTTTTCAAGTTTGCTAAGCTCTTTCTCCCACCATTTAACATATTCTGCATCAGCTTTTTTCTTAGCCTCTACCTCTCGCTGCTTAGCCTTTACCCTTTCTTCACCAAGTTTTAACCTTTGCTTTTGAGATTCGGCAGCAGCCCTGTCCATCTCTGCAAGATGAGCTAACCATAGCCTTTTGGTTTCTTGGTCGTACTTTTCTACATCCTTAGCAGTTTTGCGCCTTCTATTTACATCATCATTGGCAAACTTTTGTCTGCGGGCATCAGCATTTTTTTCATATTCAAGGACATTGGAAAAGAGCTGTTTTATTATAGACTCAGTTTCCTTAGCCCAATTTTTGTAGTTAGACCTTGGCGGTGGCGTGTTGGCAGCCTTTTTTAATGAATTTGCGGCAGTTTCGGCAGACTTAGATACGCCATCGGATGCCTTTTTAATATCTTCAAGTGCCTTCTTTGTCGTAGATTGAGATGTCGCCTTCGACATATCTTCTAAGGCCATCTTGGTGGCGAAAACAGAGCGACTGAGCGTCTCGTTTATCTTAACAAGCTCATTGAGTTTTGTTTTTAAGTTCTCAACGTTTGCCGTGTACTCGATTTGTATTTTTGCCATGCTTTTCTATCGACTCAAGCTCTCGCTTTCGCCTTTCTTGGTTAAACTCAAGCAAAGTTAAAGCTTTTTCAATAGAGGATTTTGTGTAGGCATTATACATCTCTATATTGCCATCAGAGCAGTATATTATTAACTCCCTAAATTGTTTATCTTGGTCGTAAAGTTGCCTACCGAGGGAAAGTATTCCACTGTCTTGTTTAGGGCTTTGAGGCGGGCTTGTGCCATCTCCCAATATATTTCCCAGTCTTTTTCGAAAGAGCTGAAATTGGGAAAGAACTGATTCAACCCGCCTAAAACGAAAAAATCATACAGCCCCTTCCCTTTGTAGTTCTTTCTAAATGTTTCAATCTTCTTCTGCTCAAATTCAGCATCCCAAACGCCAGGGTCTTGGTCCTCCCTAATAAGCATACACCCAGATAACTCCATCATAATCTCGGGGTGGAGAAGCAGATTCTTGCGCTCTTTCATCTCGCCTATTAAAAATCCTATTTTTGATAGACCTTTCAGCTTCTCCCCACTTGTCGAATCGAATAGCGCACTCTCCATCGCTTCCAAAAACTTGTCCAACTCACTTTCACTCACCATCCTCTGCAACTGCAAAACGAAGTCTTGCGCCCTGCCAAGCCTCTCAACAGGCATTTCAAAAAGGGTTTCGTAGACGTAGTATCTATGCCCCTCACAAGTGAAGGCATACTTCAGCCCTTGATTCTTCTTTGGTTTGTAAGTAGAATCCCAAACGAGCTGATTAAATTGTCTTGGAAACCACTTGTAGAGCAGTTCTGCTATCATGATAACTTTATGAAAATGAAGTTCAAAGGTATGCACATTATACACACAATCGACATTTCCACAAAGTTAAATTCAAAGCAGGGTAGTATGGCGGTTAGAGCGTAATAGACTACCCCCCAAATAGAAGCCATGCACCCGACACAGTTGTATAGAGGCTTACTCCAAATGCTACACTCGGGGATTAGCTTTGCTAAAAATGCTCGGAATCTATTCAGAATCATCCCATCTTCCATTGAAATATGGGTGGCTACAATGAGTAGGCTAACTACTACGGCTCGTTCAATCAGCATAAAATAGTGTAAAGGATACGCAATCAACATCATCGCCCGTTCCTGGTTGTCCAAACTCCAGGTCGTCATCAACGTTGCAGGTTTCATCAGCATGAACAGTAACCTCGTATGTTCTATTCGGTGAAAATGTATATTGGTCAATAGCAATTATCAGCTCACCCATGCCAGTCGCACCAACTGTTTGTTGGGTATAGCGGTTCAGTGTAAGGTCGAGGATGCGAACAAGATAGTTAGCAGGGGCGAGCCCCTCAGCAACAGTTATCTCGGCACAACAAATGTCGTAAGAGCCTATGGAGGGGCAGTTGGTACATTCAATACAGCTCATAGGGAATGTGTTTATATCCGCTTTTTTTCAAGTGGTAAATATACCACTCCCCTAAGAATGTGTGGAAGGCATAGCGAACACAATCTCCGTGGTCGGCTAACTGAGTTATAATATTCCTGTTTCTTTTTACTATCGTGCCCATGGCATCGCATTTGAGCATCCTCAAGTCCCTCGAAGTGTTGGGGCAGCTCTTAGGGTTCACCTTGAAGTCAGGGTAGTGTCTTAGAATGTAGTTGCACTCGGCACGGGAGTTCTCGTGCTTAGGGTTGTCCTGAACACGGATTTGCTTTCCCGATAGTTTAAGCCCACGAGCTAACTGCTCATAGTAGTTAGCATTATCCCTCTGAGATAAATCGCCCCTCTTGCCCATAGCATCGCCCGTTATCTGACACATCGGAAGGTATGGCTCATACCTCTCCTTAATCGTGTCTATCATCTTTGGTATAGAGCCATCGGGAACGGAGAACTCATCGACTATGTGGAAGTGTTCGCCATTATCATCCTTCCACTTATGGGCAACGATACCAGCAAACGGCTGTAAGTTGAAGTCGAAGGCAAATAAAATCGGTAAGTTTGGGTTGAAAAACGTTCCCTTGTCCTCATGTTCTTTTGGCTCAAATGCCGTAAAGAATGGATTTTCGGGCTTCTCCTGAACCTCCCAGTCGCCCTCAACGAAACGCAGGTACTCGTATTCAGGCATATTGGCCTTTAGTGAGTTTAGGTAGTCATCAGGGATGTGCGGGTTATCCGTAATCTTTGATGGAATGTATGCCCACGTTTCGGGGAGAGTACCCTTCATCCATTGGTCGTAAACCTTCTCCTTCACCCAATTATTCGCAGGGTTGCACGTTCCCAATACTACAATAGGGGGGCGGCCTTCAGCGTTGTTCCATGAGCCAGAGCGTTCAAGCATCTTGTAAAGGGTAGCCTCCTGGCACTCGTTAATCTCATCAATGCCGCCTCCGTTTATCTCCAAGCCCTTGAACCTGTCCAAGTCTTTATCGGTGTCGTAGTTCTCACCCATAAAGATGAGTTCAGAGCCATTGGTGAAGGTTATCACAAGGGAAGCCTTGTCGTAAGAAGATATATAGTGCCTAAGACCCTCTGCTAATAACGTATTGAACGTAACCATCGTGGTTCGCTCTAACGTTGGCCTCGAGGCACGGACTATGCACCAACGAGATTTTGGGTATTTAGAGCAAAGTGATATAAATGTGAGTAGAAGCCAGTAAGTTTTGCCCCCTCGTCATCGGATGGCACCACCGAAGAGAATGAACTGCTTCTCTCCAGATAGTGCCATCCTATAGGCCTCCGTTTGTTTTCTGGTTAATTTCATTTAATAATACTTTTAATACTCTACTAACAGCGTGTCTGTCTAAATTATACTTTTTTGCGACAAGATTAAATGCCTTTAGCTCTTTATAAGAGTCAATAAGACTTTGTTTGTCAATTTTTTTCAATAAACTTCTGTGATGGTTTTCTCCCCGCTTAGGAATTTGTAGCTTGTTAGCATATGAATGTATTACATTTTCCTTATTAGTACACCATTCTAAATTTTCAGCTCTATTATCTGTTTTTATCCCGTTTTTATGGTTTACTTGTGGGAGACAGTTTTTGTTATCAATAAATGCACTTGCTATAATTCTATGAACTTTTATGGTTCTATATTTCCCATTTTCATCAAGAAGCATTGTTCTTAAATATCCCTTAGAATCTAATGCAGGCCTCATTTTTACAGTTTTCCCTGAGTTTTTGTAATTTTCACTATAAATGAAGCCATTTTCGTCACACGAATACCTTTTGTCAAATCCTTTTATTTTCATTTTTTTTCTGTAAAGATAATTGATTTAACCCTATGGTGCAATAGAAATCGCCCCCCCAAATAAAATAAACTGCTTCTCCCCACTTAAAGCCAATTTATAGGCTAACGTCTGCTTTGCCGTTAGTTTCATTGACTTCTTGATTTATAAATTGTGTATAACTATGCTTCATGGTTTCTACTTCATCCTTTTCTGGTTCTGTCAGCTCTAAAACAAAGGGCTTATTGTCTGCTTCTATCACCTGATTTTGAGGCTTGCCATACAAATAGGCTAAGATTAGTTCAATGGCCCTCATATTTCCCTGGATGCCCATAGTTATTAGTCGAGCGACCAAGCCTTCGGCACGAGTTACCCCGTTAATCTTCTTAGATAACTCGGCCTCAATCATCTTTCTTAAATCTTTTTTCTTTAGGTCATCAACCAATACAACGTGCTTAGGGTCTATACCTTTAGTAAACCTTGTGTTTACGCTAACTTCCCGAATGTTTGGGTTGCCTCGCGTTTCTTTCTTAGGTTCTTTAGATTCCATTGGGGCAAAGTTAAGGGGTGAACCCTTAAAATCGACTAAATTTTAGTGGTGTATATTTGTGGGCACTCGCAACAACCTAAAATGAATATAACCCGACACGCAGCCAACGTACATACCGTTGACTTGGAAGGGAAAGAAGCAGAGTTCTTGCTTATTAGCGACCTTCACTGGGACAATCCACACTGTGATAGAAGCTTACTCAAAAAACACCTCGATGAGGCAGTAGAACGTGGCGCGGGGATTATCGTAAATGGAGACTTCTTTTGTTTGATGCAGGGGCGTGGAGACCCGCGCAGGAACAAGAACGACATAAGACCCGAGCATAATGTGGGCAACTACCTCCAAGCGGTTGTCAATAGTGCTGTTGAATGGTTTAAGCCATATGCTCATCATATCATCCTCATCGGATATGGAAACCATGAAACGGGGGTCATTAAAAACGTAGAGTTCGATGCCTTACAGATGTTTATAACCCTGCTCAATCACGAGTGCAAGACCAATGTTCAGATTGGAGGATACGGTGGGGCAATGTTGTTTGGGTTTCGCAATAGCACATCCAAGAAACACTACAACCGTTTCGCTATGTACTACTACCACGGTTCAGGTGGAGGCGGTTCAGTAACAAAAGGGGTTATTCAAGACCAAAGGATTATGGCGATGGTCGAAGGCTATGACTGTACTTGGCAGGGGCACGTTCACGAGTTGTACCATCATATCAACATGGTTACATACCTAAACAGGAGAGACCATGTGATTAAACAACGGCCTCTACACCAAATTCGTACAGCGACATACAAGGAGGAGTATCAAGGAGGAGTGGGGGGCTTTCATATTGAGAGAGGCAGGCCGCCGAAGCCCTTGGGCGGCTACTGGATGAATCTGAAATACCATAAGGTGAGGATGGATGGCGTTGATAATCGTATTATAGATGCTCGGTTTACGACAACGAGTACCCGATAGAAGGTGAATAATATTTAATTTTGTCCCATAATAAGCAAAATGAGAAACATCAAATACATAGTCGTTCACTGCACGGCAACGCCTCAAGCGACTTCCGTTGAGGCTATTGTTAAGTATTGGAAAGAGCAATTAAAATGGAACTCACCTGGCTATCATAAAATCGTAAAACCAAATGGAGAAGTTATCACATTGGCTTCGGATGAAACGGTATGTAACGGGGTCGCTGGGTATAATTCTGTTTCACTTCATGTTAGTTATATCGGAGGTGTCGATTCGAGGCTCAATCCACTCGATAATAGAACGGGCGGTCAGAAAGAAGCCCTCCTTCAAGTGCTGCATAGCTGGAAAAAAAAGTGCCCCACCGCAATAATTCAGGGACATAAGGACTTTACTGGGGTGAATAAAGCCTGCCCATCGTTTGACGCTAAAAAAGAATACGCCAATGTCGGTTAAAGATGCGTGCTATCGGAAGGTTAAAGCCTCCTACAAAGTTTTCCCATCGGCAAGAGCATCTCAGGCTATTGCCAAATGTCGGAAAGAAAGCGGTTCAGTAAGAAAGGGTGAGGCAGGTGCTTCGCTGAAGCGGTGGGAGGCAGAGAAATGGGTGGACACCCGCACAGGAAAGCCCTGCGGAGCAGGGGGGAAGAATGAATATTGCCGACCAACAAAAAAGGTGTCCAAAGACACCCCAAAAACGGCTGGAGAGATAGGAAAGAAGAAGCTGGCGGCTAAAAAAAGGGAGAAGGCTAAGGTTGGTATGGGTAAGAGGGTAAAACCCGCTTAAACTACTTTGTTTTCTAAATCTCCCCCTTCAGCTTCTCAACGTAGACGGCTGCATCCATCAACTCCTCCTGCAAGTGTTGCAGCCACTGCATCAGCGTCAGGTCATCACGCTCCATCGTTGTGCCGTATTTTGACTTGCCCTTTTCTGCTCTTGTCCTTAATTGGGCAACAACGGCTTCCGTGATTGCGTCAGTCATTGAGATTTTGACTTAGAGTAGATAGACCATACGATAGCGATAGAGGCTAATACCATGCCCGTAAGTTCCTGCACCTGGTCGTCAGAAGCCCACCCCTTAGTAGCTAAAACAGCACCGAAGGCAGAGAAAAGGTGTCTAACTACACCAAGCCATTGTTCAAGAGTTAAGTTTTTCATGAGTTTGTTGTTTAATAGTCAAATGTAGGGATTATGCGCCTAAAAAAAACAGTATGCGCTTAAAAAAAATAGGGGGTATGCGCTCCCCCTATTCTCTAAACACCTAAACTCTCACAACCCAAGTGAGTTCACAAATATAAGGCTATTTTTTTCTCGAAAAACTTTTATACATATTTATTCTTTTATTTTCGTTTTGCTCAGCATTTAGGTATCCAGCCATCCGAGCCTTCAGATTGGATGCGAGTTCCTGTGCAAGCCCAGGTTCGTTTATGAGCTGCCTAATCCTCTTGTACCATAAAGAGTGCTTATGCTCAGGGATGAGAAACCCGTGAACACCATCCTCAATACAGTCGGCATACATAGGGATGTCAGAGGCAATAATAGCTTTCCCCATAATGGCAGCCTCAGATATTTTGAGTTCGGACTTATATGAGTTGAACTTAGTGTTTCTTAAAGGTGCTAAGGAAACATCAACGAAGTTGTAACCACCGATGTAAGAATATATGTCGGCAGCAGCTATTCTCTTGTAATTTATGTTATAGAGGTTAGAGCTAAAAATATTCTCATAGACCTTATAAACAGGATTGTCGTTCCATCCTGCAAGGTACAGGTTGTATCTTCCATCGAGGCTCTGGTCATGGGCAAGCTTACCCATAGATATTCGCAGCATCTCGACATCTTCCTCGTGCTGAGCAGCCCCGAAATAGCCTATCGAAAAAAGGGGTTTATCAACGGTCTTATGATGAAACTGCTCGAAGAGATGAGGGTAGGGTATATTAGGCAGTATTTCAACGTTTTTATTCAATTTAAAACACTCTTTTGCCAAATAGGTAGTTGTGGCAATAACGGCATCAGAATGTCTTATATGCGCTGCTACGAGTTCGGATAGATTGTTGTCCAAATAGTGCTTATAAAACGAGTGTCCAGTTCCTAAGTGCCAGTAGTCGTCAATATCGAGTATAACGCCAGCACCAAAGGACTTCATTAGGGCAAGTCGAGTTTTCATCTCATCTATATTCGAGGCAAAACTCCTCGAAACAACAAAAAGGTCTATAATGGAAAGCTCCTGCGGAGTTAAAAAGTCTACATTATCGGTAGAAACAACCGAAATATTAGGGGAAACCTCAATCATACGAGTATGAGGCATCTCTAACCTATAAAATGCCGAACCCGTGTTGGCAGAAGTATAAAGTAAACACACAACCATAAGCCAAAAATAGCACCTCAACAAAAAAAAAACAAACACATTAAACTATTCATACGCAAAACCCACTGATATTCAGTGAGTTATGGATATGTATTATTTTATTCGCGGTACTACTGTAAAAAAATGGCTGAGCTGTTCATATAATATATATATTATATATATACTGTTTATGCAATATATATCCTATACAATATATGTTT
>SXGU01179489.1_pt1 | contig 19525 bp, 18 predicted proteins | sample 3174531 | NCBI WGS metagenome assembly SXGU01 (sample SAMN11356863, study PRJNA531348) | freshwater metagenome | isolation source: freshwater sample F1-140 | place: China: Fuxian Lake, Yuxi | collected 2017-12-25 | reverse complement strand
GTGCTCGGCCTACGAGATGGGCCTCTCCGACGACCACGAGGGAATCATCGACCTTCCGGCCGATGCGCCCGTCGGCCAGCCCTTCGCCAAGGTGATGGGCCTCGACGACCCGGTCATCGAAGTCGCGATCACGCCGAACCGCGCCGACTGCCTCGGCATCCGCGGCATCGCCCGCGACCTCGCCGCCGCCGGCATCGGTTCGCTGAAGCCGCTCGACGTGACCCCGGCCAAGGGCGGGTTCAAGAGCCCGGTCCAGTGGAAGATCGCGCCCGGTGCCGAGACCGGCTGCCCCATGGTGGCCGGCCGTCTGATCCGCGGCATCAAGAACGGCCCGAGCCCGCGCTGGCTGCAGGATCGCCTGACCGCCATCGGTCTCCGTCCGATCTCGGCGCTCGTCGACGTCACCAACTTCACCACCTTCGACATCTCCCGCCCGCTGCATGTCTTCGACGCCGACAAGCTGGCCGGCGACCTCACCATGCGCTGGGCCAAGGACGGCGAGGCGTTCGAGGCGCTGAACGGCAAGACCTACACGCTCGAGCCCTCGATGATCGTCATCGCCGACGCGAAACAGGCGCATGGCATCGGCGGCGTCATGGGCGGCGAGCATTCGAGCGTGAGCGAGGCAACGACCTCGGTCTTCATCGAGTCGGCGCTGTTCTCTCAGGGCATGGTCTCGGCCACGGGACGGAAGCTCAACCTGCAGTCCGACGCGCGCTACCGTTTCGAGCGCGGCCTCGACCCGACCTCGGCGGTCTGGGGCCTCGAGGTCGCGACCCGCCTGATCCTGGAGATGTGCGGCGGCGAGGCTTCGGAGCTGACCATCGCCGGCGCCGAGCCGAACTGGCGCCGCACCGTCTCCTACCGCTTCGCCCGTTCGCGGACGCTGGGCGGCATCGACATCCCGGCGCCCGAGCAGGAAAGCATCCTCCGGCGTCTCGGCTTCGAGACCAAGGGCGGCGGCGACTCGACCGAAGTCTCGCCCCCGGGCTGGAAAGGCGACATCGAAGGCGAGGCCGACATCGTCGAGGAGGTCGTCCGCGTCCATGGCCTCGACAAGGTCGAGCCGGTGTCGCTGTCGGGACTTGGCGCCCGGGCACAGCCGGCGGTGACGCCGGCCCAGCGCCGGCCGATCCTGGCCAAGCGCGCGCTGGCGACGCGCGGCCTGATGGAGGCGGTCACCTTCTCCTTCATGGCGTCCAGCCTGACGCCGCTGTTCGGCGGCGTCGGCGACGATCTCAAGCTGGTCAACCCGATCGCCGCCGACCTCGACGCCATGCGCCCGTCGATCCTGCCGAACCTGCTGCTGGCGGCGAAGCGGAACCTCGACCGCGGCCTCGTCGACCCCGCCCTCTTCGAGGTCGGGCCGCAATACAAGGATGCGACGCCGTCGGGCCAGCTGCCGGTCGCCGCCGCCATCCGCGTCGGCCGGGCGATGCCGCGTCACTGGCACGGCCCTGCCCGCGACGTCGACGCCTTCGACGCCAAGGCCGACGCGCTCGCCGTGCTTGAGACCCTGGATGCGCCGGTCGAGAACCTGCAGGTCTCTAGCGACGCGCCGTCCTGGTATCACCCGGGCCAGTCGGCCGCCTATCGCCTGGGTCCGAACGTGATGGCGTGGTTCGGCGCGGTGCATCCGAAGGTGCTGGCCGCGCTCGACCTCAAGGGGCCAGCGGTCGCCATGGAGGTGTTCATCGATCGCGTGCCGCTACCCCGATCCAAGGGGACCGGCCGCCCTAAGCTGGATCTCTCGCCGTTCCAGCCGATCGAGCGCGACTTCGCCTTCGTGGTCGATGCCGGGATCGCCGCCGACGTGCTGGTGAAGGCGGCGAAGAGCGCGGACAAGGCACTGATCGCCGATGCCCGCATTTTCGATCGCTACGTCGGCGACAAGGTGGCCGCGGGCAAGGCCTCGCTCGCGCTGTCGGTCACGTTACAGCCGAAGGACACGACCCTGACCGACGATGCGATCGAGCAGGTCTCGGCCAAGATCGTGGCCGCGGTGCAAAAGGCGACAGGGGCGACGCTCAGGACCTGAGGCGCGCGGGCGCGTCGAGCGGAGCCGCCATCGGCGCGGCTCCGCCTCCGGGCTTCGAGCCGAAGGAAGCGACCACGCGGGTCGCAAGAATTGGCAAGACCAGGACGGCGAAGAGAATCAGAATCCGCGCGAACGGGCTCATCGGCATCTCCAATGCACGCCATCCACGGCCATCCCCGCTCGACTACAAGCAAGAACGGGGCCGCTGACGTACGGACGTCGCCGGAGGGCTCAACCCTAGATGCACGCAAGAAAATCGGGCGGAGCGCCGCTCGCGGAGCGCTCGACAGTCTGCCTGGAGCCGGCAGATGTTGCCGTCAGCGACTGGCGGCGATGGCCGTTCCGATAGCGTAGCCGGCCGTGGCGGCCATCGGCCGGTCGGAGGTCTGCGTGATCTCGAATTCGGAATCGTCGAATGCGTCGAGACCGCTGCCAGGGACGATCAGGTAGCCGATCAACGCCGGGCCGGCAACGACGGCGGCGAACATCAACAGCCGGACGAAGGATGCCATAGCGCCCCCTTGTCTCTTCATTCGATGGAGAATTTCAACCCTACGAGATCAGGATCGACGGCGCTGTGACGACGATCACACGAGCCCGCTCAGGCTTTCCAGGCGTAGGTGACGAAGTCGAATTCCTCGCCACAGAACGTGCGGCGGAGCGATTGGTTCAAGGTCCAGCCGTGCTTCTCGTAGAACGCGCGGGCCTCGTGGTTGTCCCGGAAGCACTCGAGGCTCCTGGCTCCGGCCGCCTCGGCTGCGGCGAGCAGCGCCTTGCCGATGCCGCGGGCCTGCGCCGTCGGATCGACGAACAGCATGTCGATGTGGCCCTGGCGAACCATGGAGAAGCCGACGATCCGATCCGCCGTCTCCGCAACGGTCACATAGCGCCATTGCTCGACGAAACGCTCGACGAAGAACGAATGCGGCCGCTGCGCCAGCGCCGCCGGCGACATGATCCCTGCGAAGGCCTGGTGGAAGGAGCCGTGAGCGACGCGGCCGAGCGCGTCCGCGTCCTCCGGCGCGGCCGGGCGCAGCACGAGCCGGCTCATTCCAGGCCCTTCAGCCTCGGATCGAGGGTATCGCGAAGACCGTCGCCGAGGAGATTGAAGCCGAGCGAGGCCGTCAGGATGGCGACGCCGGCGAAGATCGAGGTCCAGGGCGAGATCAGCGCGTAGCTCCGGCTCTCGGCCAGCATCAGACCGAGCGACGGGGTCGGCGGCTGTGTCCCGATGCCGAGGAAGGAAAGCGACGCTTCGACCAGGATCGCGGTCGAGAGCGACAGGCTCGCCTGCACGAGGATGACGCTGGCGAGGTTGGGAAGAATGTGAACCAGCAGGATGCGCAGGTCGCCGGCGCCGATGGCGCGGGCCGAGACCACGAACTCGCTCTCCGCCAGCACCAGCGCGGGTCCTCTCAGGATGCGGGCGAAGATCGGCGTGTAGACGATGCCGATGGCGATCGCCGTCGTCCATTGCTGCGGCCCCAACAGCGAGATGATGGCGATCGCGAGCAGGATGAGCGGAAAGGCGAAGAGCACGTCCATGCAGCGCATGACGACGCGGTCGGTCCAGCCCCGGTAGAAGGCGGAAATGACGCCGAGCGACCCGCCGATGATCAGCGCGATCGCGACGGAGGTGAACGAGACGGCGATAGAGGCGCGGTAGCCGTAGAGGATGCGCGAGAAGTTGTCGCGGCCGAACTGGTCGGCACCGAGCAGGAAATCGAGGCTCGGTGCCTCCAGCCGGTTGATCACGTTCTGCCCGATCGGATCGTAGGGCGCGATCCAAGGCGCCAGCAGCGCCAGCAGGCCCTGGATGATCACCAGGGCGCCGCCGACGAGAACCAGGGGATGGCGCGGGATCACGCTTCCCTCACCCTCGGATCGATCGCCACGTACAGCATGTCGACCAGGAAGTTGATGACGACGAAGCCCGAGGTCACCAGAAGGATCGTCGCCTGGATCAGCGGATAGTTGCGCTCGGCGATGGCGCCGATCACCAGACGGCCGAGGCCCGGAAGCGCAAAGACCTGCTCGACCACGATGGCCCCGCCGAAGAGGTATCCGGCGGTGATGCCGACCGCTGTCACGAACGGGATGAGCGCGTTGCGGAGCGCATGGCGGAAGATCACGGCGGTCTCGCTGACCCCCTTGGCGCGCGCGGTCCTGACGTAGTCCTGGCCGAGCGCATCCAGCATGGCCGAGCGCATGATGCGGGACAGCGAGGCCAGGATCGGCAGCGCGAGAGATATCGTCGGCAGGATCATGCGCGAAAGATTGGCGAGCGGGTCGTCGATGAACGGCACGTAGCCGATCGAGGCGAAACCCGGCATCAGCTTGTAGGCGGCCAGGATCAGGACGATGCCGAGCCAGAACGAGGGGATGGTGACGCCGACGATGGTGACGATGCGCACGATGTAGTCGGAGGCCGAGCGTCGGACATAGGCCATGAGGCAGCCGGCGGGAATCGCGAGCAAGACCGCGGAACCGAGCGAGAGCATCAGCAGCTCGAAGGTCACGCCGAGGCGGGCCATGATCTCGCCGCCCACGGGCGCTCCCGTCCACAGGGAGGTGCCTAGATTGCCGACGAGCACGCCGCCGATCCAGACGACGTATTGCTCCAGGAGCGGCTTGTCCAAGCCGATCTTGCGATAGAGCGCGTCCAGCCGCTCGGGCGTGATCTCGACGTTGGCGCCGAGCATGATCTGCACGGCGTCGCCGGGAATAAAGCGGATCATCAGGAAGACGAGCGCCGAAACGCCCCAGAGGACGACCAGAAGGTCGAGGAGGCGCTGCGCGAGGACGCGGGTCATGGCTCTACCGAAAAACGGGCCCCGTCCGACCGCTCGGATCGGACGAGGCCCTCAGCTTCTCGCATCCCGGCCACGCCCAAGGGCGGCGCCGGAAGCGAGCCGGGACGGCGCTAGCGCGAGACCGACGCCTCGCGGAGGTAGCGGGTCGAGCGGGTGGCAATCAGCTCGTAGCCCTGCACGTTGTTGCGGACGGCGGTGAACAGCGTCGCGTAGGCCAGATGCGAGATCGGGCCGCGGCAGGCGAGGATGGACTGTGCCTCCTTATACGCCGCCTGACGCTTCGCCTTGTCCAGCATGGTGCGGGCGTCGTCGAGCAGCTTGTCCAGCGCCGGGTTGGAGTACTTGAACACGTTGGTCGACCCGCCGGTACGGAAGGTCCGATAGAAATAGTCGTCGGGATCCGGGCTGCCGCCGTTTTGCGAGACGAACGCCTCGAAGTTCGAGTTGCGCCAGTCCTGGATGAACTTGCCCTGCTCCTGGATCTCGAGCGTCGCCTTGAAGCCGGCGGCGTTGAGCTGGGCCTGGACCACCTGGGCGACGTCGCGGACCGTCTGGATCGAGCCCAGCACCTTCAGCGTCACCGGCACGTCGCCGGCGAAGCCCGCCTCCTTCAACAGCGCCTTCGCCTTGTTCGCATCCGGCGTGTAGCAGGGGAACTGGCCGACCGGAGTCGCCCAGTCGGTGAGCGCCGGCGAAAGCGGACCGCCCGGGACGGCGTGGCCGAAATAGGCGGCCTGTACGATCTTGGCCCGGTCGACGGCGAGGTTGAACGCCTCACGGACCGCCGGCTTGTCGAAGGGCGCCTGGGTGGTGTTGAAGCCGACCAGCGAATAGGCGAGATCGCGGGTCTCAAGCAGCCTGACGGCCGAGTTGCCCTTCAGGGCGACCGCGGTCGAGGCATCGATCGAGGGCATGAACTGGTAGATGCCGGTCGAGATGCCGACCTGCCGGGTCGAGGCCTCCGGCACGATGTTGATCTTGAGGCCGGCGAGCTTGGGCAGGCCCTTGTCCCAGTAGCCGTCATGCTTGGCGAGCTGGAGATAGGTGTCCGGCACCCACTGGGCCAGCTTGAAGGGGCCGGTGCCGTTGGCTTCGCGCTGCAGGTCGCCGTGATTGGCCGGCACGATGGCGAGCACGATCAGCTGGGAGAGGAACGGCGCGGACGGGTCGGTCAGCTCGACCACCACGTCGTCGGCGACGGTCGACACCGACTTGACCAGGGTGAAGCGGCTGGCGTAAGGCGACCCGGTCTCCTTCTTGAGCAGGCGCTCGAAGGAGTAGACGACGTCGGCCGCGGTGATCGGCTTGCCGTTGTGGAAGGTGCCGCCCTTGCGGATCTTGAAGGTGTAGACCTTGCCGTCCGCGCTGACGCTCCACGATTCTGCCACTGCCGGCACGACCCGGAGATCCTTATCGATCGAGGTCAGGCCTTCGTAGATATTGCCGTTGACCAGCGCGGTCGAGAAGGCGGTCGCGACATGCGGGTCGAGGCCGACGGGCGAGGCGTCGGTCGCGACCTCCAGCACCTGGGCCGTGGCCGCCAGCGGCACGACGAGCGCTGCCGCCATGGCGGCGCGCTTCACGAAACGGATCATCGAGTTTCCTCCCAGAAGGCTTAGTTACGCATCTCACACTGCCGGGAGCCCGTCGTCAACTCGCCGCCGACGCGGTTCCGGACCGGCAACTTCCGCTTGGACGGGACCGGAGGTTCCCCCATGATCCGGCCGATTCGGCCGGAAAAGAGGTTCGAGAATGAGCGGAATCGTGACCGCGCTCGGGTTGATGAGCGGCACCTCGATGGACGGCATCGACGTCGCGGTGATCGACACCGACGGCGAGCGGGTCGCCGGCTTCGGCCCGGCGACGACCTATCCCTACCCGGACGACGTCTCGGCCGATCTCCGTGCCCTGGTCGCCGACGCCAAGCGCGCCGAGACCGGCAACCACGCCGACCTGGACCGCCGGGTGACCGAGGCCCAGACCCGGGCCGTCGAGCAGCTGCTGAAAGGCGCCGGCATCGACCGCGGCAAGATCGCCGTGGTCGGCTTCCACGGCCAGACCATCCTGCACCGGCCGGACAAGCGGGTGACTTACCAGCTCGGCAACGGCGCGGCGATGGCCGAGCGGCTCGGCATCGACGTGGTCAACCGCTTCCGCGACGCCGATCTGGCGGCCGGCGGCCAGGGCGCGCCGCTGGCGCCGCTCTATCACCGGGCCCTCGCCCAGGATCTAGAGCGTCCCCTGGCCGTCCTCAATCTCGGCGGCGTCGGCAACGTCACCTACCTCGAAGGCGACACCGTCATCGCCTTCGACACCGGCCCCGCCAACGCCATGATCGACGACTGGATGCTAAAGCACACCGGCCGCTCCTATGACGCCGACGGCAGGCTCGCCGCCAGCGGCAAGGTCGACAAGGCGGCGCTGGCCAAGCTCATGGACAATGCCTACTTCGCGCTGAAGCCGCCGAAGTCGCTCGACCGCAACGACTTCTCCGCGGCCCCCGTACAGGGCCTCAGTCCGGCCGATGGGGCTGCGACGCTGGTGGCCTTCACCGTCGAGACCGTGCGGCGCTCGCTCGACCATCTGCCGGGGCGGCCGAAGCGCTGGCTCGTCACCGGCGGCGGACGGCTCAACCCGACGATCATGGCGGCGCTCGCCGAAGCGCTGAAGGCACCGGTGGCGCCGGTCGAGGCCGTCGGCTGGCAGGGCGACGCGCTGGAAGCGCAATGCTTCGCCTTCCTCGCCGTCCGCAGCCTTCGCGGCCTTCCCCTCAGCGTGCCGACGACCACCGGCGCGCCGAAGCCGATGACCGGCGGCGTGCTGAACCGCGCCCGCAAGGCGGCTTAAGGTCCATGAGCCTGGAGGCGGCAACGCGCGATGCCTTCGCCCCGGCCGCGGACGCGGTCGCCTCTGGACGGATTCCCGGCGCGATCCTCGGCGTGCTTGCGCCCAACGGCAAGACGGCGGTCCGGGTGGCCGGCTTCGCTCAGCTTGTACCGAAGAAGCGGAAGCTCACCCGGGCCACTTGGTTCGATCTCGCCAGCGTCACCAAGGTGATCGCGACGACGACGGAGATCCTGAAGCTGGTGGAGGACGGGATCGCCGGCCTCGACGACCCGTTGTCGGCACATATCCCCGACCTGCACCAATACGTCGCGACCGCACCGATCCGCCGAATCACCATCCGACAGTGCCTCTCGCACCAGACCGGCCTTCCCGCGGTCGAGCCGATCTACACCTGGGGCAACGACCCGGAGACGCTGAAGGCGCATATCCTCCAGCGCGACTGGCCGATCGGCGCCAACGTCTACTCCGACATCAACTTCATCCTGCTCGGCATCCTGATCGAGCGCCGCCGCGGCCGCACGCTGGCCAAGCTGCCGCGCGGCACGGGCCTCGGATTCCGGCCGAAGGGCAAGAGCTTCGCCGCGACCGAGGCCTGCACCTGGCGCCGACGGGTGATGGTCGGCCGGGTGCATGACGAGAACGCCTACAGCCTCGGCGGCTTCGCCGGCCATGCCGGGCTGTTCGGCACCGTCGACGGTGTGCTGGGCTATGCTCGCCGCCTAATGACCGGGAAGGAGCTGAAGCCCGAGTCGATCGTGGCGCTCCGGACGAGCCACACGGCGACCCGCAACCTCGGCTGGGAGCATCGCTACGATGGCTGGGCCGGCGGCGACCTCTGCTCGCCCGAGGCCATCGGCCACACCGGCTTCACCGGCACCGGGCTCTGGATCGACTTCGCCCGCGGCTATGCCTGGACACTGCTCACCAACCGGGTACATCCGAGCCGTCACGTCGAGACCGGCATCCAGGACCTGAGGAAGGCCGTCGGCAACCGGCTCGCCGCCGCACCGCCGTTCTAGATCGCCCATGTCGTCCTATGCCCGCGGATTCACGCTCGTCCTCGCCGCAGCGCTGGTCTGGAGCTCGGGCGGGCTGATCGTCCGCTCGGTCACCGCGGACTCATGGACCATCGTCTTCTGGCGCTCGATCAGCTGCGCCGGCTTCCTGCTCCTCTATCTCTTGATCAGCGAGCGCCGCCTGCTCTGGGACCTGTTCCGCAGGACCGGGTGGCCGGCGGTCGCCGTCGGCATCTGCTTCGCCCTGAGCTCGATCACCTTCATTCTCTCCCTAGGGCTCACCTCGGTCGCCAACGCGCTGATGATCCAGAGCCTGGCGCCGATCATCGCCGGCCTGCTCGCGCGGCTCACGCTGAAGGAGCCGATCGACGGCCGCACCTGGGTCGCCATCGTCGTCGCGATCTTCGGCGTCGCAGTGATGCTGGGGCGGGTCCCCAGCGGCGACGACCTCCTCGGCACGGTACTGGCCGTGGTCAGCTCCTTTGCCTACTCCGGCACGATCGTCACCGTGCGCTCTCAGCGCGACGTGCCGATGGTTCCCGGCGCTTTCTTCGCCGCGATCTTCGCAGCATTGGTGGCGCTGCCGCTGGCGCCGACCCTGGCGCTGGCCGAAGGCGAGCTGCCGCTGCTAATCTTCTTCGGCGCCGGCCAGCTCGGCGTCGGCATGGCCCTGTTCACCACCGGTGCCCGCTTCCTCCCGGCCGCGGTTTCGTCTTTGATCTCGCTGGTCGAGACGGCACTCGGGCCGCTCTGGGTCTGGCTCGCCTATGGCGAGAATCCTGGTCCCTGGGTTCTGGGCGGCGGCGCCATCGTCGTTTCGGCGCTGGTCGTCCACACGGTGATGGCACGACGATAGGGAGCGCAGGCAATGAAACGACGCAACATCCCGGCGATGCTGATCGCCCTCCTGCTTCTCGCGGGCGCGCATCCTTCATTCGCCCAATCCCCGGCCGAGTTGGCGATCCGCGCCGCGCTCGCGCAATGGACGGCGGACTTCAACGCGCGCAACGCCGGCACCGTCTGCGATCTCTTCGCGCCCGATCTCCGCTAAGACTATCGGGGATTCCCCGAGCGCGATTACCGCGCGATCTGCGACCTCCTCCAGCGCTCGCTCGCCGATAGCGCGAAGACCTACACCTACGCGCTCGACATCAAGGAGATCCTGGTCTCAGGCGATCTCGCCGTGGTGCGCCTGGTGTGGACGCTGACGGTCGCAACGCCTGGCGTAGCAGGCACGGTCAAAGCCGAGGAGCCGGGCATGGACGTCTTTCGCAAACAACCGGACGGCAGCTGGAAGATCGTCCGCTACATCGCCTACGAAGCGCCGTGACGACGGCCCCTTAGTCGATCTTCTCGACTTCGATCGGCTTCGGCGGATGAACGATACGCTCGAGCGCCGACACCAGCGCCAGCTCGCGCCGGCCTGCGGCGACGGTCGCCTCGATCGCTTCCGCCATGCCGGACGCGGCGAGGCCGAGGGCGTCCGGCACCGAGCCCGAGTCGAGGTAGTGGCCGAGGATGAGGGCGGAGATCAGGTCGCCGGTGCCGTTGAGCGGCCGGTCGGCGCGGGGCGCCGTCACCCGCCAGAGGCCGTTGTTGGTCACCGCCAGCGTCGAAATGCGGCCGTTTTCCGGCAGGCCAGTCAGGATCACCGTCCTCGGCCCGTGGCGGCGGAGCGCATGAGCGGCGACGCGTGCCGAGGCGAGATCGGTCACCTGCATGCCTGTCAGCTGCTCGAGCTCGAACACGTTGGGCGTGCAGATGTCGGCCAGGGGCACGAGCCTCTTGGCGATGGCCTCCGGCACGCCCGGGCGGACGAAGACGCGACCGCCGTCGCCGATGACGGGATCTAGAAGATAGATCGCCTTGGGATTGGCGGACTTGGCGGACGAAACGGCGTCGGCGACCACAGCCGCAGTTCCGGCCTCGCCGAGATACCCGGACAGCACCGCCCGGCAGTCACCGAGGACGCCCAGCGCCTTCAGGCCGCGCAGCAGCTCGGCGATCTCCGCCGGCGGGACGACGCGGCCGGAAAAGCTGCCATGGCCCGGATGATTCGAGAAGGCGACCGTGTCCAGGCGCCAGACCTCGTGACCGAGGCGCATCAGAGGCAGCGCCGCGACCGAGTTCCCGACATGACCGTAAACGACGGAGGATTGAATGGAGAGGATCGGCATGGGCGGCGACCATGCCACAGGGGAGGAACGCGTCGACAAAAAATCCACAAGCACTGGGACGCATGTTCCCTTTCGGTCCCGTCGGAACGAATCGGCATCCCGAAGGTGCGAACGAAAGGCGAGCACTGCCAGCGGTTGTGGCCACGTTTTCCGCCCACCTCAACATCCAGCGTATCACCCTAGAGCGAGCCAGTCCTCGACCAGCCGGCGGGCGATGGAATCTAACCGCGGAAGATTCTTGCCCTGGGCGGCGAAATTCCGGAGTTCGGAACGGCTGAACCAGGCGACGTCCTCGAGCTCGCTCTGGTTGAGGCGGATCTCCCGGCTGGCCGCGGCGGCGTGAAAGCCGATCATCAGGGAAGCGGGAAATGGCCAGGGTTGGGAGGAGTGGTAGCGGACCTCGGCGACGCGGATGCCCGACTCTTCGAGGACCTCTCGCGCGACCGTCTCCTCAAGGCTCTCGCCCGGCTCGACGAAGCCGGCAAGGGTCGAATACATGCCCGGCGGCCATACCTTCTGCCGACCGAGCAGGGCCCGGTCGCCGTCATGGACCAGCATGATCACGGCCGGGTCGGTACGCGGGAAGTGACTGGTCCTGCAATCGGGATCGGCGCAGCGGCGAACATGCCCCGCCTCGGCGCTCTCGGTCGGCGCCCCGCAGACCCCGCAGAAACGGTGCCGCGCATGCCACCACATCAAGCCACGGGCGTAGGCGAGGAGCGAGCCCTCCTCGCGCCCGATGAGCGGACCGATGCGCCTCAGATCGGTCCACTCGCCGATACCGGCGGCGCGACGCTGCGCCTCCTCCTCGCTCCAATGCGAGACATCGATGGCCAGGTGAAGATTCTCACCATTCTCACCCAGCACGGCACGCGTCGGCGCCTCGTCGAACCAGGACCGCACCGCGTCGACAGGCAGCAGGGCGGCGCGCGGACTGTCACCGGCGACCACCAGGTTCCGGCTCTGCCAGACGGCAACGACACGGACACGATCCTCGTCGAGCAGGCGCTCGATCCAGCCCTCCGCGGTACGGAGGTGAGCCAAGCGATCGAGGCCGCCGCCAGCGTAGAAGTTCATGGAGCGTCTCGTGCTTTCGGATGCCTGGGTCATCGATGCATCAGCTGAAGCGCGCTCCTCGCCGCAAAGCCGGCGACGATCACGATCGCCAATCCCAAGAAAGGGTTCATCTGAAGCTCAATCATCTCCGAGGCTATGTCACGTGTAAATCGGAAGCAGGCGGCAGGCATCGGTGACATGCCCAATCGCCTTGATGTGCCCTGCCGGTGGCCGGACGCTCCGACTCTAGGCTGCGCTGGACGCCGATCCCGCGTCCAGCGCCTTGACGAAGATCACCTTGCCGTCGCCCGCCGCGTAGAAGTCGTCGAGCCGTGCGACATCGGCGTAGCCGCAGGCGTGGTAGAAGGCGCGAGTCGGCTCGTACTGGGCGCGCGAGGACGTGTCGACGTAGAGCCGCCGCCCGCCCCGGGCTCGGATCGAGGCGGTGCAGGCCCGTTCCAGAAGCCGGCCGATGCCGCCGCCGCGCTTGGCGGCGTCGACGACGATCCAGTAAAGGTCGTAGCTCGCCTCGGTGCCGGCGATCGGGCCGAAGCAGACATAGCCGACCGGGCGGCCGGCCTCCTCGGCGAAGACGAAGTGATAGCCGCTGCCCGCCTCGCCCTTGGCCAGCGCGTCGGCGACCAGCTCGACGGCGATCTCCTCTTCGGGTCCGGTGAAGAACCTAGTTGAGGCGACGAGGCGGCGGACGGCATCCGCATCGTCCGGCCGGACACCGGGTCGAAGCGCTATGGCCATGTCTTTCTCAGCCAAAGGCGACCCGGCGGGCCGGCTCGAGGTCGAGGACATCTACGATCTCGCGGACGAGGTCGGTCTGGCTCCAACCGGCGCGACGGGCGGCGGCGACCAAGCCGGCATCGCTCGCGAGACACGGATTGGCGTTCACTTCCAGTACCCAGGGGCGACCGCCGGCATCGACGCGAAAGTCGATGCGAGCGCAGCCCGAGAGCCCGAAGACGCGCCAGCACCGGCGCGCCGCCTCCTCAAGGCGACCGAGCAGCCTGGCCTCACCGGCGAAGTCGTATCGCCGCGGCGTGTTCCGATAGGCGTGGGACTCCGGATCCCACTTGGCGGCGTAGTCGACCATACGCGGCTGTCCGGGGGCGAAGTCGACGAACTCGATCTCCGCCGGCGGCAGCAGGCGCGGCGCCTCGGCGCTGCCGACCAGCGCCAGGTTGAACTCGCGGCCATCGATGAAGGCCTCGGCGAACCAGGAGCCGCCGAAACGCTCCGCGCGCGCCGCCTGGATCGCGCAAAGCGAATGGCCTTCGCCGATCGAGGTTGCATCCAGGCCGATCGAGGCGTGCTCCCACACCGACTTGACGATGAAGCGGCCGGGCGGAATGCGTCCCGCCGCCAGATCCCCAGGCTCGATCCAGGGCGCGGTATCGATGCCGGAGAGCGCCATCGCGCGCTTGGCGGTGAGCTTGCCGGCGGTCGCGGCGATCGCGTCCACCGAGCAGCCGGTATAGGGCAGGCCGATCGACTCCAGGACTTGCGGCACCAGGCCGATCAGGCTGCCCTTGCCATCGAGCGATTCCACCAGGTTGAAGGCGAAGGCCGGCTTCAGCCGCTTCAGCCGGTCGGCGAGACGCTGAAGATTGAGATCGACGGGGATCGGGACCGGACGCCAGCCGAGCTCGGCAAGCCGCTCTGTGACCTCGGTCACCTGCAGCAGGGTGTCCTGCTCGTCGGGCGGCGCATCCGGGGCGACCCGGCCATGGACGACCGCGACGGAGCGACTCCCGCTTCTCATGCTTGCCTCCCGACGACGCGCCGGCTCGCGGCGTCGACGATCATGCCGATCAGCGCCTGGTACGCGATGCCGGCCTGGGTCGCCAGGATCGGCAGGTCGGAATGCAGAGGATTGAGGCCGGCCAGCGGGTTGACTTCGATGAAGACAGGATTTCCGTCCCCATCGCAGCGAAGATCGATTCGCCCCGCGTCCCTGCAGTTCAGCACCTGCCAGGCGCGGACGGCGATGGCTTCCGCGGCGCGTGCCGTCTCGTCCCGGACCAGGGTGTAGGTGACCCGGGTCTCGCACTCTTCCTTATTCACCAGGCCGTAGATCGTGCTCTCGGCGGTGCCGAGGAAACCCACCTCAAGCGCGCCGATCGAGCGCGTGTCCGAGCCCTCGCCGATCAGGCCGACGGTGAACTCGCGTCCCGCCAGGAAGGTCTCGACGATCGCCGGCTGCTTGTATGTCGTGATGATGTCGCGGCAGCTCTCGACCAGATCGCGCTTAGTGGAGACACGCGACTTGCCGCCGATGCCACGCCCGGTCCCCTCGGCCACCGGCTTGACGAACAGCGGATAGGGAAGGTCGACGGTCTCCGCCTGGTCCGGCCGCGCGACCACGGCGAAGTCGGAGGTCGGGATTCCATGAGCGCGGACCACGTGCTTGGTCAGGCCCTTGTGCAAGGTCAGCGCCATCACCAGCGTGTCGGAGAAAGTGTAGGGAATCGCGTAGGCGTCGAGCAGCGCCGGCACTTGGGCCTCGCGGCCGATGCCGTGCATCCCCTCGGAGATGTTGAAGACGAGGTCCCAGCGCTTTCCTTCCGTCAGGCGCGCGGCCAAGGCCTTGACGTTGCCGATGCGCTCGACCTGATGGCCGAGGCCGACGAGCGCCCCCTCGATCGATTCGATCGTGTTGACGCTGTCGAACTCGGCGGTCTCCTCGAGGCTGTATCCCGCCTCGAGGTAGTCGTCGCGCAGGTCATAGGTGAAGCCGACCCGCATGGATGACGCCCGAGGCTGCTACTCCGCCGCGCGGGATAGCGCGGTTCGCCGATCCGCCCCTACTCGTCCCTCGGGGTCGGTGTAGCGATACACGTTGCCCTCGAAATTGCGGATGAGCAGGTCGTCGCCCTCGCGCCCGACCACGTAGTCCGGCAGCAGCGGGATCTTGCCGCCGCCGCCGGGCGCGTCGATCACGAAGTGCGGCACCGCGTAGCCGGTGGTGTGGCCGCGCAGCGCCTCGATGATCTCGAGGCCGCGGTCGACGGAGGTACGGAAATGCGAAGAACCGGTGATCGGGTCGCACTGGTAGAGATAGTAGGGCTTGATCCGGATCTTGAGCAGCTCGTGCATGAGCTTCTTCATGACCTCGGTATCGTCGTTGATGCCCTTCAGCAGCACGGTCTGGCTGCCCATCGGGATGCCGTTGTCGGCGAGACGGTCGGCGGCGAATTTAACTTCGGGCGTCACGTCGTCGGGATGCGTGTAGTGGATCGACAGCCAGGCGCGATGCTTGCGCAGGATCCTGGCCAGCTTGCCGGTGATGCGCTGCGGCAGAACGACCGGAACCTTCGAGCCGACGCGCACGAACTCGATGTGCGGGATCTCGCGCAGCCGCGAAAGCAGCCAATCGAGCCGGTCGTCGGAGAGGGTGAGCGGATCGCCACCCGAAAGCAGCACGTCCCGCACCTGAGGCGTACGGCGCAGATAGGCGAGCGCGTTCTCCCACTGCTTATAGCTGAAGCTGTACTCGCCGCCGCCCTCGCCGACCATGCGGCTGCGCGTGCAATAGCGGCAATAGGTCGAGCAGAAGCCGGTGGTCAGGAACAGCACCCGGTCCGGGTAACGGTGCACCAGCCCCTCGACCTCGGTGTCGTGATCCTCGCCAAGCGGATCGTCGGCTTCGCCCGGCGTCTTCAGGTATTCGGTCCCGACCGGGATATGCGTGCGCCGGAGCGGCTGCGTCGGGTCATCGCGGTCGAAAAGGCTGAGATAGTAGGGCGTGATGCCGACCGGCAGCGAACCGGTGTGACGCTCGATCGCGGCGCGCTCGCCATCGGAGAGATTGAGGATGCGCGACAGGCCGTCGAGCGAGCGGATGCGGTTGCGCACCTGCCATTGCCAGTCGTTCCATTCGGCGAGCGTCGCCTGGGGGAAGAACCGCTTGCGAAAGACGTTGGTGCGCTCGCTCACCGGAAACCTCGGTGCGGAGGCACGCTTCTTCGACGAGGCCCTGATTCCGCCGGAGATCAACCGGCTGGTGAGGGCCTCGATGGCCGCGGCGTTGCTTGAATCGCAGCCGCGCGTGAGGATGGTACTCGGAGGCTGTTCGGCGTCGTTCGGCATGGGACTCTGGCTCCGGAAGGAAATGGTCAGTGGTCACCGACCCAAGAGCGGCATCACACCCAAGCCGACTCGTCCCACCCTGTTGGAGCCACCCCGGCTCCTGACCTGACCTTCCGAAAATCCCATCACCGGATCGAACTTCGATTGGACAGGGCGGACAAGAACTTGGGCACCGCACCAGGGCCCGCCCCCTACATAGTGGGGTTTTTTTTCCTTGTAAAGACTTTCTGACTCGTCAAAGCCGGCAAATACTGAAGAAGTCCCAGTGCTCCCATGGGCGACCTTGCGTTCATCTGTGATGATCTAAGGAAATCCGTATGGGACAGCCAATGAAGCGACAAAGTATCACTGTAATATCGATCTCGACGCACGGCGCGGGACGGCGGCGCCAATGCTTGCCCTCGACGCTGCAAGTTGCGCCGCCGGTGCCAAGTCGCCGCTCGGGTTTCGGCGCGCGTCTTTCGAGTTGCGCCGAGTCCTTGCGCTGACGACTTCGCTTCTGCCGCCGCCTATAGTGTCGATCCCGCCGGCGCCCCTTCTTCCCGAACGAGGTTCCCATGGTCGACCGCATCGAGCATTGGCAGATCGCCAAGCCCATCACCCGCAGCCGGTCGGGCCTCGTCGCCTCCCAGAGCCGCATCGCCGCCGAGGCCGGCGCGGAGCTTCTGGCCGAGGGCGGAAACGCGATCGACGCGGCGCTGGCGACCGCTTTCGCGCTGACCGTGACCGAGCCGTGGATGAGCGGCATCGGCGGCATCGGCTCGATGATCGTCCACATCGCGAAGGACAAGGCGACCCATGCGGTCGACTACGGGCCGATCGCCGGGCGCGGCATCGACCCCCGCCGCTACCCCCTGACCGGGAAGCCGGGACCTGCGGATCTCTTCGGCTGGCCGGGCGTGGTCGACGACCGCAACGTCCATGGCTACGAGTCGATCGCGGTGCCCGGTTCCGTCGCCGGATTCGGCCTGGTGCATGGCCGCTTCGGCAAGCTGCCTTGGCGCAGGGTGCTGGCGCCGGCGATCCGGCTCGCCAAGAAGGGCGTCCGCGTCGACTGGTGGACCACCCTCCAGATCGCCGCCGAGGCGGCCGACCTCCGCCGCGACCCGATTGCGCGGAAGACGTATCTCCGGGACGATCTGCCGCCGGTGACGACGACGACGGTGACGCCGCCCTACCTCGATCTTGGGCCGCTCGGCCAGACACTGGAGCGCCTAGCGAAGGCCGGCTGGGAGGACTACTACAAGGGCGACGTCGCCCAGGCGATCGCCGCCGATCTCAAGGCCGGCGGCTCGGCGATCCGGGCCGAGGACCTCGCTGCCTACGCCGCACGCCTGGTCGAGCCGCTGACCGTCGAGCGGAACGGCGTCGTGCTTCACACCATGTCCGGCCTCTTCGCCGGCCCGACCTTCCGCGCGGCGTTCGCCAACGTCCCGGCAAAGCTGGGCGCCAAGCCGGGGCCGAAGGCGTTCGGTGCCTTTGCCACGGCGCTTTCCACGGCCTATGCCGAGCGGCTCCAGCGCATGGGCCAGGAGGACGTCAAGGGCAAGGGATCGACCACCCACCTCGCCGCCGTCGATGCCGACGGCAACATGGTCTCGCTGACCAACACGCTGCTGTCGCGCTTCGGGTCGCGCTCGGTGCTGCCGACCACCGGCATCCTCATGAACAACGGCATGATGTGGTTTGACCCGGCACCCGGTCGACCGAACTCGATCCAGCCGGGCAAGCGCCCGCTCACCAACATGTGCCCGGTGATCGGCACCCGGAACGGCAAGGGCGTGTTCGCCATCGGCGGCTCCGGCGGGCGGAAGATCCTGCCGGCGATCTTGCAGATCTGTTCCTTCCTCGCCGACTTCGGCATGACCCTGGAAGAGGCGTTCCATCAGCCCCGCATCGACGTCTCCGCACCCGACAAGGCGACCGCCGACTGGCGGCTCGACGCCAAGTCGATCGCCGCGGTCGCCAAGGTGGTGCCGACCACCGAGGTCGAGGCGGCCGCCTATCCGGGGAATTTCGCCAACCCGATCGCGGTGCTGCGGAACGGCCGCTGGAACGAAGGCATGACCAACGTGACGCTGCCCTCGGCCTCCGTCGCCGAAGGATGAGCCTGGCGGTCCGGGCCTGGCCGACGCCGGACGCGTTCCTCGCCCATCTCGGCGCCGTCGACGAGGTCGCGGGCTGCGTCCTTCACGGACTTTCCCACACCTGGCTTGCCCGGCCCGAGAGCTTCCGGCCGGGAACACCGCTGCTGACCGTCGAGGATGACGGCGAGGTGGTCGCCGCGGCGATCCTGGCGAGCCACGGCAAGATCGTGTTCAGCCTCGGCCCCGCCGAGGCGATGCTGGCGCTCGCGCGCTGGTGTGACGAAGCCGGACAGCGGCCGAGCGCGATGGTTGCGCCGGAGTCGGCCCTGCCGATCCTGCTCGCCCACTGGCCGGGACGGCGAACGCTCGAGACCACGCTCTATCGGCTGGATCGTGCCCCCGCCATGCCGGAGGTCGGCGGACATCTCAGGCCGGCGGCGAAGTCGGAGATCGGCTTCTTCACCGACTGGGTCGCGACCTTCACCGTGGAGGCGCATCTGCCCCCCGATCCCAAACCCCGGGCCTTGGTGGAGGCGAAGGTGGCGGCAGGCCATCTCTTCGTCTGGGAGGTCGGCGGCGTGCCCAAGTCCATCGCCGCGCTCGCCGGGCCGACGCCCCGGTCGGTCCGCCTGAACACGGTCTATACGCCGCCGGAGTTTCGTCGGCGCGGCTACGGCACGGCGACGGTCGCAACGCTCGCCCGCCAGCAGTTCGATCGGGGCAAAACGGTCGTCACGCTGTTCGCCGACCGTACCCTGCCGCACACCAACCGGATGTACGCAAAGATCGGCTTCCAGCCCGTCGCCGACTTCGCCGATGTCGAGATCGAGCGGCGTTAGGCGCGCCCGACGCAGTCGCCGATCGCCTGGTCGAGCATCGAGAGGCCGAGGTCGACCTCGTCCCTGGTGACCGTCAGCGGCGGCGCGATGCGCCAGACCGCGCCCATGGACGGCAGCGAGACGATGTTCATCGACAGCCCAAGCTCTAGGCAGCGGCGGGTGATGCGGGCGCCGAGCGCCGCATCGGGCGTCCGGCTATGGCGGTCCTTCACCAGCTCGACGCCGAGCAGCAGGCCACGGCCGCGCACGTCGCCGATCACCTCGTAGCGCTGCTTCAGGTCCAAGAGGCCGTTCTTCAGGTACGTGCCCATCTCGCGCGCCCGCTCGGCGAGATTCTCGCGGGCGAGCACGGCCAGGACCGCGAGGCCGACGCGGGCCGGCAGCGGATCGGAGACATGCGAGGTATAGAAGAGGAAGCCCTTGGCGTGGCCGTCCTCCTCGATCTCGCGCGAGGTCGACCTGGCCGAGAGCGGCAGGCCGCCGCCCAGAGACTTCGACAGCGTGATGATGTCGGGAGTCACACCGTCCTGCTCGCAGGCGAAGTTGGCGCC
>SXGU01359784.1_pt1 | contig 19552 bp, 16 predicted proteins | sample 3174531 | NCBI WGS metagenome assembly SXGU01 (sample SAMN11356863, study PRJNA531348) | freshwater metagenome | isolation source: freshwater sample F1-140 | place: China: Fuxian Lake, Yuxi | collected 2017-12-25 | reverse complement strand
TCTCGATAAAGTAGTAATTCCCTTTCGCATCCACGAGAAACTCGATGGTGCCCGCGTTTTCGTATTCGGCGGCTTCGGCCGCCTTGACCGCCGCCTTGCCCATCTTCTTGCGCAGATCGGACGTCAGAAAGGGCGAGGGTGATTCTTCGATCAGTTTCTGGTGACGGCGCTGAACGGAGCAATCGCGCTCCCCGAGGTGGAGCACCTTGCCGTGGGAATCGGCCAGAATCTGGAATTCGATATGGCGGGGCTTCTCGATGTATTTCTCGATGTAAACCGCGCCGTTGCCGAAGGCTTTTTCCGCCTCGCCCCTGGCCACATGGTACTCTTTGGCAAAGGAGACATCGTTGTGGGCGATGCGCATGCCGCGCCCGCCGCCACCCGCCACCGCCTTGATGATGACGGGGTAGCCGATTTTGCGGGCGACTTTCACCGCGTCGGTTTCGGTCTCGACCGGGCCGTCGGACCCGGGAACAATCGGCACCCCGGCCTTTCGGACGGTATCCTTGGCGACTGACTTGTCGCCCATCATCTTGATCGACTTCGATTTTGGGCCGATAAACTTGATGTTACACGATTCGCATTGTTCGGCGAACTTGGCGTTTTCCGAGAGGAAGCCGTACCCGGGATGGATGGCGTCGACGTCGGCAATTTCCGCCGCGCTGATGATTCGGTCGGCTCGGAGATAGCTCTCGGAACTCTTGTTGCCGCCGATGCAGATGGCCTCGTCGGCCAGTTGCACGTGGAGGGATTGGACGTCCGCCTCGGAGTAAACGGCGAGGGTCTTGATCCCCATTTCACGGCAGGCGCGGACAATGCGCAGGGCAATTTCGCCGCGGTTGGCGATCAGGACTTTTTGAATCATCAGGAGTTTGTCCGTGTTGGAACGAAGGCTTGGGCGCAAGCTGGGGGCTATGCCCGGATACGAGCGGGCGCCGCCGACAAACTCCTAGTTTCGCTGCTACGCAGCGATGGAAGAAAACTTGGTCCGACCAGCGCGCAGCGCTGCCTTAGGATACTGGCGGAGGCACCAGCCACGATTGCACCGGGGATTTTCGACCGAGACAGAGCGTTCATGGCAAATCCGCCAGAATCCTATTGCGTGAGCTTGAACAGACGCTGGCCGTATTCGACGGGCTGGCCGTTTTCGACCAAGGCCTCGACCACTGTGCCCTTCACCTCGGCCTGAATCTCATTCATGATCTTCATCGCCTCGATGATACAAACGACCGAGTTCTCGACGACCTTGGTGCCGATGTCAGCGAAGGGTTTGCTCTCGGGCGACGCAGCCCGGTAAAACGTGCCGACCATCGGCGATTTGATGTAAGAAACCCCGGTTTCGTCCTTCGGAGCCGCAGGTGCCGCCGCCGCGCTTGGCGCAGGAATTGGCATGGGGGGTGTGGTGTCCACTCCAGCGAAAGGGGGATTGGAGCCGCCCCGACTCGTGCTGACGATGGGAAGACCGTTCATCCCCCGCCTAATCTTGAGCTTGAAGCCCTCTTCCTCGACCGCGAACTCCGTGAGCTCCGAGCGCTTCATGAGTTCGATAATCTGTTTGATCTGCTTGAGGTCCAAAAGGTGCCTTGGTTTATGATGTAAGCTGACTGGAGGCGTTAGTTGTTATTCGGAGCCGGTCGTTCAAAAGAATTGAGGTGACCCAAGCAATCTCCGAATTCTTGCGTTATGCGAATTCTACGAAAAGCGCCGAAATTCTGACGAAAATGCGCTGAAAATGGAGAAAATGGGCCAAAATCCACTGAAACTTCAGCAAAGATAAGCGTGTTTCTGATTCGAATGGAAAATCAGCAGAAGGGTTTCCGATTCGAAGATCTGCCATTTTTTATCCACTTCAAGCTCATTGCACCCCATCGGAGCTGCAATTCTCAACTAATCGGGCCTTCTGGCGTGAGATGGCCGGGAACGTCATCTCGGGCTGCACCGTCGGTCGAAGGGACAGGTTAATATGTTGTCACGGGCAAGGAGGTGGTCAGAGGGACAGGCAAACACAGGTGTGCCTCGGCTGGTTGAGCTGGCGGCCGAAGGGCGTTGACTCGCCGTGAGGCGGGCGACTGACCAAAACGTGCTCCGCGGTTCCGCAGTCACGGTCGGGGCGACCACCACCGGCTGGGGAATGGTATTGGTTGATCCGGGTTTTGGTGTGGTCGGCCGGGCGAACCATCCTAGTCCCAAGCCGATCGCGGGGCACACGGCGAGGCGGTAGAGTTCGGTGCGCCGCGCGGCGGTTTGGATGGCGTAAGCCGAGGCCGACACCAGGAAGAGGTAGATGTTGTTGCCGTTCATTTGTTGAGCAACGGATTCGACAGCACGGAGGCACCGTGGGGAAACATCGGGCCGCCATGAGGATGGGGCGCCTTCCGAGGGTTCATTGCGCATCGCTCCAGCATGCGATTTGCGCGGCTGGTCGGCTCGGCCCATTTTACGATTACGTGCGCTGCGATGGGCAATTTTCCGAGGGCGGCCCGCCACGCGCTAAGCAAGCTTATGGCAGGCCCGACGCAAAGCCGCAGCTGCGACGGTTCAGCCCCCGTGTTAAGGCGATGTAAAAAAGCCCGCTTTACCCGACGTCACTGGACGCCCCTGACATTTCGACCGGACACTCCTCTCCATCATGGAAACACTCTCCGTCCGCCTCGATGATTCGTTGATCGCCGCCCGCTGCGCTTCCGGGGCGCCTCCGCCGGGGAGTTTTGGCGGATCGGAGGAGGATGACGGGGATCTGCAGCCGCGGATCTGCTTTAACGACTCGTGCCTGACGGGATCGGGTGGGGATTTTGGATTCGGCCAGTCGAACGTACGCGAGACGTCGTAGTTGGCGGAAAGGCCGCCGCGCCCAGTCCCGGGATGGACTGTCACCGCAAATTCGCGCCCTGGGTTTCTTCGCCACATCGGGACCGGAGGAGTGCTGCTGCACAGCGGGTCAGTTGCGCCGGAAGTGCAGCTTCAATAATGCCCCAGATGGTTTCCGGCTCTACGCTGACGCGATAATCACGCGAATTCAGTTCGGAGAATAGCAGGCGTGAAAATCTCACAAAAAAGGTAAAAGGTAAAGCATGACCCTTTGACTGTTCACCTCAGGTCAACGTGATCCCCTTGGCCTTCGCTGCGCGCAGGAGGGCGTCGGCCATGTCGCTGGGGGTGATCGCCACTTCAATACCGCATTCCTTGAAGACGGCGATTTTCGCCGCCGCCGTATCCTCGGCGCCGCCGACGATGGCGCCGGCGTGGCCCATGCGGCGGCCCGCGGGCGCCGTCGCGCCGGCGATAAAACCGGCGACCGGCTTTTTGCAGTTCACCTTGATCCAGCGCGCGGCCTCGACCTCGGCGTTGCCGCCGATTTCTCCAATGAGAATCATGCCGTGCGTCTCAGGATCAGCGTTGAAGAGCTTGATGACGTCGAGGTGCGAGGTGCCGTTGACCGGATCGCCGCCGATTCCGACACAGGTCGTCTGGCCGATGTTTTTCGAGGTGAGCTGAAACACCGCTTCATACGTCAGCGTACCCGAACGCGAGACGACACCGACGTGGCCCCGCTTGTGAATGTAACCAGGGGCGATGCCGATGCGGCAGCCCCCCGAAGAGTCTTTGCCGCCGCCGGGTGTCACGACGCCAGGGCAGTTTGGGCCGAGGAGGCGCGTCCTGCGGCCCTGCATCGCCCGTTTCACGCGGACCATGTCGCGAATCGGAATTCCCTCGGTGATCGCGACGGCGAGATCGAGGCCCGCGTCGACGCACTCGAGGATGGCGTCGGCTGCGAAGGGCGGCGGCACAAAGATCGCGGAGACCGTGGCGCCGGTGGCCTTGGCGGCATCGGCGACGGAGTTGAAGATCGGAACCTTGATCCCAGCGTGTTCGAAGAACTGGCCGCCTTTACCGGGCGTGACTCCAGCAACCACCTGGGTGCCGTAGTCGAGCGAGAGCCGGGTGTGGCGTGCGCCAAATTCGCCGGTGATTCCCTGGATTAGGATCTTGGTTTCAGGAGTGATGAGGATGGCCATGGTGGAAGCGGTGATCGGTGATCAGGGATCGGTAATTGCCAATCAGTGATCGGAGGTCGGAAGTTGATGTTCGGAAGTCAGAGGACAGACGTCAGAAACAGAATGTAGGCTCAGGCTTTGCGCTGATGGAGGCCGATCTGATTGCCATCGGGGTCCTTGACGGCGAACATCCGGCACGGGGGAAATTCCATCACGTCAAACGCGAGTGTGATGCCCTCGGCCTGCACCGTAGCCCGGGCCGCGTCGAGGTCGGCGACTTCGAGCGTGAGGCTCGCGGCTGGCTTCCCGTCCGGCATGGCGTTGGAGATCCCGAGTGCTTGACCGGCGATGTCGTATTCGATCCACCACTGGCCGGGAGCGAATTCGACCTGCATGCCGACCTTCAGGCCGAGCTGCTTCTCGTAGAAATTTCGGGCCCGTGCCACGTCAGTTACCGGGTGAAAGACGAAGGCGAACTCTTTGACTTGGATGCTCATTTGGCGAAAGGGAAGGGAAGAGTGAATCGGGATACTTCGCTGCGTTCAGAACGACGCGTGGCGGGAGTGGCCGATCATGCCACCAGTTTTACAATCTTCTGGGCGGCGTCGGCCATCGTGTCGCCGGAGACGAGCGCGAGGCCGGAGGCGGCCAGGGTGGCCTTGCCTGCGGCGACGTTGTTGCCCTCGAGGCGGACGACGAGCGGGAGCTTGAGACCGACTTCCTTCACCGCCGCCACGATGCCGGTGGCGATGACGTTGCAGTCCATGATACCGCCGAAAATGTTGACGAGGATCCCCTTCACATTGGAGTCGCCGAGGATGATCTTGAAGGCGGCGATGACCTGCTCCTTTGAGGCGCCGCCGCCGCCGTAGAGGAAATTGGCCGGGGTGCCGCCGTAGTGGTTGATGATGTCCATCGTGCTCATGGCGAGCCCGGCGCCGTTCACGAGGCAGGCGATGTTGCCGTCGAGAGCGATGTAGCTGAGCGAGTGCCGCGAGGCCTCGATTTCCTTGGAGTCCTCCTCGTTGAGATCGCGGAGGGCGACGATTTCGGGGTGACGGAAGAGGGCGTTGTCGTCGAAGGAGACCTTGGCGTCGAGGGCGAGCACCTCACCGGTGGGCGTGGTGATGAGCGGGTTGACCTCGACCATCGCGGCGTCGGTTTCCCAGTAGCACGTGTAGAGATTGCGGATGAGTTTCCCGGCGTTCTTGGCCTCGGCGCCGGTCAGGCCGAGTTTGAAGATGAGTTCCCGTACCTGGAAGTCAGCCAGGCCGTAGGCGGGATCGACCAGGACCTTGTGAATTTTTTCCGGCGTGTCGTGCGCGACTTTTTCGATTTCGACACCGCCCTCGGTCGAGGCGACGATGACGGGTTGCGACGTGGCGCGGTCGAGGAGAATGGCGAGGTAGTATTCCTTCTTGATGTCGCTCGCGGCGGTGAAATAGACGGTCTGCACCTTGCGGCCGGCGGGGCCGGTCTGGATGGTGACGAGGGTGTTGCCGAGCATCTTGCCGGCCATTTCCTTCGCGTCGTGCTTGGTCTTGCAGAATTTCACACCGCCCTTGAAGCCGTCGGTAAACGTGCCCTTGCCGCGGCCCCCGGCGTGGATTTGGGATTTTACCATCGTCGGGCCTTCCGGCAGCTGGGCGAGGGCGTTGACGGCGTCCTCCGGGGTCGTGGCGGCGACACCCTTGGGGGAGGGGACGCCGAATTTTTCGAAAAGAGCCTTGGCCTGATACTCGTGGATATTCATGCGAAGAAAGGAGAGTGAACAAAGAGTTAGCCAGACCGTGGCAGGGATACGCACGCAAAAAACGATCAGTCGGGAATCGTGAAACCCGCCGCTGGCGGACAAGTATGGGATTTCCGCACCACGGCGTTGAAGCGCTGGACGGCTTTGGGCAATCGGTGGAGAGGAGCGTCTCGATTGCCGTGCTGGGTGTCGCGGGTCGGACCAGCCTCGAGCCGCACCTCCGACGGGGCGTGTCCTCTGGTTATCGGTGGTTGGAGGATTGTCTCGGCGGGCGCTGCTTGATCGTCGCCGTTGCGTTCGAATCAGGCCCGGATGCGACGAAGCGCAGCCCTCCGAAATCGGGTTGTTGGGAGTGTGCGCGGCATCGTCGAAAGGGAGATGCGGTCCCTCAGTTGGGCCGCTGGTGCGCGAGATTGCGTTTCGCCGGGGCCTGCGCACGATGCGATTTCATATGCAATCGCACGAGGTGATGAAAGAGGTTTTGAAAAAAACCAGCGCGAAACAAATCGCTGCCGACATGAACCTGTCTCTGTCGTTGATCTACAAGTGGGCGGAGCCGCCCGATGACGAGAGTGGGAGTGGCGCGAGCAGTCCGCTGGACCGGGTGGGGCAGCTCATCCAGATCACCGGCGATGTGCGCGTGGCGCAGTGGGTGTGTGAACGAACCGATGGGTTTTTCATCCGCAACCCGCACAATCTACCGCCGGGCCAGCTGCTCATCCCCGCGACCAACGACATCGTGCAGGAGTTCGCCGACATGTTTTCGACCATCGCCCATGCCTCGACGGACAATGTGATCTCGAAGGACGAGGCGCGGACTATCCGGCGGCGCTGGGAGGAATTGAAGAGCGTGACCGAGGGATTTGTGCGGGCGGCGGAGGATGGGACTTACGGACCGCCGAAACCGCCGGCGGGGGACGAGAAGAAATAGTCCGGGCATTTTCCTGTCGCGGGCTGCGACGCCGCGGCCGGGAGTAAAGAACCCCCGGGGCAAGCCCCGAGGCATTTGGCGAAAACTGCAGGAGCGGGTTTACTCCGCGATTCCTCTCGTTGCGATTGCATCGCGGCGTAAAGCCGCTCCTCCCTGAACCGGGCCGAAGCAAGCTGCGGAGTATGGGACCCAGCGGGAATCAACCCAGCAGCTGCCGGGCGAGAAACGTCGACTGCAGCGCGGAGATTTCCTTCAGGCCTTTTTGCGCGAGCGTAAGGAGCGCCTGCAGTTGGTCGCCGGAGAAAGTGGCCTCTTCGCCACTGCTCTGCACTTCGACGAACTGGCCGCGGCCGGTCATGACGATGTTGGCATCGACTTCGGCATCGCGGTCCTCGACGTAATTGAGGTCGAGCAGGGCCTGCCCCTGAAAGTTGCCCACGCTCACGGCCGCGACGGAGTCGGTGAGCGGGTTTTCGGGGATTTTTTTTGCGTCCAGAAGTTTCTGGACCGCGAGGCGGGCGGCGAGGTAGGCGCCGGTGATGGCCGCGGTGCGGGTACCGCCATCGGCCTGGAGCACGACGCAATCGAGCCAGAGGGTGTTCTGGCCGAGCTTCTGCAGATCGATGACGGCGCGGAGCGAGCGACCGATGAGCCGCTGGATCTCGATGGTCCGGCCGTCGATTTTTCCGCGGGTGCTGTCGCGCTGTTTGCGATCGAGGGTGGAGTAGGGCAGCATCGAATACTCCGCGGTGAGCCAGCCCCCGGGCACCTTTTGCTGTTTCATCCAGGTCGGCACGTTGGACTCGATGGTCGCGGCGCAGATCACACGGGTCAGGCCGAACGACACCAGCACGGAGCCGGTGGCATAGGGCGCGATGTTGGCCTCGAAGGAAATGGGGCGCAGTTGGTCGGCGCGGCGGCCGTCGGAACGGGAAGTGGAGTTGGACATGGCGGCCGACGGTAGTGGTGGTCGGAGCGGCGGCGAGACTGTTATCGGTGTCCCAGCAGTTATCAGTAATCAATGGCCAAGCAGTCAGCAGTAATCAGTGCCGGGGATGCGGATTCGCCGGGTGATATACGGCAGCGAAGGCGGCGGCCGTAATCGGCCGTTCCGCCAACGCCTAGCCCTGCCTGCCAGCGACGGACTACGGACGACGGACGACGGATGACGGACGACGGACTACTGCTTCCCCGCCTTACGTGCCTTCGGTCGGCTTGATTCTGGTGACCGGGCTTGCTTTTGACTGCGCGCTCATGAACGCGATTAGACGGTCGTTGAAATCGCGCGCGGGATCGTGGCCCATCTGCTTCAACGCGTGGGTGAGGGCGGCGACTTCGACGAGCCGGGCGATGTCACGGCCCGGGCGCACGTAAAGTTCGATGTGCGGCAGATTCATGCCGAGGACGTTGTAGAAATTCTCCTCGAGGCCCGTGCGCTCCTCGATCACCTCGGGTGTCCACTCCCGCAGCGTGATCACCATGTCGATCCGTTTTTCGCGGCGCACGCACTTCACGCCGAACATTTCCGCGACATTGATGATGCCGATGCCGCGGCATTCCATGTAGCCGCGGTTGAGCGGCCGGCTCGACGCCATGAGTTCGCGTTCGTCGAGGAGCCGGATCACGGTGAGATCGTCGGCGACCAGCGAATGATCGCGCTCGATCAGGGCGAGGGCGCACTCGCTTTTGCCCACGCCGGAGTCGCCGCGGAGCATGACCCCGACACCCCTGATATCGAGCGTGGTGGCGTGTTCGGTGCCCTGGGGGGCGAACTCATTGTCGATCGCGAGGGTCGCCAGGTTGACCCAGTTCTTCGTGATCATCGGCGTGCGGATCAACGGGAGATTCATCTCCTCGGCCACGACCTGCATGGGGTGCGTCGGCTGATAGTTGCGGGTGAGGACGAGGCACGGTATGCCCAGCTTGACCATCTTCTGGAAGATCTGAATCTGGCGGCGTTGCGGCTGCGTCTTCAGGTAGGTGATTTCGGCGGCACCGAGCACCTGGACGCGTTTGTTGGCAAAATATTTGAAGAAGCCGGTGAGTGCGAGGGCCGGGCGGTTGATCGTGCCCTCGTGGATGAGCCGGTGCAGCCCGGCTTCGCCCACGACCAGGTCCATTTTCAGTTTTTCCCGGTGGCTCTCGAGAAAATGGGCGACCGAGATGCCGTTGATGGCTTTTTGCATGAGGTTTTCCGCTCCCGGATTGGGCGGCGGAGGTGTGAGAGGTGGAGCCGATTTTGGTGGCGGGCGCAATCCTCCAGCGTGCGGCGGCGGAAAACCTAGAGGTTGAAGCCCTCCCCGAGGTAGAACTTGCGGGCCTGTTCGTCGCGGATCAGGAAGTCCCCCGTGCCCTCGGTCAGGACCCTGCCCTCGTGGATCAGATAGGCGCGGTCGACGATGCGCAGCGTCTCACGGACGTTGTGATCGGTCACAACCACGCCAATCCCGCGCGACCTGAGTTGCAAAATGATTTTCTGCACTTCGGCGACCGAGATGGGATCGATGGCGGCAAACGGTTCATCCATCAAAAGGAACTTCGGATTGGTCACCAGGGCGCGGGCGATCTCCAGCCGGCGCCGCTCTCCGCCGGAAAGAGTGAACGCCTTTTGTTTCGCGACATGACCGAGGTGCAGCTCCTCGAGCTGGGCCTGGACCCGCGCCCGACGTTCGCCGCGCGGGACCCCGACCACCTCGACGATGGCGAGGATGTTCTCCTCCACAGTCAGCTTGCGGAAAATCGAGGCCTCCTGGGGCAGGTAGCCGATGCCGTGGCGGGCGCGTTGGTGCATCCGCAGGTGGGTGATGTCGGCGCCGTCAAGCCGGACGCTGCCGCTGGTGGCGGGGATCAGACCGACCACCATGTAAAACGTCGTGGTCTTGCCCGCGCCATTGGGCCCAAGCAGGCCGACGATCTCACCCGCGCGGAAACGCAGGCTCACGCCATTCACCACGGCGCGGGCGCCAAAGGTCTTGACGAGTCCGTCCGTCGCGAGCTCGGACACGGCGGGGGCGGGCGTGCTCATTTCAACGGCGGGGGCAGCGGGACGGTGACCTTTGGCGGGGTCTCGTCTTTGGACGCCGGGGGGCCCGGCGCAGCTTTCTTCTTCTCCGGCACCTTGTCGTAGCCGAGGTCCTTGAGGGGCGGCAACGTCGTGACTGGCCGCACCTCCCCTTCGCTCTTGATGATGGCCCGCCGTTCGCCGCGGAGCAGTTCCATCCTTGGTCCGGACTGAGCCCAGCCGTCCTTGGTGCTGCGGACGACGGGATTCCCTGACAGCACGACCCGGTCGTCGTCGGGGAAAATCTCGGCCCGCGCCGCGGTGGCTTCGCGATCGTCCTGAACAATCCGCACGCGGCCGGTGGCGACGAGCGACTTGAGTTTTTCCTGTTTGCCCAGGAGTGCGGACGGATCACCGGTGCGGCGGGCGACGACCACGAGGTCGTCGCAGGTGAGTGTCATGTTGGTGGCGGCGACTCTCACGCCCTTGCTGTACGTAAACGTAGTTTCTTTCGCGGTGCTGATCACTTCGAGCGCGCCGCTTTCGACGACGGTGTCGACCAGCGGCGCGGCGGGGGTGGGCGCGGGCGGTTCCCCGCCCGCGACGCGACTGGCCGAGACGAGAGCAAGGAGAAGGCAGACGGACGCGCGGAGGAGGATCATTTCAAGATATCATTCAAGTTAACGCGGAAGGTAACGCGCACTTTTTCCCGGAGCGAAACCTTTTTGGCGGTGTGGTCGTAGCTCCAGCCCGTGCCGGTGACCTCGACGTCATCCTGGATGAAACGCACGGTCTGGTCGCCGCTCGCGCGGTTCTCATTGGTATAATAGACGGCCTGCTCGCTCAGCAGGATGCTGTCCACCTTGGCCGCGGCGTCGCCCGAGAAGGTCGTGATGCTCAGATTGGTGACGACGATGGTCTTCCCGGCCGGGCGGGCTTCCGCCCCGCGGAGCGTCATGATCCGGTGGCCCTCCTTGTCACTGAAGAGTGGCAGCACCCAGTTTACCGCGGGCGCGGGCGCGATGGGAGGCGGAGTCTGCGCCGTGGCGGTGGCCCATCCGAAAAGTACGGCACTGGCAATGAGTCGAATCACGGCGATGATGGGGAGACCCGCGTCGCGAGCAAAAGTTCGCACACTTCCCGCACCGCGCCGTGCCCGGCCGGGCGGGCGGTGACCCAGGTGGCGGCGGCGAGCGCAGCGGGCATGGCGCCGGGCGGGGCGAGGCCGATGCCGGCCCAGGTCATGGCGGCGGCGTCGATGTCGTCATCACCCATGTAGGCGCATTGCGCGGGCGCGAGGGCGAGCCGGGCGGCGAGTTCCTGCAGGGCGGCCAGCTTGTCGTTGCGACCCTGGATCAGGTGCGGGATTTTCAGCTCCGCGGCGCGCACGGTAGTGGCCCCGGAGGCACGGCCGCTGATCCAGGCCGTGAGGACGCCCGCCTGGTTCAGGCGCACGAGGCCCAGACCATCGAGAATCGAAAACGACTTTGTCTCCGTGCCCTCGGACGAAATCCGCACGGTGCCATCAGTCAGCACGCCGTCGACGTCCATTGCGAAGAGGCGGATCGCGGCCCAATCGGTTTTTGCTTTCTTGCTTTTGTTTTTCGCTGGCGGCACGGGAGTACGAAGGGCTTGGGAGAAATCGAAAATCAAAAATCCAAAATCGAAAATCTCCTCACCCCATCCACGCCGCGATGCGGTCGATGATGGTCTCCTTGGTGGGCCGGAACGCGTGTTCCAATTCCGGTGCGAAGGGCACCGGCAGATCGAGGGCGGCGAGGCGCAGTGGGGCGGCCTTGAACGCGGCGAAGTTTTCCTCGGTGAGGCGCGCCACCAGCTCGGCGCCGAAGCCGTGGGTGCGGCGGCCCTCATGCAACACGATCAGCCGGCCGGTGCGCCCGAGCGAGGCGCGGATGGAATCGAGTTGGAGCGGTGCCAGGGCGCGCAGGTCAAAGAGGTCGAAATTCACGCCATACTCTCCGGCGAAATAGGCGGCGGCCTCGTCGGCGAGGTGGACCATTTCGCCGTAGGTGACAAACGTCGCGAAATCGCCTGCGCGCAGCCGCTGAGGCTGCCAGATCCCGCGGTAGTTCGGATCCCAGACGACCGGGGCGCGGCCGCGACGGTAGAGCGCCTTGTGCTCGAAAAGAATGACCGGGTTGTTGTCCTCGTAGGCGGCCAGCAGGGCGTTGAAGGCGTCCTGCGGAGTGCTGGGGTAGAGGCCCTTGAGCCCGGGCATCGAGAGCAGGAGCGACTCGAGCTCCTGGGAATGGAACGAGCCGAAGGTGAGTCCGCCGCCGCACGGCAGCCGCAGCACCAGCGGGCAGGCCGCGCCGGAGCGGAAATGCATCGTGGCGGCGTTGAGCGTGATTTGGGTGGCCGCCTCGGTGATGAAATCGGCGAACTGAAACTCCTCAATCGGGCGGTGGCCGTTCAGCGCGAGACCGATGGCGTAGCCGGTGCAGGCGCTTTCGGCGAGCGGCGTATTCAGCACCCGGGGACGGCCAAATTCCTTGAGCAGGCCCTCGGTGACCTTGAAGGCCCCGCCGTACGTGGCGATGTCCTGGCCGAGCACGAGCGACTCGGGCCGCTCCGTCAGAATCTTGCGCAGGGCGAGGTTCAGGGCCTGGGCGGCGTTGAAGTTCTCGATTTTCGATTCCGGATTTTCGACTTGCGAACGGATCGAGGGGACCCACGGCAGCGGAGGCGAGGGCGGGGCGAACAGGGCGGCTTCCATCCCGGCGGGGGAGGGGCGCGGAGTGGCGAGCGAGACCTTGACGCAGGCCTCGAGGAAAGTGGCGAGTTCCGCGTCGAGCGCGTCGAGCCGCGCCGCACCGAACGCGGCGGTGAGTTGCGCGCGCAGCCGCGGCAGCCCGTCGCGGGCGAAGAAACCGTCGCTCTCGCCGGGTTGCAGGTAATCGCACGTATCGTAGGCGGCGTGGCCGCGCAGCCGCAGCGTCTGGGCCTCGATCAGCATCGGGCGCGAGGTCGCGCGGATTTTTTCGATCGCGCCGGCGAAGACGCGCGCGGTGGCGAGCGCGTCCGTGGTGGTGTCGAGCCTCCGGGCCTCGATGCCGTAGCCGGCGGCGCGCTGCCACAGCTCGGTGCCGCCGGCGAATTGTTCCGCGGTCGGCGTGGAATACGCGTAGCCGTTGTTCTCGATCACGAACAAGACCGGCAGCGAGAGCAGCGACGCGAGATTCAGCGTTTCGTGCACATCGCCGGTGCTCGACGAGCCGTCGCCGAAGAACGCGAGGCCCACGGCCGGCCGGCCGAGCCGGCGCTGGGAATCGGTGGCGCCGGCCACGTTGGACAGCATCGCGCCGAGGTGACTGATCATCGGCAACGATCGATTGACGGGATCGCCGTGATGGATGTTGCCCTCACGCGCCCGGGTCGGGCTGTCCGCGTTCGCGAAGTACTGGTTGAGCTGATCGCAGAGATGCCCGGACCAGACGAGATGCCCGCCCAGGCCACGGTGGGTGAAGGACACGACGTCGATCGCCTTGTCCGCCAGCAATGCGAGCGGCACGATCAGACCTTCGTTCCCCTGGCCGCCGCAGACGGTGCCCTTGATCAGACCCTGGCGGAAAAGTTCGAGGATGCGATTGTCCGTGGTGCGGGCGAGCTGCATCCAGGCGTAGAGGCGCAGACGGGCATTGTCGGGAGACTGCGCGAGATCAGCGGCGCGCAGATCATGGGCGTCGAGGATGGAGGGAGGAAGCGGGAAGGCCATGAACGTTGGCGCAAAAAGTGAAGCGCCCACGCGAAGCGGGCAAGGCGGGAGATTCGCCCCTGATTCGCGCTGGGTCGCCTACCCCGCAGCTTGCTTCGGCTGGGTTGGAAGCAGGAGCGGCTTTACGCCGCGATGGGTTGGCCCGACGATCCATCGCGGGGTAAACCCGAATGCGGCTTGAGGCGTATCGAGAGCTTTTTTGCCGAGGACCTAGCGAGTCCACTTTCAGCGGAGGGCGCTGGGGCAGGATGGCAAAGGAATCGGTGGCAGAGGAATAAATCCGCCGACCTTTCATTCCCTTGCCACCCATTCCCTGCCAAAAGTCCGCGATGACTGCGAAATCCGCCGCAGTGCGGCTCTCGCCGCCCGGCAAAAACCTAGGCGCCATTTGTCCCTTGCCTCTCCGGCTCCGCCAAATACTCCTTCACCGCATGATCGCCGGCGCACGCTTGCGCTTTGCAATTGTCCGTGTGGACAAGAGCTTCACGGTCGATGAGGTCGTATTCGCAGAAAAGGGAGACCTGCTGCTCCTGGGCGCTCGAACGTTGGAAGGATTGTGCCTCACGGTTGATTCCAGATTGAAGAAGTTGGTAGCTGCGGGACCGCTTCCTGCAGCCTGAGCCAAGCCGGTTGGCTCGCAGCTATCCGGGTTAATCTGGGTTCATCCGTGGTTAACCTCTCTGGGCTTTCCTGCTAGTGGCGCGACCAATAACTTTCGTGACGTGTAGCTGCGAGCGCCAGCGAGTGGACCACCGGCGCGCTCCACTCGCTGGCGCTCGCAGCTACTTGTCACGCTACTTTGCGGTCGGCACAATAGTGCTGAGTCTACGATTATGCCGGCTCCCGTGGCATGATTATTTGCCTCGCCCTCCGCGGGGGGAACGCCGCAAGTGTTTCTATCATGCCAACACGTCGTTGCCTCGTTTTCTCCGCCGTCCTGGCTCTCAGTGCCACGGGTCGGGCACAGCAGGTTTCTCCGCCGCCCGCGCCGGCGCCCGGTGAGCCGGTCAAGCTGGAGGTCTTCACGGTCACCGGCTCAAACCTCCGCCGCGTGGATGCGGAGACCGCCCTGCCGGTCACCGTGATCGATAAAGACGAACTCGACGCGCGCGGTGCGGCGACGATGGCCGAGCTGTTCGAGACGCTCGGCGCCGCCGAGCCCTCCGCCATCACCGAGATCAACAACGGCCCCCAGCTCGCACGCGGCGACGTCGCCTCGATCGATTTGCGCGGCATCGGCTCGGGCAGCACGTTGACCCTGCTGAATGGCCGGCGGATGGCGCCGCATCCGATCTCGATGGCGGAAAACGGCGTGCCCTCGCTCGCCGTGAACATCAACACCATCCCGCGCGCGATGGTCGACCGCGTGGAGATCCTCCGCGACGGCGCGTCGGCCATCTACGGCGCCGACGCCTCCGCAGGTGTCATCAACAATCTCGTTTCGCGCAACTATGTCGGTCGCGGCCTGACCCTGAAGGGCTCCGTCACCCAGCACGGGGGCGCGAACGAATTCAACGCGACCGTCTTCCAGGGACTGAAGAGGGGAAAGACGCACTTCTCGCTTTCGTTCGACATTTTTCACCGCGATGCGCTGGCGGCGCACGATCGCGGCTGGTCGAAAAATTCCGACATGCGCGCGAGCCGTCAGCTGCCCGCGCCGTGGAACGGAATTCCGCTGCTCGATCCGTCGTCGCCCACCGGCGCGTTTTTCGCCCGCGACAACGATCTCCGCAATGCGAACACCACGAATCAATGGGGCCAGTGGCAGCGCGGTTTCATCCAGCCAAACTTTCTGACGTTTGTTGGCTCACGTCCGACGGGCAATACGGGTATCACGACGAGCACCACGCCGCCCGCCGGAGTCGCGACCATGGCGGCCGACGGCATGTTCTACCTCTGGCCGAGCCCGAGCGGCGTGAGTTTCAAGCAGACGGCCCCCTCCACCAACATCGACAGTCCGGAGAACGCGACGTTCTCGAACTGGAACAAGTGGAAGATGCTCGTGCCCGCGACCGACCGCGTGCAGTTCGCAGCCTTCGTCGACCATCCGATCAACGAAAACCTCACCGCCTTCGGCGACCTGCTCTTCTACCGCGCCTACAGCCGCACCGGCCGCGAGCCGGTGAATTTCAAGAACACCGACGACCAGGGGATTTATCTGCCGGCGGCGAATCCGTGGAATCCGTTTGGCGTGCGTTTCTACAGCCCGACCGGCGCGCCCAATGCCGACGGCTCCCCCCGGCTCACGGGCACTCCCGCCGACGTTTCCCTCTGGACCGGCATCTCGCCCGGTCAAAACACCGGCGAGGGCTTCAAGCCGCGCGTGACCGAGGTCCGCACCTACTCCTGGCGCGCGCTCGCCGGGCTGCGGGGCAAATTTGGTCGCACGTGGGAATGGGAATCCGCCGTGGTCGCCTCCGGTTCGCAGTCCCATGAATACGAACATTTCCAGGTGCGGGAGTCGGTGCTCCGCCGCGCCCTGAGCCGCACGGACTCGACCGCCTTCAATCCGTTTCCCGTCACCTTTAAGATCGCCAACGACCAGATCGTCGTGGACCAGTTGTTCAAGAACCCCGCGTCGGTGCTCGACGCGATTTACGGCGACGAAGACCGCTTCGGTCGCACGGCTCTCTTCATGTGGGACGCCAGGATGAATGGCCAGCCGTGGCGGCTGTTCAAGGGCGGACCCCTCGGCGTCGCCGCCGGCACCGAGGTCCGCTACGAGACCTACGCGGACAGACGCGCGAGCTACGTCGGCCGGAATCCGCCGGGTTCCGGCGGCGAGTTCCCCTTCCTGCGCGAAGGCGACAACGACTTCCTCGCCCTGAGCTCCAACGTCCCGATCAGTGCATCGCAGACCATCGCCGCCGCTTATGTTGAAATGGCGTTGCCGTTTTTCACGCGCGAGAACCGCCGGCCCCTCCTCGAAGCACTGGAGCTGACCCTCGCTGGCCGCTTCGAGCATTTCTCGATCCATGGCCAGACCACGAAACCCAAGGCGAGCCTGGTCTGGAAGCCCGTCTCCTTCGTGAAGCTGCGGGCGTCCGTCGCCGAGTCGTTCCGCGCGCCAAATCTCGTGCAGACCAACATCACGCCGCTGCGCCGCCAGATCAGCGCCGACGATCCGTATCGCGCCGATGTCACCCGCCTGCCATCCGATGGCACCGCGCAACGCACGGTCTTCCGGCAGGGCAACCAGAACCTCCAGCCCGAGGAGGCGAAGACCTGGGTCGCGGGCTTCGTGCTCGAGGTGCCCAAGGTGCGCGGCCTCTCCTTCTCCTTCGATTACTTCCACCTCAATCAGAACAGTGTGATCGAAAACGTCGGCGCTGGTCCGGCGATCGACCGCGACGAGATCCTCCTCGACCTCGCCACGCAGGCCGAACTCGCCAAGGGCACCCCAATCGGCCAGATCGACCTCGGCTCCGGCACCGCGAGTTACAAAGGCTCCAGCAAGATCACGCGCAAGCCGGTCACGGCTGAAGACCGCGCCGCCTTTGCCGCCTACAACGCCCTCCAGGCCACCAACAACAGCCGCCGCGCCCCGGTGGGAGAATTTGTCAGCGTGATCGACGACTACCTGAACCTCAGCGGTCGCGACATCCAGGGCTACGAATTCGGCATGCAATGGCGTTCGCCGAAGACGCGCCTCGGCCAGTTCTCCTTCAGCGGCGAGTCCACGCACTATGTGCTGCGCCGCTCCAAGGCGGACGGACCCTCCCCGATCCTCAACGAACTCGGGCGCAACGGTCGCGTCAAATGGCGCGCCAACGCCTCGCTCTCGTGGCGCCAGGGCCCCTTGTCCGCCGGCTGGTTTACCAGCTATTTCGGCTCCGCCGTCGACACGTCCGCCGCCACCACCGAACCGATCTATCGCGCGTTGGGTTATCCGGGGTACATCACGGTTTTCAACGACAACGGCATCACGCGCTACCTGCTGCGCGTCGCGCCCACCTATCGACACAACGCGTGGCTGTCCTATCGGTTCGGCCAGGGCTCCCACGCGTGGCTGCGCGGGCTGACGGTGCGCGGAGGCATCAACAACGTGCTGGACAGCGAACCTCGGCTGGCCGACGAGCAGTACGGCTACTTTTCCGGCAGCGCCAACCCGCGCGGCCGGCAGTTCACGCTGGAACTATCGAAGAAATTCTAACGAGGCGGCGTGGGCGGCGAACCCGGTTGGATGGAGGCATCTCTGAGATGTCGCCGGACCTCATGGCGCCCAAGGAACGGCGGCTTGCCCGCCCCTGGCGTGGTTGCCCCACCGCCGCCAAGCTGCTGTCGACCTGCCAGGCTAGCGCTGCGCTTTGCCCACAATTCGACCCTGACAAATGCGGTTCGCAGAGGGCGGATCGACGGAGGGGCGGCTGGCCGATTTGCTGAAACAGAATTGTGGGCAAAGCGCAGGGCTGTCGCCCTCCTTTGACTCGCTCCCTGACTCGTGGCGCCAAGTCGGGGGATGCACTCCGTTGGCGGCGCCCTTGAATTTTTCATTGGGATCTGGATTTTTCCGTCGTCGGGTGCCTTGCTCTTCACCTGTGCGGTTCTCCTTGGACCCCACGGCTTCCTCACCCCCCCTCGACCCATGACCCCATTCCTCGCCGAACTGATCGGCACCATGATCCTCATCACGCTGGGCGACGGCGTCGTCGCCAACGTTGTGCTTCAGAAAACGAAGGGCCAGAACAGCGGCTGGATCGTGATCGCCACCGGCTGGGGTCTCGGCGTGGCGGTGGCGGTTTACATGGTGGGCGCGATCAGCGGCGCGCACCTGAACCCGGCGGTGACGATCGGGCTCGCCGCCATCGGCAAGTTTGCCTGGGCCCAGGTGCCGGCGTATCTCGCGGCGCAGATGCTCGGCGCATTTCTCGGCGGCGTGATCGTATGGCTCGCCTATCTGCCGCACTGGGAGGAGACCCCGGAGCAGGACGGCAAGCTGGCGGTCTTTTGCACCGGACCGGCCATCCGCCGGCCGCTGGCGAATCTCCTGACGGAAATCATCGGCACCTTCGTGCTGGTTGTGGGCGTGCTGGCGATTCTGCGGCCGGAAAACATGGTGGCGAACAGCGGTTTCGACAAGGGATTCGCGCCGCTGCTCGTCGGCGTGCTCGTGTGGTCCATCGGTTTGTCACTTGGCGGGCCGACCGGCTACGCCATTAACCCGGCGCGCGATTTTGGGCCGCGGCTCGCCCACGCGTTGCTGCCGATTGCCGGGAAGGGCGGCAGTGACTGGAGCTATGCGTGGGTGCCGATCGTCGGGCCCATCATCGGCGGCGTGGCGGGTGCGCTGTTCTTCAAGTTCTGCTGGTAACTCCTCCGGTCCCGTCCACGCCTCGCGATGAAATACATTCTCTCTCTCGACCAGGGCACGACCAGTTCGCGCGCCATTGTCTTCGATCAGCACGGCGCGATCGTGGCGGCGGCGCAGCAGGAGTTTCGGCAGATATTCCCCCGACCAGGCTGGGTGGAGCACGACGCCGGTGAAATCTGGGCCTCCCAATCGGGCGTCGCGGCCGACGCCCTGCGCAAGGCCAACCTCACCGCCTCCGACGTTGCCGCCATCGGCATCACCACCCAGCGTGAAACGACCGTCGTCTGGGATCGCCGGACTGGCCGGCCCATCTGCAACGCGATCGTCTGGCAGGATCGCCGTACGGCGGGTGCGTGCGACCGGTTGAAGCGGGCCGGCAAGGCGCCGCTCATCCGCCGGAAGACGGGCCTTGTCATCGACGCGTATTTTTCCGCCACGAAGCTGCAGTGGATTCTAAACCACATTCCCGGCGCGAAGGCCCGCGCCCGGGCGGGCGAGCTCGCGTTTGGCACCGTCGACTCGTGGCTCGTGTGGAATCTCACCGGTGGTCGCGTGCATGTGACCGATGTCAGCAACGCCTCGCGCACGATGCTCTTCAACCTGAAGACCTGCGACTGGGACGACGAGCTGTTGAAGCTCTTCGGCATCCCGCGCTCACTGCTGCCCGCGGTGCGCGCGTCGAGCGAGGTGTATGGCGAGTGCAACCTGTGGGGCGGCGCGATTCCGATCGCGGGCATCGCGGGCGACCAGCAGGCCGCCCTCTTCGGCCAGGTCTGCACGCAGCCCGGCATGGTCAAAAACACCTACGGCACCGGTTGCTTCATG
>SXGU01367540.1_pt1 | contig 19554 bp, 7 predicted proteins | sample 3174531 | NCBI WGS metagenome assembly SXGU01 (sample SAMN11356863, study PRJNA531348) | freshwater metagenome | isolation source: freshwater sample F1-140 | place: China: Fuxian Lake, Yuxi | collected 2017-12-25 | reverse complement strand
TCTACGTTACGTGCATGAAGCCGGCTTCGATGTGACCGCCGGCCCCAGGGTCTGGGCCCGATTCCAGGAGAAGTACGGCGACGACAACCAGGTGCTCAATTTTTTCCTCGGCAGCCACTCCAGATCCGCCGATCGCATTCGCAATCTGGAGGCCGAGCTGAAGCTGAACTATCGGTGACTTCAGGCATGCGGCAATCAATCTATGCGATTCGCCACGATGTCTATGGTAGAGCGTTGGGGCAGCACGCCGAGAACGCCGACGGCCTCATGTTGACCCGGGAGGCCGTCGCGCAAGAGCCTTAAGTGATGGCGGTACAGCTCGGGGCTGTCGGGCCTGGCGAGTGGCACTGAGCTGGTCGTAGTCAGCCGCGCCGAACGAGGCCTGACCATGGCGCACAAGATAGAGAGTTCCCATGGCCTGCATCATCACCGAATAAGGGACGACCAGCGACATTAGAGGGTCCTGAGTCACCATAACGCCCGTTCTCGGACTCAGCGCCATTGAGCCAAGCATTGAGCTAGCTTACGGCGTGCGCGGCCTCCGTTAAGGGCGCCGACGGTGCACTGGAGCCGCCGAGACGACATACGCGTGCTGCTCACGAACAGGCGATTAATGTAGGGTGCGTTACGAAATTGCCGACGTACTAAGGTTTTGCAGCAGGTTGGGGCGCCGGCAGCCCGAACGCATAGAGCGCGCTGCGCGTGCGGATGTAGATGCGCGCGCCGGCGATGGCGGGGGTGGCTGAGCACTGATCGTCGAGGTCGTTGACGGCCAGCGGCTCCAGAATGGCGTCGGGCTTCATCACCACGACCTTGCAGGAATCGCTGACCATGAAGATCTTGCCGTCGCTGGCGACCGGCGAAGCCCAGAAGTTGTCGATCGCGCCTTTCATCCGCCCCTGCAGGCGAACAGTGCCCGTCGCCGGATCGAGCGTGGTGGCGATGCCGGCGTCGTTCACGATATAGAGCGCGCCCTGGTACAGGAGCGGCGACGGCAGCTGCGGCACGGCACGGTCGTAGTGCCAGCGCATGTTGGCCTCGGTCATGTCCCCCTTGCCGCCAAGCCGGAACGCCCACAGGCCGCCCTTGCTGGCGCGCGCGGCACGGTAGTACTCCCACTCGCGCTCGTCGAGCAGGGTGTCGCCGTTGAGATCGATCAGGTTGATCCACCGCTTCGCCAGCGCATCGGGCGCCTCTTCCCGGGAAAATTTGCCGTCGCCGTCTTTGTCACTCGCGCGCACTGTCTCGAACCCCGGAATCTTATTTTCGTAGCTGTCCTGGAAACTCGAGGTGCTCGTGCCGTGAATGTAGACGAGGCCGTCGGCGACAACCGGCGTCGCTTTCGTCTCGAACGCCAGCCCCTTCACCCACCACAGCTTCTCACCGTTGGCGAGCGAATACGCCGTGAGATAAAAGGAGCCCGGCACCAGCAACTGCGCCGGCCCGCCGGCCGGCTCGTAGAAGATCGGCGTCGAATGACCGGTCTTCGCCTCGGGCCGATCGACCTGCCACCGCACGCGCCCGGTGTTTTTGTCCGCGGCGATCATGAACGAGCCGTTGCTCTGATCGCAGACGAGCACCACTTGGTTGCCAATGACGATTGGTGACGAGCCCATGCCGTAGGCGTTGTCGAACGGACCGAGCGGCATGCGCCAGCGTTCCTTACCGTCTCGGTCGTAGGCGAGGAGGCCGAAGTCCTGGAAGAACACGTACACGTTGTCGCCGTCGGTCGCGGGCGACGGCGAGGCCGGATGGTTCCGTTTGTCGATCTTCAGGACGTGCGGCCTCGGCGCCTCGCGGCGCCAGACGATACGGCCGGTCACGCGATCGAGGCTGAAGGTGACGAGGGCTTCTCCATCGAGTGCCGTGACGAGGATGCGATCCTTCGCGACGATCGGCGACGAATGCCCCGGCGGCAGCGGTGTCTTCCAGACCACGTTCAACGCCGGTCCGAATTCGGCGGGAAGCGCGCCGGTTTCGACCGTCCCCGACCCGTTCGGCCCGCGAAAGCGAGACCAGTCGGCGCCGGCGGCCGCCGGTGCGGCCGTGGCTGTCACGAGGAGCAGGATCGCGAGTGCTGTGGATCGCATCATGTCAATAGCTCGCGACCGCCGGTTTCCGGAATCCAGATCCAGAAGACCGCCGCCACCACGAAGGCTGCCGCGCACACCGATAGCGCGGAGCTGAAGCCGTGCGTTTGCGCCAGCGAGCCGACCACAAACGGCGCCGCCGCGCTGGCAACGCGACCGATGTTGTAGGTCAGCCCTTGCGCGGTGGCGCGGATTGCCGTCGGATACAACTCGGCCGAGACGGCGCCGAATCCGGTAAAGTAACCGGTCCCGAAAAACGCAACGAACGGTCCGAGCAGCAAGAGGCCGAGCGGCAGCGTGATCGACACGTACGCCAGCATCAGCACGGCAGCCGTCAGCAGATATGTGACATAGGCCCGCCGACGGCCGATCAGGTCGCTCACGTAGCCGAACGTCACGTAGCCGAACCACATGCCCACCTGCATCGCCACGACGAAGCCCGACATCATCGTGGTGCTCAGGCCGATTCCGCCGTCCGCCACGGGCATCGCGAGGTAGCCCGGCAGCCACAAGTTGAAGCCCCACCACGCGAACATCGTGCTGGCGTTCATCAACGTCGCGGCGATGGTGACCTTCCGCATGCCAGGAGCGAAGATTTGACCCAGGCCGAGTCCTGACGGGCGGGCGACCTTCTGCTGCTCCTGCCAAATCTCGGGTTCCTTGACCGAGCGGCGGACCCAGATCGTGAGGAAGGCGGGCAACACGCCGACGAAGAACACGCCGCGCCATCCCCAGTAGGGCATCACCAGTGCGTTTACGATCGCGGCAGCGGCGTAGCCGACGGCCCACGAGCTTTGCATGAATCCCAGCGCCTTGCCTCGATGCTGACTCGGCCAGGTCTCTGCGACGAGCGCTGCGCCGCTCGCCCACTCGCCACCCATACCCAGTCCGAGCAAGACGCGGAAGACCGCCAGTTGCCACACGGTTTGCGACAACCCGCATGCCGCGGTAAAGATAGAGTAGATGATGATGCTGCCCATCAACGCGCGGGTGCGGCCGAACTTGTCGGCGATGACGCCGAACATCAGGCCGCCGGCCGCCGAGGCGAGCAGCGTGATCGATCCGAGCAGTCCGGCCGTGGGGGCGTCCATCGACAGGTCGCGCATCAGCGCAACCAGTACCAAGGCGTAGAGCATCACGTCGAAAGAATCGAGCATCCAGCCAAGCGACGCGGCGATGAGCGCGCGCTTGCCCTCCGGCGTGCCGACGCGCCACCAGCCGAAAAGCCCGGGCGCCGCGGTGGTGGCCGTGACGTTCATGCGGACTCCGGTTTCGCGCCGAAGCCGCCGCCGCCAGGTGACTCGATGCGGAGCCGATCGCCGGCCGCCAGTGTCAGCGTCACCTTGCCTGGGATCACGGATTCTCCGTCCTTGCTGATGAGGGTGTTGCACCCCGACTGCCCGGGTTCGCCGCCCTGCGCGCCGTAGGGCCGGCCCCTGCGGCGATCCGACAGCACGGTCACCGCGGTTTCGGTCAGCACTTCGTACTCGCGGACAATCCCCTCGCCGCCGCGAAACGCGCCATCGCCGCCGCTATCTTTTCGCAGACGGTATTGCCGGAGACGGACCGGCAGGTAGTGCTCGAGCGCTTCCACCGGGGTGTTCCTCGTGTTGCTCATGTGGGTGTGAACCCCGCTGATGCCGTCGAGGCCCGGCCGCGCGCCCATGCCGCCGCCGATGGTCTCATAGTAGGCGAAGCGCCGTCCGGTTCTGGAATCGAGCCCCCCCAGCGTGACATTGTTCATGGTGCCCTGGCTCGCCGCCGGACTCTGGTCCGGCAACGCCTTGGCAAGCGCTCCCAGGATCACGTCGGTAATGCGCTGCGAGGTTTCCACATTGCCGCCGGCAACGGCTGAGGGCCGCTGGGCGTTGACGATGGAACCTTCCGGTGCGATGACTTGGACAGCACGGGCGATGCCCGCATTGTAGAGGACGTCCTCGGCTATCAGGCAGCGAAAACCGTACAGCGTCGCCGAGAGGGTAATGGCGTAGTTGGCGTTCACACCGCCGGTGGTCTGGGGGGCGGTGCCGGTGAAGTCGACCTCCGCGCGGTCACCGTTGATGCGAATGGCCACGCAAATCTTGATTGGGCCGCTGTTGAACCCATCATTGTCCAGGTAGTCTTCGAATTCGTAGACGCCGTCGGTAATGCCGGCGATGGTGGCGCGCAGCACTCGCTCGGTGTAGTCCTGCAGCGCGACGGCGTAACCATCGATGCGGCGGCGACCGTACTTTTCGACGATCTCGCGGAGTCGTGTATCGGCCACGCGGTTGGCGGCAATCTGCGCGGTGATGTCGCCCTCGCGCTCGTCCGGCGTGCGGACGTTGGCGCGAATCAGGTGCATCACGTCCTGGACGATCTCGCCGCGGCGGGCCAGACGGATGGGCGGAATAATCAGCCCTTCCTGGTAGACCTCGCGCGCCAGCGGCATCGACCCCGGGGTCATGCCGCCGACGTCGGAGTGATGGGCGCGATTGGCCACATAGAAGGCGGGGCGCCGCTTCTCGCGGCCTAGGAACACCGGCGACACGAGCGTGATGTCGGGCAGGTGCGTGCCGCCGCGGAACGGGTCGTTCAGCACGACAATGTCGCCAGGTTCCATCGCGACATCGTCAATGGCCGCCCGCACCGACAGCGGCATGGCGCCGAGGTGCACCGGCATGTGATCGCCCTGGGCGATCGTCTCGCCCTGGGCATCGTAGACGGCGCAGGAATAGTCGAGCCGCTCCTTGATGTTAGGCGAGAAGCCGGTGCGGCACAGCGTGACCCCCATCTCCTCGGCGACCGACACGAAGAGGTTCTTGAAGACCTCGAACTCGATCGGATCTACTTTCGTTTTGCGCTGGCTCATGACCTCACCACCACAGCGATGTTCTGCCGGCGGCGGCCGAGCTGGACCGCCCCGCGCACCGCGAGAAGATTGCCGAATTCATCGATACGGAAACTGAAGCCGGGCGGTATCACCGCGGTGGCCTGCGCCCCTGCGACGACGGCGGGACCGTGGCCGACCGAACCGGCCGCGAGGTCTTCCCAGCGATAGAACCCGGTGTCGACGGTCTTGCCGCCAAACCGCGCCGGGCCGATCCGCGAAGGCACGGCCTCGGTCTGCCCGCTCACCGCCGTCCGCGGCAGTTCCGGCTTACGCGTCACGCCAGTGCCGGTCACGCGGAGGTTGACGATCTCAGTGGGACGCGCTGCATTCGCGTAGCCGTAGCACCGCGCGTGCTGCCGATCAAATTCCTCGCGGAACCCCTCCGCGAAGGGGACGGTAATCTCGTAGGACTGGCCCAGGTAACGGACATCGAGTTCCTTCGTCACGTACGCCGTGCCGGGTCCGACCGTGAAGCCTTCGCTCTCGAGATCGGACTTGGCCTGCGCCACCAGCGGCTGCACCATCTCCTCCAGCTGCGCGAGCGACGCCTCGTCACCGGCGCGAAGTACGGTCAGCGAATAGTCCTTGGTGACATCGGCTACCAGAGTGCCGAACGCGGAGAGCACGCCGGCATAGCGGGGAACGATGACGGTCGGGATGTCGAGCGTGTCGGCAATCTCGCACGCGTGCATGCCGCCGGCGCCGCCGAAGGCGAGCAGGGCAAACTCACGCGGGTCAAATCCGCGCTGCACCGAGACCACGCGAATGGCGCGCTCCATGTTGGCGTTGGCAACCCGAACCACGCCTTCCGCAAGGGCAAGTTCGGAGACCTCGAGTTCAGCGGCGAGCGGCACCGCCACCGCGCGCGCCCGTTCGATGTCGAGGGCCATGCGGCCGCCGAGGAAATACTCTGGGTCAAGACGGCCGAGCAGGAGGTTGGCGTCAGTAACGGTGAGCATCGTGCCCTTGCCGTAGCAGGCGGGCCCGGGATCGGCCCCCGCGCTCAGCGGCCCGACCCGCAGCGCGCCGCCGCGGTCGATGTACGCCACCGACCCGCCGCCCGCGCCCACCGTGTGGATGTCGATTACGGGCAGGCGCACCGGGAAGTCGCCCACCATCGATTCCGTCGTCGTGCTAATTGCTCCGTCGACCAAGCTGACATCCGTGGAGGTGCCGCCCATGTCGAAGGTGATCACTCGTGGGTAGCCGGCCATGTCGGCCACGGCACGGGCACCGACGATGCCGGCGGCCGGGCCTGAGAGGATGGTGCGGACGGCCACCGCTTTGGCGGCGCTGGCGGAAATTGATCCGCCGTTGGACTGCATGATGCTCAGGCGGCTGCCGGACAGGCGCGATTCGAGCGCGGTGAGATAACGGCCGACAATCGGCGTCACATACGCGCTGACGATGGTCGTGCTCCATCGCTCGTACTCGCGATACTCGCGGACGACCCGATGGGAGGATGAGACCTTAAGGCCTGCCTCCTCGAACACTGCGGCCACGGCGTCTTCGTGCGCGGAATTGCGGTAGGAATGCAGGAAGCAGACGGCCACGCTGCCGACGCCGGCGTCGCTGAGCCGCTGCGCGAGTGCCCTGGCCGCCACCAAATCCGGCGCTTCCAGCACTTCGCCGTCGGCGCCAAGGCGCTCCACGAGGCCGAAGGTCAACTCCGGCTCGACGAGCGGACGCCGGTCTTCCTGCATCAGGTTGTACAGCTCGCGCCGGGTCTGGCGCCCGATGCGAACGACGTCCTCGAAGCCGGTGGTGGTGACCAGCGCCACGCGAGCGCCCTTCCGCTCGAGCACGGCGTTGGTGGCGACGGTCGAGCCATGCACGACCTCGGCGCCGCCTGTGCTGCCGGAGATTTCCTCGATACCCGAAACAATCGCGCGCGACGGGTCGTCGGGCGTCGATCGCACTTTGTGAACGGACACGCCATCGGACCCCAGCATCACCAAATCGGTGAAGGTGCCCCCGGTGTCCACCCCGATACGAATCATTCTTGCTTTGCTCCTTTCGGCCCGGTAGTCGTCGACGGATCGTTGCCGTCGCGCGGTTTCGGCGGACGCGGCCGATTGATTGAGAGGCTGATGCCTCCAAAAAATTCGTCGGTCTTGCGTTCGATCTGGTGATCGCCCGTGACCAGGTAGTCGAGGATCGCTTTGTCCCACTGCAGGCCGGCGGTCGCCACCAGCTTCATCCAGTCGCCATAGGCCGTCTCGTCAGGGGCTTCGGTGCTCCCGGTCCAGATCGTGACGTTCGGGTTCCTGGTCATGAAATCCTGACTCGTCGGACTCGCTTTCGCGCCCTTGATCGCGCTGTAGATCAACACGTCATTGGTGAAATCGAGCTTGAAGTTCTCCTGGTCGAATGCCCGTCCGTAGCGCTCGTAGCGGGCATAGGCGCGAGTATTGAGAGCGCGTACCTCTGGTGCCGCGTTGATGTTGGAGCTGAAGCGATCACGGATCTGGAAGGCAGCGTCCTTGTGTCGCGGAAACTTTGGGTCGTCCAAGTAGCTGAAGCCCGGCGTGAACCAGCCGCGCATGCCCCACCAGTCGCGCGCCTCGGTGACGCGGTTGCGGACCCAGCCCGCGTACTCGGAGAACAGCATCACCCACTCGTGCGACGGATAGCCATGGGGGTTGAGGAACACATCGGGCAGCCACTGCCGCCACAGGTCGGCGCGAATCGGCGACTCCGGATAGATCGGATCCTGCTCCCACTGCTGGTCCGTCATATCGACGCCGAGCGAACCAAGGTAGCCGGCGTGCAGCATGAAGTCCGGCGTGATCTTGTAGAGGTCGTACGCCAACTGCGCCCCATCCGGGTTGGTGATCGGATGAAAGACGACGTTGACCTTATTCAGCATCGGCTGGTAGGCCGGATCGGTCAGCAGCAGCTCGGCCATCTTGAGCGTGTGGCTGGTTGACGACACCTCGTTGGCGTGCTGGCGGGCCGAGTAGATCACCGTCGGCTTCCAGGTCGTCGCCTTGGCCGCCGACCAATGAGTCGCCGCCATCGCAGGCATCAGGTCCATCGCCCAGATGTCCTTGCCGAGATAGCTTTGGCCCACTTTGTAGGCGGTGGCCTGAGAAAACGACGCCGCCATCTTCGCCAGCGTCTGGTTGGCCTCGGGCGGCGAGATCGGAGTGTCCCACTGCACAAGCGGTTCACCTGCGTACCGGTATCCGGCCGGCAGCAGCGTCCTAATATCGGGCCGCGGCGCCGGCACGCCGCCTCGGGCCAGCGTGAACGTCTTCTCGGTCGCGGCCGACACGTCGTGCGCCCACTGCGTGGTCAGGTGAAGGACGCCAAGGTCGTGGTACGCGAGCGCGTCTTGATAGAGGCCCGCCGCGCGCAACGCTGACAGATGTTCCAACAGCGCACCAGCCTGCGCCGCGGACATGATCTGGCGGTCGACGCGGTCCTCGCGCGCACGCACGATCAGCGCGTCGCGCTCGTCCTGCTCGGTATCGACCTTGAGCCGCAGCGTCAGCGCCTCGATGCCATCGCGGCCCGATGTCACAACCGCCACCACTGCCGACGGGCGTTCCACCGCGACCGCAGGCACCTCCATCTCGATGGTGCCGGTGGCGCCGCCCTTTTCGACGTAGTCGATCGCCACGGCCGGATGCACCGAGCCGAAGCCGGTCAGAGTGATCGTCGCTGTGCCGGCGGTGCCGTCGCCCTTGGGCCGCATGATCGGAATGACACGGCCGGGATAGTTCAATGCGCCGCCGCGCGTGTAGCGGCCCATGACATCGAAGAAATGCAGCGTTGCGAAGTAAATATCCTCGTGCAGCGAGTTGAGCGAAGAGATTTGCTCCTTGTCGAGGCCGAGCTGGTAGTCCGGCTCGCTCAGGCTCACGTCAACGGTCAGCTCGCCGAAGAACGGTGCATCGGCCGGGTTGGGCTTCCCCTTCGTCAGCGCCATCGTGTAGTCGTACAGGCGGTTAAGGGCCGTGCCTTGGAAGTGATTCCAGAAGCGCTCCAGGTCGGTGATGATGCGGCGGTCGGCCAGGACGCGGTCGCCGCTCTTCGCCGTGATCCATCCCGTCGTCACGCGAACCTTCTCATAATCAGGGAACTTGTCGAAATAGGGCCGCAGTACCATCTTCGGTTCGAACGTCTGCCGCAGCAGTTCCGCGCCGCCGGCCCCGGTCGCGATCACCTCGTAGGTCGGCGAGCCAATCGGCATCTTCTCGAGATGAATCTTCGCGATGTCGAGGCCCAACTCGCGGGCCAGTATCTCGACGATCGGAAACAGCTCGAGCAGCCAGCGCGTCGGCGTGAACATTGCCTGCTGCTTCCACTCCTCTGGTGGACCCGTCTCCGCGAACTTGATCGTGATGTCATTGACGGCCTTGCCGGCCAGCGCGGGGCGGACGACGTCGTAGAGCCAGCTGTAGCCTTGCTTGTAGGCGGAGAGCACCGTCACCGAGGTGCCCTCGAAGCTGGCGCCCGCCTTCACCAGTTCGGCGGTCGCCTCGCGCGAGATACGGGCGCGAACATCCGGCGGTTCGCTGAGGCGCGCCTCGACGATCACGGGCGCGTGCCGGCGCAACTTCGGAATGACCTCGGTTCGCAGGCTAATCCAGAACTCGTCAACCTCCGACGCGATCGTCACCGTGTTGTTGATGAGGGTCTTCGCCTTCTGGACGTCGAGGTTCTCGACCACGATCTCGAGCTGGCCTGCAGGTAGCGCCGAGGTCAGCCGGGTGCGCAACAACGATTCGAGGCCCGGGTCAGCCTTGTCGAGATAGACGCGCACGCGCGCGGATTCGAGTACGCGGCCACGCAGCTTCGCGGCCATCTGGTCGAGTTTGTAAATGGCGGCGGCGGCCTGCCCGGCCGGTGTGCGTCCGCCGATGAAGCGACGGACGTCGTTCTCGATGAGGTCGAGAGTGGTGCGGTCCTTGCCTCGCTGCCAGATATAGGGGAAGCGTTCCGACATCTGCTGCAGAGCGCGCCGCACACCTGGTGCGTCGGCGCCGCTCACGACCACGGCGCTCTTGTCGCCGAAGGCTTTGCGCACGACTTGAATCGCGCCCTGTCCAGACTGAAGCGACGGGCGGATCAACTTTCCTGATTTCGCGATCTCAGCAGCCACCGGGTGGGAATTGCCCACCAGCACCAAGGTTGGCTGGCTTTCCGGCTTGCCGAGCTGCGCCGGGGGAATGACGAGCGGCAGCGAAACGCCGGTGGCTTCGAGGCCGACACGCGCCGCCAGGTCGATCACGCCGTCGGTGCCGTCGCCGGTCGCACTGATCACGGCGTCAACGCGGTCAGGAATCAGGTTGCTGTCGGAGTCGCCAAGGAGGCCATCAATGGTAAAGAGCGACGAGAGGTCCACTGCTTCCTTCGCGCCGGCGTCTGGCCGTCGCGCCGGCGGCAGTTCCGGAGCCACGGGCGCGGCGGCGCGGTCGATGATGACGGCGACGGGCGCGGCGGGACCGGCCATCAAGCGGATCTCGAGCGCCCGCGCACCTGGGTATGAGAGTACGGGCTTTGGCGAATCGTTCGCAGGGGCGGCGGCCGGCGCGGACCGCACGCCCGCCAGGGCGGTGCGGACCCGGCTCAGATCGGCCGCGGTCGGCAGCGCCACCGACACGATCACACGCTCGAACTCTTCTCGGCCTGCTTCGACGCGAACGCCGATCGGCGACACGGCAGACGGCGTCACGCCGGTCTTCACGATCACAGCCCGCACGTCGGCAGCCACGTCCTGCAAGGTGGCGCCCTTGGGCACCCACACGAACGGCAGGCGGCCGGCAAAGGCCGCCGTGGCCGCGCGGACACCGGCGGCATCGCCGCCGGTCAGTGCCACCACCGGACGGTTGTTAGCCATCGTGATCGCAACGAGGCCCTGGCCGTTTGCAAGCGGCCGGGGATCGAGCGACGCCACGGACGCGCCGGCTCGTAACACGCCGGCGGGACCGATTGCCACAACGGGATCGGTTTGCCGATCGCGACCAATCGGCAGGTCCATGGCCATCGTCTCGAAGCCGAACCTGGCCGCGATGTCGGCTGCCGCCGCGATCTCATCGTCGGTCGGCGAGGCGCCAAGCAGGATACCGGCGGCTAGGAAGTCAACCACGGCGTCGCCGTTGCGATCCTGGAGGAAAGCTCCGGACCGATAGACCCCGTCGAGGCCGGTCACCGCCGATGGTGATTGGCCCCGGGCGCCGGCGCCGTTGGCGGCCAATGCCGCCGCCAATGCCACGGCGGCTGCGAGCCGCCGGTGTCGTGACGATGTGTTCGATCTCATGAGCGTGTTCCCTTCATGGTGGCCACCGGGTCGTGTTGTGCACAGAGGTTCGCGTGCTGCTTTGCGGCCTCGGGTTTGATGACGAGCCTGACGCCGAGCGCTTCGATGCGGCGGCGTTCGTCTTAATTCACGTCGCAGGTCGTCATCAGGCCCAGGTCGACGCCGGTCACGCCGTCCATGCGGATGTCGGAAATGAGGCAGTCGTAGGACGGCTATTCGAGACGCGAGAGCGCCTCGAACGCCGAGCCGTCAGCATCGGCCTCGTGCCCGTACAGGACAAGGCTAAGAGAGAGCACTCGCGGGTGTTCTTGTGATCGTCGACTACGAGCACGCGCACGTCATACCTCGGAGCACCGTAGGGGAGCCGTCCCTCGTCGGACTGCTCCCCCACAGTGAGTGTCACACCGGGCGCGTCGGCATCAGAAGCGATACCGGATCGCGATCTCGGCCTGCCGCGATGGCGCGTTGATGTTGGGCAGCAGCGAGGTGGACTGGCCGAACGTGGCCGCGGTGATGTTGTTGCTGGGCACGTTGTAATTGGCGCGGTTCGCGATATTGAACAGCTGACCGATGATCTCGACCGAGTGCGAGCGGCCGAAGTCGACGGTCTTCGAAAGACGGATGTCAACGTTGGCGAAGCCCGGACACGCGACCTCTGACACCGCCGCCTGCGCGCGCAACTGGCGGAAGGTGTTGATGGCGTCGAGGTTGAGATCGCGGCAGCCGCTGTTCGGGTTGACGCCGGCCGGCAGGTCGTTGGCGTAGCCGTCGAGGTTGAGGTCGATGCTGCTTACCGGATTCATCGGCAGGCTGGTCCGGAAGTCGGCGATCACCGAACCGAGAATGCCGTACGGCAGCTGGACGATGCCGCTCGCGACAAGGCGATGCCGGCGGTCGGCTTGTCCTGGCGCTTCGGCCCAGGCATAGCCGTAGACATCAGCGAAGACGTTCCGGAACGACTCGTCGACCGACTTGCTCAGCGTGTACGACGCAAGATACTGGTAGCGATTGCTCATGCGCTTCTCGAACTTGAAGAGAAACGCGTTGTAGTTGTTGTCCGCGGTGTACTGCCAGTACGAGACGCGACCGAACTGCGGGTAGGGACGCACGCGGGTCACCTCGTTCGGCAGGTTGATGTCGACGGTGTCGCGGTCCGACTTGCGCCGCACCACGATGACGTCGGCGGTGATGCCGAGGTTGCGCCCCATCATGCGCGACAAGCCGCCGCTGGTCTGGTGCGCGTACGGGTTGACGGCGTCGTTCGCCAGCACGCTGATGTTCGGTGGCGCGGTCGAGAGGAACTGGTTCCGGGACCTGCCCTGAAATGGATCTGGGTAGCTCGGGTTGCTGATGACGATCGACTGCGCCTGCGGCCAGGTCAGCTCGCCGAAATTCTGCAGCGTGCGCATGTTGTCGTAGAACATTCCGTAGCCGGCATGCACGTTGGTGCGACCGTCGCCGGTTACGTCCCACGCCAGGCCGACCCGCGGCCCGAAGTTATTCCGGTCGCCGCGCTGATCAGCCCCCTCGTGGAACGGCACGGGAATCGGATACGCCCCGAAGGAGGGGCCAAGCTTGCCGGCAATCCGCCCCAGCAGGTCGGGCAGGTCCTCGTTGAACGAACCGAACTGGATGTCGTAGCGCACGCCGATGTTCAGGGTCAGGTTGCTGCGCAGCTGCCAGTCGTCCTGCAGGTAGGTGGAGAAATGCTTTACCGGGATCTCCGCGAAGGTCGGCAGCGAGTTCTGGTACTGTGTCGGGTAGGTGACCGGGACGGCGGCGACGTACTCGGCATCGCGCGGCATCGTCCAGGTGCCGAGGGGCGAACCCATGCTGTCGGACTGGAACCGGATGAGGCTCAGGTCACCGCCCAACTTGACCTGGTGGGCGCCGCGCGACCACGAGATGTCGTCGCGAATCTGGAAGCGGCGCTCGGGGCCCATCTGGCTGTTGCCGCAGCCGCCGAGGCCGAGCGACGGATAGTTGAAGACCGGCGTGCACAGGCTCAAGCGGTCGTCGCCGAAGTAGCCCGGCTCCCACGAGCCGTGGCTGTACGGAGGCGAGACTTCATACTTTGCATAGGCGTACTGCACGCGCAGGTCGTTGATCATCGAGGCGTTCAGCAGCCAGGTGTGGCCGCCGACATACGACGTGCGCGGGACACCGAAATCGAAGCTGTTGGTCGGGTGGACGCGGCCGCCGGCGGTGATGATCGGCCGGTACTCGACCTCCGACGCCGCGCGGGCGAAGACGTTCTGCGTCGATGAAATCTGATGGTCAACCCGGGCGGAGTAGGTCCACCGATACTGGTCGCTGACGTAGGTGCCGTCGTACTGCGGGAAGCGGCTGCCGGTATTGACGGTGAAGAACTGGTTCTCATCCGAGCGCTCGAACGCGCCGAAGAAGTGCGTGCGGTCTTTGACGATCGGACCGCCGAAAGTGCCGCCGTACTGCCAGCGACGGAAGTCGGGACGCTTCGACTCGAACACGGTCTGGGCGGTCAGCGACTTGTCCCGGAAGAAGGTGAAGGCCGAGGCCGAAAACAGGTTGGTCCCGGACTTGGTGACCACGGTCAGCACGCCGCCGGTGGCGAGGCCGAGTTCGGCTTTGTAGTTCGCCTGCGACACCTTGAACTCGCGGATCGAGTCCATCGCGAAATTCTGGCGCGGCTCGCCCATCTGGGCCCACGTGTTGTTCACGCCATCGACGACGAAGCCATTTGAGTACTCGCGGGTGCCGGCCCCGATGTTGACGTTACCGCGGTAGAAGAAGCCGCGGATGTTGTCCTGCGACACGCCGGGCGTGAGCATGGCTAGATCGACCCAGCGCCTCGATGCGACCGGCAGATCCTGGATTTGGTCGTTGGTCACGCTGGTCGACACGACGGCCGTCCGGGTGTCAACAATCGGAGCATCACCGGTGACGGTCACCGACTCCTGCAACGCTTCCGGCTTCAACGTGATGTCAATGGTGGCGGTCTGGTCGATGACCAGGACCAGGTTGGACCGCGTCTCGGTGGTGAAACCAGGCAATTCGACGGTCACGACGTAGGTGCCTGGAGGTAGGGCGCTCAGGCGATAAACGCCGGCGGCCTCACTCACCGAGGCCCGGGTCAGGCCGGTTTCCTGGTTCCGCGCCGTCACGCTGACACCGGGCAGTACGCCGCCGCTCTGGTCCTTCAGCGTTCCGGTGATCTGCGCATTCTGAGCGAAGGCCGTGCCCCCGAACCCGAACACCACTGTGAGTAACGTACTCAGCATCCACTTGCGCACGCGGTTCTCCTCTCGTTTCTTCATCTGTCGGCCGGCGCGGCCATTTGCGGTCGCGACGCACGGTATTTCAGGTCATCTTATCCGTCTTCGCGACTCTGTTACGCTCGCGGCTTTCGCGCTCACGCGGCAAGACCCCGCCCGTCACCGGCGCCCATTTGGAGCAACCGGTCTCACTGGGCGCACGCGCAACAACGTGATCGACGCCGAGTCACGCTGCCCACTCTCTTCAATGCGCTCCACCACGTACTGACCATCGCGCAGGTAGGTCAGGTGCGCCATCAGGTACGAGAAGCCGGGCTTGGTCACCAGGTTCAGCCAATCGCCCTGCGCCGTCTCGTCGGGTGCTTCGGTGCCGCCCGAGACGAAAGTCACCTGCGGCCACGATCCGATGGCGAACCGGCCACCGGAGCCGCGACCGGTGCCGGCGCGCCGCGACCCGCGCACCTCTCCCGTTTCGGGGTCGGTGTAGTATATCGCGGTGTCCTTGTAGATCTCTTGGTTGTAGACGTACGGCGAGAACCCGTAGGCCCACCGGCGATACCGGGCCTGGTGCCGCAGATTCATGGCCTTCACGTCCGCGTTGCTGTTGATCTCGCGGACGATGGACTCGCGCAACGCGGCGATGGCGTCGGCGTGTTCCGGATAGCGCGGATCGCGCAAGCCGCCGACCGAGGTGTACCAGCCGCGGGTGGTCCAGTAGGAACGGAACCCGGGCGGCACGTAGCCGGCAAACTGCTGCACCCACTCATGCGAGGGGTAGCCGTGCGGGTTGAGATAGATATCGGGCAGCCACTCCCGCCACAGCCGACCGCGGACCAGCGCCTCGGGCAGCAGCGGGTTCGCGACGTTGACCTGCGAGGCGACGTCCATGCCGAGCGCGCTGTAGCGTCCGGCATGCAGCATGTGCGTGGGCGTCAGCTTCTGCAGGTCGTACGCCATTTGCGCGCCGTCCGGATTTTCGATCGGGTGCAGGACGATATTCACCTTCTTCAGCAGGCTGCGATACGCCGGGTCCGAGACGACCAGTTCGGCCAGCTTCAGGATGTGGCTGGTCGACGACACCTCGTTGGCGTGCTGCCGGCCGGTGATGAACACCGTGGGCTTGAGCACGGTGAGCTTGGCGAGCGAAACGATTTCGCTGGGCGTCGGCTCGGTCAATTCCAGCACGGAGATGTCGCGGCCGCGGTAGGAACGGCCCGCCTTGTAGGCGCGAACTTCTGGGAACGCCGCCAACTTGGCGACCAGCGCCTCCGACTCGTCGGGGCCGATGACGTGATCCCACGTGATCAAAGGCAGAGTCGGCCGCGCGCCAGGCGCCCGCGCGCTCGACGGCGCCGCGGTGCCTGTGTTGGCGATAGTGCGGCGGGTCGACGCGTTCTTCAACGAGATGCTCACTGCCACGCGATCGACATGATCGAGCGACAGCGTCGTCCGGAAGAGTCCGGCGCCCTGCAGCCGCGTGAGCGCGTCCAGCGCATCGGCGGCGCGAGCCGCCTGCCGATCGTCCTTCGCCTCGACCTTCAGTTCGATCTCGCGGACGCGGTCCGCCCGCACGACCGACCGCAGCGCGACTGGCACGGTGGTGTCGATTTGGCCAAGGTCGCGGTTTACCCGCTCCGGAGAACGCGCCCCCTCCTCCGTGTAGCGGATCTCGATCCCCGCCTTCGTGGAAGTGTTGCCGGCATAGAGCACCTTGACCTGGCCCGGCTGGCCGCGACGTTCGGGGTGGATTCTCGGAAAGATCTTGCCCGGGCCGGCCAGCCGCTGCCTGGTCGTGGTGCGGCCAAGGGCGTCGAAGAAGTCCAGCGTCACGAAATACAGGTCTTCGTGCAGGGACTCGAGCGACGAGACGAGCTCTTCATCCACACCGATGCGGAAGTCCGGCTCGCTCATCCACACGTCGATGTCGAGATCGCGGAAGAAGGGCTGCTTGTCCGGCATCGGCTTGTTGTCGGTGACCTTCATCACGTGGTCGTAAATGCGCGGCAGCACCTTCGACTGGTAGTGGTCCCAAAAGCGCTCGGGGTCGGTCTGGATACGGCTGTCGGCGATCTGCGTGCCGTTGACGGTGGCCGTCAGCCAACCCGTGGTCACCTCGACCTGCGACCAGCCGGGAAACTTGTCGAGGTACTCGCGCGTCACGAACTTCGGGCTGAAGGTTGCCGTGTGCACGACGCGGCCGGAGCCATCGAGGCCCTCGACGGTGTAGATGTCGGCCGGCGAATCGACGAGTTCAAGCGTGAACTGCTCGCGGTTGATGCCCAACTCGCGCTGCACGATCTCGTCGACCGGATACAACTCGTGGAGCCATCGGCTCGGCACCATGTAGAATTTCTGATCCTTGGAGAGGTCGGGCTTGTGCTCGGCCACCTTCACGCGCACGGCGCGCGCGCCCTTGCCCTTGAGCGCCGGGATCACTTCCTCCGTGATCCACATGAAGCCCTGTTTATAGGCTGAGCGGACCCGCACACGCGGCGCCGTGGCGCCGGCCTTCGAGAGTTCCGCCTCGATCTCGCGGGCCAGCGTCTGACGGAACTCCGGCCCCTCGCTGAGGCGAACCTCGAGCTCGACGGTGGCGCCCGGAGTCACCGTCGGGAGTACCTCTTTCCGAAAGCGGTCGCGAAACTCATCGACTTCCCATGGCACGTCGATGGTCTCTTCGATCACCGGCGCCGGCGCAGTCATTGCCTTACTGGTGACGGTGACTTTCGCCTCGCCGAGGACCGCGCGCGCATGGTCGACCAGGAAGGTGTCGAGGGTCGGCTCGGCCGTCTCGAGGAACAGGGTGGCGTCGAACGAGGTCAGCTTCTTGCCCTTCACATCCGCCAGCACCCCATCCAGTTCGTGGAGCGCCTGCGATGCCTGTCCGGCGGTGGACTTGCCGCCAAGGAAGCGCGCCACCTCGGTGCGCACGTCCGAAAAGGACACCGAGCCGCGTGTGTTGTCCCAGACATACGGCACCCGACGCGCGAGGTAATGGCTGGCCGCCTCGGTGCCGGCCGGGTCGGCCCCCGCCACCACCGTCGCGGTGACGTTGCCGAAGGCATTGGGGACGATCTGCACCACGCCGTCGCCAGGCTCCAGGCCGCTGAAGTGCGTGCGACCAATCTTCTCGAGGTCCTTGACGAACGTGTTGTCGCGTCCGACGAAAATCGACGGCCCTTCCCGCTGCGGGTCGGGAACCTCGCTGTCCATCTTCGCCATCGGCAGCGTGACGCCCGTCGTCTCGAGGCCGAGCCGGGCGGCAATGTGCGACGCGCCGAGCGCGTCGACCGCGCCGCCGATCACGATGCTGGCCTCGGTGCGATCCGGGATCAGGTCGGTGTAGTCATCCGCGTACCACCCTTCGATAGTGTAGGGGTTGGTCAGATCGAAGGTCTTGCCGCCGCCACCACCGGCCTCGGCCGGCCGGCCACGGTCGCCGGGCGACCCGGGCGCCAGGTCGTTGGGGTCGATCGGCGGGGTCAGGGTGCGCGAATTGAGGCCGGACCGCTCGACGGACGCCTTGGCCGCCACCACCCCCTCCACAATCAACTCGACCGTGGTTTGCGCGACGTCTGAATAGTTCAGCGTTTGCGGATCGAGGCCGCGCCGGTGAGCGCGCTCCAAATCCTCGAAAGCCTTGACGGCGCGGGGCGTCTGCCCTGACGACACGAAGGCCTGCACGGTCACGCTGGCCAGGCCGCGGCGCTCGCGGTCGACGACTAGTGCTCGCACCGCGGTTTGCCGCGTCGTGACGCCGGCGCGCCGGAGGTGTCCCGACACCTGGTCCGCGATGCCGGTCAGCGTGATGCCGGTCATGCCCCACAGACGCGGTAACCGTGCGGCCACCTCAATACCCGCCGCGAGCGTGCCCTCGTCATCGGCGCCCGCCACCACCAGGCCCGGCCCGCCGCCGAGGGGCGACCGCACTACTGCGACCAGCCCCTGCCCCGGTTGCAGCACCGACAGATCGATCTCGCCCTTCTCAATGAGCGCCATCACGAAGCGATTGGTTCGTCCCACGAGGATTGGCACCTGGATGCTGGTCGGCTCGGTCACCTCCCGCTGCCGCAGCACGAGCGGCAGCGACAACGCGCTCGTCTCGAACCCAAGGCGCCCGGCGAGATTCGCCGCGGCGAGGCTATCTTCCTTCGACGGCGAGTCTGGTACGATGATCCGTGCCGCCACGGTGTCGGCGATGCCGTCGGCGTTGGTGTCTTGTACTACCCGCTGCGCGCCGCTGAAGAAAGCGGCCACATCCAGCGGCCCCGGCGCCGATTGCATCGCGACGCCTTGCGGCTGTAACGCGAGAATTGCGACGACACCGAAGATTGCTCTGTTCATGACCGCCCTTGCGCCGGCGCCATCACTGGCCGTTGCGTTGATCTGGCGCATAACTTTCCCCTGACTTGTAGGTGTTCTCCAACGAATGGCGCGAGTAGCAGCCGTTTTAAGCCGCGGCTTCCAGCCTGTCAAGAAGATCTTCCCGAAGACGATCAGCGATATTAGCGGCCCGGGATCACGAGACAGTGAGGCCTGCTGAAATAGTTTGCTTCCTACTTGCCCAGCGATCCAAGCCGAGGGGCCATTCTCCAGGAACGATTGGTCCGAAGAAACCCGGCAGGAGGCCGCGAGAGCAAGTTGAATCTTTAGAACAAGTTAGATGGCTGGGAGGCAGGGATTCGAACCCGTCCGCCGCACGCGGCGGAAGTAGTTGATGGCGTGGCGGTTCTGGTCCTAAGTGCCTCTGAAACAGCGAGTCAGCGGTTCGACAACCGTGGACACGACACGACAGGGATCGACACCAATCGACCCCCGTTCTGGAGACATGGTGGAGACGGCGTGGAGACGGCCCGTTGGCGCTGCTGCATCGATGGCGTCCGGCGACCAAGCGTGCTTCGAGTTCTTGAAGCTTACCGAATAGTCTTCGGAGCTTTCTGCCCCTCTGGGATCAGCGTCGTGTATTGCTGATCCGCCATCGTCTTCTTGAGATCTTCGCGCGCTCGCCGGATTAGTTCCGGTGAGCGGAATAGATCGATCGCCGTGCCGGCGATGGTCTTGGCGGCTACC
>SXGU01372318.1_pt1 | contig 19557 bp, 11 predicted proteins | sample 3174531 | NCBI WGS metagenome assembly SXGU01 (sample SAMN11356863, study PRJNA531348) | freshwater metagenome | isolation source: freshwater sample F1-140 | place: China: Fuxian Lake, Yuxi | collected 2017-12-25 | reverse complement strand
CGGAGCGTCGGCATCCTCCGTCAATAATGTGGAGTCACCCCGCCAAGGGCTCGCCGTTCAGAGCCAACGACGGCCGCTCCACTCCACATTATTGACCACTTCACATTAAATCCCTAATGTGGAGCTCCACATTAAGGATCGAAGTGGATCGATATCAGAATACACTCTCTGCGAAAGGCGGCACGATGTCCACGCGACGAACCAAGGATTTTCCCGCAGATTCAGGATTCCATCGAAGAGAATCTGCGGAATCCTGAATCTGCGGGAATCATCTTCATGAAATTTACGGGCCAAACCCCTCCCGGTTCCGATCCCCCTGAAAATCCAGTTTCCGGTCGCTGACGTCCGCGACCGCTCAACCCGACTTTACGCACGCGTCGAGCTCCAGCTCGAACAGCAAATCTTCGCGGCAGATGTCGCAGTGCACGAAAACCACCGGCAGGTGCCGCAACTGCCGCGCATCGCACCAGCGCTCAAAATACGGCAGGAAGAGCGGATGCTGGAAGTAGGCGATCCCGCGCGTCACATCGTGGAAATTCATGCCGCGCGACTGCAGGATGGCCGCCACCACCTCCATCGTGAGATCAACCTGCTTCTTCGGGTTGCCGATCCACGCCGTCTGGCCGTCGGGGTGAATGCTGGCGGTCCCCGAGATCAACACCCGCCGCCAGCCGCCGGAATCGATTTCCATCGCGCGACTGAAGGAGCTGCCGTACGTGGGCGCCGGACACTGCAGCGGAGAACCAAGCTCGAAGGCGCGCCCGATGCCCTCGATCGGCCGCATCGCCCAGGCGGCCACGGCGAGGGCCGCTCCGGCCAGATTCTTCGCCGCCACTCCCGTGCTCGCCGGCACCGATCCCGTCCGCCATTTCACGTTGGCGTAGTGCTCGGACCGCACGCGGTTGAAATCGCTGTACCAGGCCAGAATATCGTCGTTGTAGAACCAGGTCCGCACCACATCGCCCAACTCGAAGCCGGCGAGATCGAGCGCGCATTCGAGGTTGCCAAACATCTGTTGCACTTGGGCTGGCGCGCGTAACGCCACTGAATTCGGGCCAAAGCCCCCGAGGAGACAGTGCCGCGCGCCCCCATCCTCAAACACCGATGCCACCACGCGGTTGCCGAGGCGCACCCGCGTCACCGGCCAGCCACTCGCCGCAAACACCTGCACGCCCGCCAACGCCGCACCGTCGCAGCTGGCTCCTTCCACCCACGTGAGCGGCCAGCCGGTGGCGCCCAGCGCCTCGGTCATCGCGCGCTCGATCTCGTCGCGCGCCGCAATTGCACCATAAAGCATCACGCTCAACACCTCGGCTTCCTCCTCCTCGAGTTGCTCGGCCACGCGGTGAAACACCGCCGAGAGCGGCTCCCCTCCCTGCGGCCGCTCCGAGATCACAAACTGGGGCGACCGCTTCGTCGCACGCGTCATGAGGAAGCCTGAATCGGAATGCGCCCGGCCCGTTCCGGACACTTCCAGTCCCATGGGGTTTGAAGTCATAATCACGCAGACGAACGGTGGCGCACCGCGTTACGCATTCTTCCGCGGCGGTGCGCATATCACCTACCGCACTGCACCGCATAAGCGCGCGTTCAATGCCGGTCCCGTCGGTAGCGCCGCCAGCACCGCATCGTCACTGCCTGGTGACGCGCGTCCCCGCGCGTCGCAACGGTTCGGGTATTCGACCATGTCCTCCCACGCCATCCACCCTCACCCCGGCGGCTCCACGTCGGAGCGGCTTCCGTTCTGGTGGTTTTGGGCCATCCTCATCGCCGGCACGGCGTGGACGGAGGACTCCCGCGCAGCCGCCACGCCGTCTCCCTCCGCCCCGCTCGCCGCCAATCCCTTCGAACGTTCCCGGCCAGCCCAACCGCAAAACGCCATCGACCACGCGGTGTTTGCCCGCCTCGGGCAACTCGGCATCGACCCCGCGCTACCGTGCACCGACGTCGTGTTTGTGCGCCGCGTTTTTCTCGACGTCATCGGCACGCTCCCCACTCCCGCTGAGACCCGGCAATTTCTCCAGGACCGCCGTTCGGACAAGCGGACCGCGCTCATCGATCAACTGCTCGGCCGCGACGAGTTCGCCGACTACTGGACGATGAAGTGGAGCGATCTGCTGCGGGTGAAGGCCGAGTTTCCGATCAACCTCTGGCCCAACGCGGCCCAGGCGTATCATCGCTGGATTCACACGGCGATGCGCGACAACCTGCCCTACGACCAGTTCGCCCGCACGCTCCTGACGGCCAACGGCAGCAATTTCCGCGCGGGCCCGGTCAATTTCTACCGGGCCATGCAGGCCCGGGACCCCGACGCCATCGGCCGGACCGTGGCGCTGACGTTCATGGGCGTTCGCGCCGAGAAATGGCCGGCCCGCCAACGCGAGCAGATGGCCGTGTTTTTCTCCCGGATCGGTTACAAGGGGACGGCGGAGTGGAAGGAGGAGATCGTTTTTTTCAATCCCGAGCAGCCCCTCAAGGCCGCCGAAGGGCGCGGCGTGTTGCCCGACGGCACCGCTGGCACGCTGGCGCCGGAGCGGGATCCCCGCGAGGCCTTCGCCGACTGGCTGATCACCCCGCACAATCCGTGGTTCACCCGCGCAATTGCGAACCGCGCGTGGTCCTGGTTTTTCGGCCGGGGCGTCGTCCACGAGCCCGATGACCTGCGACCGGACAATCCGCCCGCCAACCCGGAACTGCTCACCGTGCTCGCGCAGGAACTGGTCGCCGCGCGGTACGATCTCAAGCGCCTCTTCCGGGCGATTCTCACCTCCGCCACCTATCAGCTCTCCTCGATCGCCCGCAGCGATCTTCCGGCGGCCGAGGCCAACTTCGCGTTCTACCCGCTCCGCCGGCTCAACGCCGAGGTGCTGATCGACGCGCTCAACCAGATCAGCGGCACGACGGAAAAGTACACCAGCGCCATCCCCGAGCCGTTCACCGTCCTCCCCGAGGACCAGCGCTCGATCGCGCTGCCCGACGGCAGCATCAGCAGTTCCTTTCTCGAGACCTTCGGTCGCCCGGGTCGCGACACCGGGCTGGAAGCGGAACGCAATAATCGCGTGACCGCGTCGCAGCGCCTGCACCTGCTCAACTCCACCCACGTGCGCCGCAAGATTGAACAGGGTCCGAAAATCCAGGCTCTCCTCCGATCCCGCGGCGGCGCCGGCGAGGTCATCGACGGCCTCTATTACACCATCCTTTCACGGCCGCCCACCGACCAGGAGCGCCAGGTGGTCGTCGACCACACCAAGACGGCCGGGATGGACGCCCGCACCGCCGCGCAGGATCTCGCGTGGGCCCTCGTGAACAGCGCCGAGTTTTTGTACCATCACTGAATCATCACCCTTTCAAACACCGCCGAACATGAATCTCCATCACAGCGTCGATCCCCGCCTCTGGAATCTCGCGTCGGAACTCCGCCTGTTTGCCCTCGACGGGCCGCCCGTCACCCGCCGCCGCGCCATCCGCGCCGGCCTGCTCGGCGGAGCGGGCGCGTGGCTCGGCAGCTCCCTCCTCGCCCGGGCCGCCACCGCGGCCCCGGCGCCAAAGCCCAAGGCCAAATCGGTGATTCAGATCTGGCTCTGGGGCGGCCCCTGCCACCTCGACACCTTCGACCCCAAGCCGGCCGCCGGCACCGACTACACCGGATCGCTCAACGGCGTGCTCTCGACCAATGTCGCCGGCATCCAGATCGGCGAACTCTTCCCGCTGCTCGCCAAACAGGCCGACAAGTACGCCCTCATCCGCAGCATGACCCACGGCAGCAACGCGCACGAGACCGCGGCCTACACCGTGCAGACCGGCCGGGCCTCGGGCGGACGCGACGTGTTCCCGGGCGTCGGCGCGGTCGTCTCGCTCTTCAAGGGCTACGAGGCCGGCTACCAGGGCCTGCTGCCGCCCTACATCGTGCTCACGGAGTTGCAGGGCCGTTTTTCCGAATCCGGTTTCCTCGGCCCCCGCTACAAGCCCTTCGCCACCGGCGGCGATCCGGGCTCGGCCCGCTTTGTCGTCGAGGGCGTCGTCGCCCCCGGCATCAGCGACGAACGCCAGCGCGCCCGCCGCGAACTCCTCCACCAGCTCAACACCCTCGAACGCGCCACGACCCGCGGCGACCCGCGGCTCGCCGCCTTCGGCCAGTGCGAGCAGGACGCCTACGAGATGATCCTCGGCGACGCCGGCAAGGTCTTCGACCTCGCGCAGGAAAAGGACGACGCCCGCGAGCGCTACGGTCGCAACCCCTTTGGCCAGTCGTGCCTCATGGCGCGGCGGCTGGTGGAACGCGGCGTCCCGTATGTGACGATCAACTACAAGGGATGGGACACCCACAAGCAGCACTTCCAGATCATGCGGCGCAAACTGCCCGAGCTCGATCGCGGCGTCGCCACGCTGCTGGAGGACCTCAAGGCGCGGGGGCTGCTCGACACCACCATCGTGTGGGTCGGCGGCGAATTTGGCCGCACCCCCAGGGTGCAGTGGGAGGCGCCGTGGAACGGCGGCCGCGGCCACTTCGGCCGGGTGTTCTCCGCGCTGGTCGCCGGTGGCGGCTTCAAGGGCGGCCAGGTGGTCGGCGCCTCGGACGCCCGCGGGGAAGACGTCCAGGACCGCCCGGTCCATCCGAGTGATCTCATCGGCACCATGTACGACCTCCTCGGCATCGACCCGGAGGCGAAACTGCCGCATCCGGAAGGCATCGAAGTGCGCGCGATCCCGACGGTCGCGGCCGACGTGAAGAGCGGCGGGCGGTTGCACGAGATCACCTAGGCGGATCGCGCGATGAATCCGCTCCCGCGCAATCCCCTCGCGAAACCAGTCGTCCGTCGTCCGGTTTCGACTGGAGGAGCGGCTTTACGCCGCGAGGGAATTTCATGGAACCTGAGTCGCGGCATGAAGCCGCTCCTGCAACCAGCCACGGGACTTCTGCTCCTGGCGCTCGCCCTGCCCGCCTTCGCCCAGACGGCCGGCCAGCGCCTGACCCCCACGATTGGCTACGTCTACCCGGCCGGCGGTCAGCGCGGCACCGAGGTGGTCGTCTGTGTCGGCGGCGAGAAACTTACCGGCGCGACCGCCGTGCACCTCTCGCTTCCCGGCGCGTTGGCGAAGGTGACGGGTTATGATCGCCCGGCTTCGCAAAAGGAGATCAACGACGCCCGCGAAAAAGTGCAGCAATTGCAGGAAAAACGCACCGCCTCCCGTGCCACCGCGAAGGACCAGGCCCCCGGCGCCGCCACCCCGGCGTGGACCCCCGAGGACGACAAGGTGCTCGCGGATGCCCGCGCGCTGTTGGCCAGACGGCCCGCCCGGCTGACCAACCCCGCGATCGCCGAAACGGTGACGCTGCGAGTGACCATCCCCAAAAATGCCAGGTCCGGCGACCACGAACTGCGGATCCAGACCTCCACGGGCCTGTCGAATCCCCTCGTTTTCCAAGTCAGCGATCTCCCAGAGTCCACGGACCTCGTGGTGATCGGATCCGACAATCCGCCCCCGTCGGCGGCGGCCCGCGAAGCGGGCCTGCGCAACGTCGCGAAAAAGACCGCCCGGGAAGTGAAGCTCCCGACGGTCGTCAACGGGCAGATCCTGCCGGGCGAGGTCGATCGCATTCGTTTTGCCGCCCAGAAGGGCCAGCGGCTTGTGCTCGCGGTCAGCGCCCGGGTCTTGATTCCGTATCTCGCCGACGCCGTGCCGGGCTGGTTCCAGGCGACGCTCGCCCTCTACGATCCCCAGGGCCGCGAAGTCGGCTATGAGGACGACTATCGTTTCAGCCCGGATCCGCTCCTCGCGTACACCATCCCCGCCGACGGCGACTACACCGTCGAAATCAAGGACTCGATCTACCGCGGCCGGGAGGACTTCGTCTACCGCATCGCGCTTGGCGAACTGCCGTATCTTACCGGGATCTTCCCGCTCGGCAGCGCGCCGCAACCGCAGACGACGTTCGATCTCGCCGGCTGGAACCTGCCCTCGGAAAAACTCACGATTCCCGCCGACAATCGCAACGCCGGCACCTTTTTGCTCGCGGTGCGCAACCAGGGACAGCTGTCAAACTCGGTGAAATTCGCGATCGACGGTCCGGCGGAAACGATGGAGACCACGCAACCCCACCAGAGCCGCGCCGAGGCCCAGCCGATCACGCTGCCCGCGATCGTGAACGGCCGGATCCAGCGGACAGACGACAACGATTTTTACGGCTTCGAGGGCAAAGCCGGCCTCGAAATTGTCGCCGAGGTCTTTGCCCGCCGGCTCCACTCGCCGCTCGATTCGGTGCTCGAGCTCACCGACGCCGACGGCAGGCGTCTGGCGTTTAACGACGACTCCGACGACAAGGCCTCCGGCCTTATCACGCACCATGCCGACTCACGCCTGGCGGTGAAGCTTCCGATCGACGGACGCTACTTTCTGCGGGTGGCCGACGCGCAGCACCGCGGCGGCACGGAGTATTCCTATCGCATCCGCGTCGGCCCGCCACAGCCGGATTTCGAACTGCGCGTGGTGCCGTCAACCCTCAACGCGCGCGCCGGGGCCAGCGTGCCGGTGACCGTGTATGCGCTGCGCCATGACGGCTTCGACGGCGAAATCCTGCTCGGCTTGAAAGATGCCCCGCGCGGCTTTTTCCTCAACGGGGCGCGGATTCCGCCGGGCGTGGAAAAGATTCAACTCACCCTGACCACGCCACCGACCCCCTTCGATCAACCGCTCGATCTGCGCCTCATCGGCCAGGGGAAACTGGGCGACCGCGCGATCGTCCATGCGGCCCTGCCCGCCGACGACATGATGCAGGCGTTCCTGTACCGGCATCTGGTCACCGCGAAGGATTTCAAAGTCTGCGTGACCGGCCGCGGTTCGCCGACCCGGGTGATCGGCACGGCGTCGTTGCACTTGACGGCCGGGGGCGAGGCCCGCCTGCAGATCGCCTCCGTGGTGGCGCGCAACGTGAACAACATCCGCGTTGAGCTCACGGATGCACCCGAGGGCATTTCGGTCAGGCGCACCCGCGCCACCCGCGACGGATTCGAAGTGGTGCTCGCCTGCGATGCGGCGAAAACGAAACCCGGCCTGCAGGGAAATTTGCTGCTCACCGCCTATGGAGAGCGCCCCGCCGCGAAGAAGGCCGGCAAGCAGCCGCAACGCACGCCGCTCGGCGTCGTGCCGGCGATCCCGTTCGAAGTCGTCGCGGCGGCCAAGCCGTCGACGTAGCCCGAAGATTTCTCGATGCGGCAACCGCAACCGAAGGAGGGGCGGTTTCCCAACCGCCCAAATACAGTCGGCCGACGGTCCTTCGGCGGTTGGGCAACCGCCGCTCCCTGCGGACACATCGAGATGCGCAGTATTCACGGGTCAGGTCGATAATCGATCTACGGCCCCGCGCGTCGTGGCCCAGCCTGCCTGCCCATATTGATTATCGACATGACCCCGTCAGCCCCGGCCGGTCCCCTTCGCGCCCCCTCACCCGAGGCCGTAGAGTTGGGCGAGATGATGCCAGGTCTCGGGTGGCGCGCCCGCCGGGGCCGCCGTTGGCCGCACGCGATCGCGGGTGAAATAGCGCAGCCGGATGGTCGCAGCGCGACGATTGGGGAAAGCGGGGATTTTCGCCGTAAGTTCCGCTCGCAACGCACCCGGCGAACGGACCGCGCCCCATTTGCACTCGCCGAGCTCGATGCAGTTGTCGTCGCGCAGACCCACGACATCGACCTGCACGTCTTTGCGCCAGTACTCGCCGACGTTTGCCGTTGCCGTGATTTTTTCCCCAGCATGCAGCAGGGGCAACGCCTCCCGGCACAGCCGCTCGAAGGCTTCGCCGCAAAACGAAGCCCAGCCCGGCCGCACGAGCTCGCGCACGGCACGCTCCGGTCCGAGCATGGGAATCCGGCTGAGATTCGGATAGACGAAACGGAACCAAAACCGCAGCAACGGATCCGCGATTGCATAGCGCGTCTCGCGGGCCGTGGGCGCCGCACCATGCAGGGGATGCCGCCGCCGCACATAACCGAGCTCCATCAGCGTGCTCAGGTAGTAGTGGAGCGCGCGATCGCCCAGGCCGGCGGCCCGCGCAATGCCACTGTTGGTCGTCTCCCCCTGCGCGGCCATCGCCTGCAGGATCGCGTGGTAGTTCGCCACGTCGCGCAGTTCCTCCCGCAGCAAAAACTCCGGTTCGCGGGCCAGCGGTCCGCTCTCGCGAAACAGATTCGCCACCAGGTTCTGCTCGATCGAGCGCGCGCGATCGAAGCACTCGAGATACGCCGGCAGCCCGCCACAGATGAAATACACCTGGGCGTGATCGCCGTGCGACCAGCCGGCATGAAACGCCGCCGCCTCGCGAAATCCGAACGGGCGCAGCAGAATCTGCGCGGTGCGGCGCCCGAACAACGGGCTCTTCTTCCCCAGAACTTCGCGCTCCATGAAACCGAGATACGACCCGCAGAGGATGAGCATGATCCGCCCGGATTTTTGCCAGCGGCGATCCCACGCCTCCTGCAACACGCTCGGCAGCTCCGGGCTGCTCGCGGTCGTCCACTGGAACTCATCGAGCGCCAGCAGCAGCTTGCCCGGGCCCTTCCAGCGCTCTTCCACGAGCTTGAAGGCCTGCGCCCAACTCTCCACCGCCACCTGCGCGAGCAAGGGCTCGCCGAGCGCCGCCGCCGCCAGCGCCATGAACTCCGCCCGCTGCAGTGGCGCCGACGCCTGCTTGCCGACGTGATAGATCGCGGGCTTCGCGTCGGCGAACTCGACGATCAACCGGCTCTTCCCGGTGCGCCGCCGCCCGTAGATCGGAATGAAGGCCGCTTTGGTGGAGCGCCAGGCCTCCGCCAACACGGCAAGTTCGGTGGCGCGACCAAGGAAAGACATGATCGGACACAAGGGCGACCCTGCTACCGATTGTCAAGTCACGACTTGTCAAGTCACGACTTGACAAGTCTTATCAGTGCATTCCGCGGGGCCGCCTTTGAGGCCGTCGCCCCAGCCTGAAGCATTCACCCCTGCATGAGGCCAGGGCCTGCGTCCTCGGGCGGCCCATGGTCGGGCGCTGAAAACGGACTTTCGGCGATCGCGTAGGCCATGGCGGCGAGCTTCGGTCGTTTCCGTCCAATCTGTGCGCTGCTGAATTCGCCGGCCTCTTCCTCGAAAACTACACGAAACCGGACCAGGTCACTCACGGGCCATGCGCGCTTCAAGCGCTTCCGCGGTCAAATAGCGCCCGGCTTAAAATGTCACCGTATTCGTCCAGACGTACATCCGCGGCTGGCCATAGAAGCTGACGCCGAGATTCGCGGGAACGGTGAAGCCGGAGCCGTTGTTGGGCAGCGTGCCGAGCGAGTACTGGTTGAACGCATTCTCGATGTTGACCTGCGTCGCGAAGCCGAGGCGCTTCCCGATTTTCCGGCGATAGGAGACGATGAGGTTGGTCTGAAACGTATCGGGCGAGCCCCACCGCTCGCGACCGCCGCCGGGCGTGTTGTAGTAAAACGTGCGGTTCTTCAGGCCCGTCGCGATCGTGCCGCCGACGCCGAAACCCTTGAGGAAATTGTCGCCGGAGAAGGTGTAGTTGTTGGTCAGCACGACACGGTGTTGCGCATAGCCGACGGTGGTCTCGCCTTTCCGGGCGACGACGGCGGTGCCCTTCGTGCCGTTCGGATCGGACCAGAAATAAGGGATGTCCGCCGTCGCCAAACCGGTGACGCCGGTGAGCGCGGTGCCGTTGGGGCCGACGAAAAACTGGAGCACGCGGCGGAGGTTGCTCGCCGGGAGGCGGCCGTTGTCGTCGACGGGTTGCGCCCAATACGGGCCGGTGCGGTCGTTCATCATCGCCACGGTGAGGGGCGCCCACGTGCCCAGATTCTGAATCGTCGCGGGATCGATCTGGGCATTGAGGCTGGCGATGCGGGCGGTGATGACGGCGGCGTCGGTCGGGACCAAAAAGGGCGTGCCGTTCTGATACGTGACGGCGCCGCCGCGCACGAAGAACTGATCGTTCCAGAGGATCGGATACGTTTTGTTCGTGAGGTTTTGGCCATCGCTGGTGGTGGCGGCGAGGCGCACGCGCCAGTTGGGCCTGGGGCTGGCGGTGAGGATGACTTCGAGTCCCTGGGTCGTGCGGTCGAGATTGATCCATTGGTTCCTGCCGCCGGCGGGGCCGTTGTGCGGGCCGTTGAGGCCGGCGGGGTTGATCAAGTCGCGCACCGCCGCGCCGGCGTTGGTCATCTCGTCCTTGGAGTCGGTGGAGAAATATTGCACCGAGCCCGAGAGGCGGCCGTCGCGGGAGTTGAACTTGAGGCCGACCTCGTGGCCCGTGCCGCTGGAGGTGCGCGGGGCGTTGCCGAGCGGATCGTTCGCGTTCACCAGCGCCGTGTTGTAGGTGCTCGAGAGGTTGTAGTAGGCGCGCAGCCAGTCGCGGATGCCCACATTCACGCCGAGGTTATAGCTGCGGTTGGCCTTGGTGCTCTCGGCCCAGGGTTGCGTGACGGTGGTGGTGATGTTCGGCGTGCGCTTGAAGGTCTCGTTGCCCCGGATCCCGACGAGCGTGATGATGCGATCGCGGAACCAGCCCGTGTTGTTCGACGCGTAATAGCCGGCGACGCGGTTTTGCCAGTTGTGGCCGTCGTTGTTGTTGCCGCTGACGCCCGGGAGGCCGGCGAGTTGCGCGAGGCCGAGGGGATTGTTGGGGCGCACCCACGCGGGGTCGCGCGGGTTGCTGGCCATGCGGACATAGTTCACGCCGTCGACGGTGATGCGGGGCGAAAGCCAGCCGCCGCGCACGAAGGGCTTTTTCACGGGGCTGCTGCCGACCGGCCACCAGACGCGGGGCATCGGGGTGCGGCCGAGGTTGGTGGGAATCGCGGGATTGTAGATGACGTTGAAATTCGCGTCGGCGAGATAGTGGGTGTAGGCGGTCGGGCCGGAGTCGGCCCACTCGATGTCGTAGCCCACGAGCGTCTGGCTCTGGGCCCGCCCCCGGAAAAATTCGCTGGTCAACATGGAGGAGCCGCGCACGGCCCAGCGGCGCGTGGGCTGCTCGGTGTCGCCGTAGGTCCGGCCGTTGGCCCACTCGTTGAGGGGGTTGCCGTTGAGGAGCGGGGCGCTAAGACCGGCGCTGCCGCCGGCGTTGTCGGACGCGTAGTCGTTGTAGAGGACGTTGAATTGCGAGGAGAGCCACTTGCTCCACACCGTCTCGGCGGAGACGGAGAAGACCTTGTTCGTCACATATTCGCTGCCGGCCCAGCCGGCCCAGGAACTGGTGTTGTCGAAGGTGAGCCCGCCGTTGGCGATGGCGCCACGCGGCCAGGGCTGGCCGGTCGCGGGGTTGATCGCGCCGGCGAGATTGTTGTGGAGCATGTAAGTCAGGCCGAACATGTGGCGCGGATCGGTGGCGATGTTGGTGAAGAAGATGTTTTCCTGATTCGTGTTGAGGATGCGTTCATTGATCGTCTGCTGCCCCTGCAGGCGGACGACGGTGCTGAGCGGCCTGAGATTGAACGCGAGCTGTCCGTAGAGGCCCTGCGTCTCATAACCGATGAAGACCCGGCGAAATTTCTGCGAATCGTCGATCCGGCTGAGGCGCACGGCAAAATTGTCCGAGCCCCAGTTGTAGTCGAACTGGGCCTGCTTGGAGCCGTATTGGTCGATGCGCCATTTCGCCTCGCCGTACCGGCGTTTGAAATTGGCCCGCTTCGACACGGTGTTGACGGTGCCGCCCGCGCCGCCCGGGCCATAGAGCAAACCCTGCGGGCCGCGAATCACCTCGGCGCGCTCGACATCGAACGTGCTGGAAATCCCCACCGCGGTGGAGCCGAAATTATTCGCGGCGCCCGTGGCGGAAAACCCGTCGCGGTGAATCGCCCCGCCACTGACACCGCGCACCCCGATGGTCTGGTTGCCAAGGCGATCGCCGGGCTGTTGCGAGAGCGCATCCGAGTCGGGGTTGGACATGACGGTGCCCGCGCCGGCGCCGTAGCCGTTCAACATCTCCTCGACCGAGGTCGCGCTGATGTCGCGCATGAAATCTTCGGTGAAGATGTCCGCTGACACGGGGACTTTGTTGAGGGCGGTGTTGAACTGCGTGATCGAGTTTGAATTCAGCGCGCCGTAGCTGTTGTCGGCGTCGGCCTTCACCTCGAAGGGATTCAGCGTGATCAACGCCTCGGCCTGTTTGGTCGCGGCCGACGGAGCGGCGGGAGCGCTCGCCGCCGGGGGCGGCAGCGTCTGCGCGCCAAGCGTGGCGGCGAGGGAACAACCAAATAGCGCAAGGATCTGCGAATGAAACCGTGTAGTCATGGTGGCGGCGGGGATGGTGAGGGGCCGCACCGGTTTCCGGCGGCGGCGATCGATGCAAAGGCCGGCGGCGGCGAAGTGGCAAGCATGGTTCACGCGCCGGCGCGAAGCCGCGCAGTCTCGGCAAAAAGCCGCAATACTATCGATCCATTCAATCACGTTCGCGACGATTTTGATCGGTCCAACAGTAGCGGCGGTTTCCCAACCGCCGAAGAACCGTCGGCCGACCGGACTTGGGCGGTTGGGAAACCGCCCCTCCTTCGGTTTGCCCTTCGACTCCGCTCCGGGCCTTGAGCCTGCCGAAACGGCGGGCTTGAGCCGCGGTGCGAGAGATCCGGGCAACTTCGCGCGCTTCGCGCCTTCGCGTGAGCCCCCGCCCGTCCGCTTCGCTAAAGCCGCGCGGCCCGCGCCGCGATCAAGCGGCGCGCGACCTTCACCGCGTTCGCAAAACTCCTGGGGCGCGCGACACCCTTGCCCGCGATGCCGAATGCCGTGCCGTGGTCCGGGCTCGTGCGCACATGCGGCAGGCCGAGCGTCACGTTGACCGCCTCGTCGAAATCGATCACCTTGAGCGGCGCGAGGCCCTGGTCGTGATAGAGCGCGATCACCACGTCGAACTCGCCACCCGGCAGCGCGCGGGCGAACAAGGTGTCGCCGGGCTCGCAGCGCGAGAGCCCGGGAAACTCCGCGCGCAGGTGATCGAGCGCCGGATTGAGAAAGTCCCGCTCCTCGTAGCCGAGCAGCCCGCCTTCGCCAGCGTGCGGGTTGAGTCCGCAGACGCCGATGCGCGGCGCGGCGATGCCCTCGGCCCGGCACAGCGTGTCCGCCGCCGCGACGGTGCGATGCAGCAGATGGGGACCAAGCAACCGCGCGACCTCGTGCAGTGCCACGTGCCACGTCGCCAGAACCACGCGCAACCGGCCGCCGCAAAACGCCATCACCGGATCGCCGCCCCAACGCGCGGCGAAGAATTCCGTCTGGCCGGGAAACCGGAAGCCGATGGCGGCGAGTTCCGCCTTGCTCACCGGGCCGGTGACCACGCCGCAGAACTCTCCATCCTTGCAGCCGGCGGCGGCCCGCTCCATCGCGGCCCACGCCACCAACGCACCCTCCCCCGTCGGCCGGCCGGGCGTCGCGGAATATTTCCTGAGCCCGACGTCGATCTTCTCAGCCGCCGTCGCAAACGATTTCAGCCAGGACGCCGGGCCGATCACCGCGATTTCGCGGGCGGCGGCGGGATGCGCCGCCAGCCAGGTCGCGATGATTTCCGGTCCAACCCCGGCCGGATCGCCGCAGGTGAAGGCGAGTTTCTTTGCGGATAATTTTTTCAACGCGGAGGTCGCGGAGAACGCGAAGGCGGGGAAGGTCTTGCCCCCGCGATCTACGCGAGCTCCGCGTTTAGTCGGATGGGTTTTCAGCATCCTTATCCGCCCGGCGAGGCCGGGCGAAGCTGCGGGTGCCACCGGCAAAAAACTCCAGGAAGCGCTTTGACTCAGCCGAAGCGAACACGGTGGACGCCAGCCGCCGCGCGGCGACCTCGCGAACATTGCCCGGTGTATGGTACACGTCGTGAAACGCCGCCTTCAGCTCCGCGATGGCGGCCCGGGAAAAGCCCCGGCGCTTGAGGCCGACCACGTTGAACCCGATCAGATCGTCGCGTTCCGCCACCATCGTAAAGTGCGGCACGTCGCGCGTGATCGCCGCGTGTCCCGCGACCATCACGCTCTCCCCAATCCGGCAAAACTGGTGCACGGCGGCCCCGCCGCCCAGAAAGGTGTGGTCGCCCACCCGCACGTGGCCGGCGAGGAGCGCGGCATTGGCGAGGACCACATTGGCGCCGACCTCGCAATCGTGCCCGGCGTGGCTCCCCGCCATGAAAAAACAATTCTCGCCGACGACGGTCGCCTTCCCCGGGTGAATCGAGCGGTTGATCGTCACCTGCTCGCGCAGAATCGTGCCCGCGCCAATCCGCACCCCGGTCTCGCTCGCGCGATCAAATTTCAAATACTGCGGATCACCGCCGATGACCGCGAAGGGATGCACGACGACGCGATCGCCCAACACACAATGCTTCGTGACCACCGCGTAGGCCATGATCTCGCAACCGGCCCCGAGCTGCGCGCCGGGTTCCACGATGGCGGTGGGATGAATCATGGCGGCGAAGTAACCAGGATCGGCTGACCGGGATCAAGTGTTACGTTCGCGGGGGCCGGACCCTTTTGGCTCTGGCCCCCCGCTATTTCCGCCGTGGCGTCGCCCCGCGGTCAGGCAAAAGATCCAGCTGCGTATCCTTGATCAAATCGTAGTTTTTCAGAAGGCGCATGACCTGCAGGGTGTCGCTCTTGCTGTAGTTCTGGTTGATTTCGATCTTGTCGAGCAGGTCCAGCAGCATCGCGCGAAACGAAATGATCGCGTCGACGCCGCTCGCCTTCAGCAGCTCGACACTCTGGGTGCGAAACGGCTCCGCCGTCGGCAGGCTGGGCAGCACCAGAATCTTCGTGACCTCGCCCGGATCCGCGTCCGCTTCCGGCGCCTCCGCCGGAAACAGCCGCGACACCTCCTTGAGCACGCTCTGCTGCAAAAAACTGAAGATCTCCGGGCTGCTCTTGAGCATGTTGGGCGTAAACACCCCGGTGTGCCAGCCCTTGACCGAGACGATCGCCTTGTGCACGTAGGGCAGCTCGTTCGAAAAGAGGAAGAAGTCCGGCTTGCGCGCCGCGCGCTGCCAGGACGGATTGAGGACGATCAGGTCGATTTCTTCCTCGGCGACCTTGCGCCGCGCCGACACCTGATACTTGCGCGCCTGGCGGACGAGAAAGCCGTTTTGTTCAAAATACTCGCGGACGATGCCTTCGTCGATGGCTGACATGTTCGACAATCCCTTAACCACGAAATACCCGAATCACACGAAAAAAGCACCAACGCAGTTTGCTGCGGTCAAGGATCCCGGAGTTGCCGGTGGACATTTCGCCCGGTGGAACGGCGGTCGCCCAACCGCCGACCCGCGAACGACGCTCATGGGCGCTTGGGCCAGCGAGCCTCCTTCATACCCGGCGGGTTGAGCGGCACCGTCAATCGGGAGCTGCGGCCGGTCGCCGTCACTTTCGTGCATTTCGCATATTTCGTGGTTCCTCAACCAGCCGCCCCCACCTCGCGGAAGCTCTCCTCCACGAGCCGGGGCGCAATCTCCCCCTGCGTCACCGCCTCGCCCAGCTGTCTGAGCACGATGAAACGCAGGCCGCCGGCGCGGACTTTCTTGTCGCGCGTCATGGCCGCGTGCAAGGCAGCCAGGCCCAGCGGCGACCGCAGCCGCCCCGGCAGCCCGTGCGCGACGACGACGCCGTCAACGCGCGCCACGTCGGCCGGGCTGATGTAACCAAGTTTCTGCGACAGGCGCGCCGCGGCACCCAGACCGATCCCGACCGCCTCGCCGTGCAGGTATGCGCCATAGCCGGCGACGTTCTCGATCGCATGGGCGAACGTGTGACCGAGATTGAGCAGGGCCCGTCCGCCGTCGGGCGCGGTTTCGCGCTCGTCCGCCTCGACGAGACGGGCCTTGAGCGCGCAACACCGGCGGATCACGGCGGGGAGATCGGAACTCGTGACGGTCAGAGTCGATTTTTCCAGACGCTCGAAAAGTCCCCGTTCGCCCAGCAAGCCCGCCTTGATCACCTCCGCCATGCCGGCGGCGAACTCCCGCGGCGGCAGCGTCTCCAGCAGGCCGGTCGAAACATACACGCCCCGGGGTTGGTGAAATGCGCCCACGAGATTCTTGCCGGCCACCAGATTGATCCCGGTCTTCCCGCCCACCGCACTGTCAACCATCGCGAGCAGCGTCGTCGGCACCTGGAAAAAATCGATGCCGCGCAACCAGGCCGCAGCCGCGAAACCGCCCAAATCCCCAATCACCCCGCCCCCCACCGCGAACAACGCGCCACCGCGATCAAGTTTGTTTTCCGCCAGAAAATCCAAAATCCGACCAAAAACCGCCAGCGACTTCGACCCTTCCCCCGGTTCAACCGCGAGCACCGGCGCCCCGCCAAACATCGCCCGGAGCCGGACCGCCTGCGCCCCGGCCACGTTGGTGTCGGTCACCACCGCAATCCGCCGGCCCTGGGCCACCAGTTGGTCCACCTCCGCCCGCGTCCCATCCGTCAAATCAGCACCAAACCGAATCGGGTAACTGCGCTCTCCAAGCCTGACATCAAGAGTTTCGGCCATGCCCGTTTAAACGATTCCATCCCGAGGACGTCGAGGAGAAGTTCCGGCCAGCAACGGTGCAGTTCTCGCCACCAGAGTCCACCGGAGCAAACAACTGGGGATCTCTCCAAGACCGAATTTCAATGACTCACTCTCTTCGCACGGCTTGCGATCGTTTCGCCAAATCCTGCGATTCGCACTTCCAAGCTTGTTTTTACGAGATTAGGTCTCAATAGCATTAAAAATGCCAGTTTTCCGACACCCTCACGTTTCGCTCTGCCTCGCCGTCGCGTGCTCCTTTCCCGTAGGCACCCTGGCGAATGCGTCGATGGGGTTGGCGCCGGCCGATTTCACCCCACCGGTCCAACTCCCGACTTACCGGGTCGAGGCCGAGGCGGAATCCGATCACTTTGTGCAAAGCCCGTTTCTGCCCGACGTCCAGGGCGCAAAGATCAACGTCGGCAAGAAAACCACCGTCCTCGATTTCGACAGCCTCCCGCGCATCAATGGCAACAACTACCGCCAGGCCCTCGCGCATGCCCCCGGGCTCGTGTTGAGCGAGGAAACGTCGCCGCTCGTCAGCATCGGTTACCGCGGACTCGAGCCGCACCGGGCGCAGTTTACGCAGGTCCTGAAGGACGGCATCCCGATTCACGCCGACCAGTTCGGGTATCCGGAGGCTTACTACACACCGCCGCTCGACACCGTCGACCGTCTCGAGTTCGTCCGCGGTGGCGCCGCGCTCCTCTACGGGCCGCAACCCGGCGGCGCCCTGAATTATGTCACCCACCGCCCGCGCACCGACCGGTCGTTCTCCGGCTCAACCCTCCACACGGCCGGCACGGACCACGCCTATTCCACCTTCAGCCAGGTCGACGGCACCGTCGGTCGCGTCGGATACTATGGCTATTACAACCACCGCGAATCGGACGGCATCCGCTCGGCGAACAGCGACTACTCGCTCGACGCGTGGCTCGGTCGCGTGGCGATCGACGCCAACACCGCTTCGCGGTGGCTACTCACGCTCGAGACCTACGAGGAGGAGCACGGCGAGCCCGGCGGCCTGACGTTCGCCACCGGAGCCAACACGGTGAACTACCTCGCCGACCGCCGCGCGCCCTCGCGTCGTTTGGATCGCTTCAAGCTCGATCGCCAGGCGGCCTCGCTGATTTGGGAACGCGACTTCACGGCCGGGACCTTCGCCTGGCGCACCTGGGCGGTCGACTACACCCGCGCCTCGCGCCGACAAAACGGAGGCGGGTTCGGCACGCGGCCGACCGGCCCGGGTGCCCTCACCAACACCATCGAGCGGCAGCAATTCAGCACCTACGGTACGGAGGCCCGCGGGCGCTACGACTGGGGTTCACGCCAGCAGCATATTCTCAGCGCCGGCGCCCAGCTTTACCGCAGCACGTCGCCGCGCACCGACCGCCGCGGGGCGACGCCCGACGCCAATTCCGGTGCGATGCAGACCCGGTCGCAGCGCGAGGTTTCCTACGCGCCACTCTACCTCGAAAACATCTTCCGCACCGGCGCGCTCGCAATCACGCCGGGTGTCCGTCTCGAACACGTCCGCCAGGATGTGCGGGAACTCGAAAACGTCGCCAAGACTGCCGCCGGCACACCGCTCGGCCGGCGGAATGACACCCGAAACGTCCCGCTCGTCGGTCTTGCCCTCGCGTACGATCTTCGACCGAAGACGCAGCTCTACGCCAACGCCTCCCAGAGTTTCCGTCCCGTGGTCTTCGCCCAGGCCGTCCCCAACGGCGCAACCAACGTCGTCAACTCTGACCTCGCCGAGAGCCGTGCGGTGCAGTTTGAATTTGGATACCGCACGCAGTCCGCCTCCGGCCTCGTGCTCGACGCGAGCGTGTTCCACCTCGAATTCGCCGACCAAATCGGCATGATCGCGCTGCCCGGCGGCCGCTCCAGTGTGGGCAATGTCGGGCGGGCCGTGCACCGGGGCGTCGAAGCAGCGGTGCAATATAATGCGCTTCACCTCCTCGCCCCCGGTAGCCGTGCCGCGCTCAATCTCTACGCGAACGCGTTGCTCCTCGACGCCCAATTCAAACAGGGCGCCTTCGCCGGTCTTACCCCGCAATACGCTCCGCGCCACTTGGTGCGCACCGGCCTCGTTTTCCTTCGCGGCTCCGAACTCAAACTCGCCCTCACCGGCACGCTCTCCGCCGCCACGTTCGCCGACGACATCAACACCGCCTCCCGCCGCGTGCCCGCCTACGCGGTGTGGGACCTCACCGCCGAGTGGCGTTTGCCCCGGACCAGCGTTCGCCTCATCGCCGGCGTCAACAACGTCCTCGACGAGGACTACTTTAATCGCGTCCGCAACGATGGCATCGACCCCGCCCCTCGCCGCAACGTCTACCTCGGCGCCGCGTACGAGTTTTGATCGACGGAAGCCGGCCAACGGACGAAGGACGGCGTTTTCAAACCGGGGCCGTACTGCCTTTCTGCCAGAACTACTTGTTTCCGAAATAGGACGTCTGGCAGAAAAGATGCAGCCCTGCTGATGACATTGGCGCCTGGAAAATTCACGGCCGTGGTCAGGGGCGTAGGGAATACGACCGGCGTCGCCTTGATCGAGGCCTACGACGCCAACGTCGATTGAATCGTGTCCGCCGCAGCTATTCTTCGTGTCGTTTTCGAATACTGATGCCCCTACGTCTACTTTAAGTCTCCCAATGTCTCGGCAATACAGAAACTACGGAGAAAGCCTAGATCAGTAGGGGCTAATGGCTAGGGCCAACAAATGGATGGCAATTTGCCCGCTTTTGCCCACTGTTTGCAATCTGCATTTTGGTGTCCCAATGCCCCGCCTTCCCAAATCCACCTTTTGTGTACCTGCCTTGGTGCTTTTTTTGGCACTGGGTTCAGTCGTGCACGCAGCTGCACCCATCAAAGAAGTTAAGGATAATGGAGGAAACGCATCGAACGGAGCTTGGTCAGCAGAATTCATGGGCGCATTCCGGTTCGGGCAAATGGCCAAGGTTATGATATAGGGCCACCTCCATTGCCCTATAGGTTCGGAAACCATATGAGCGTCTGGTCACCACTCGGACTTTATTGTTCAAGCCT
>SXGU01255734.1_pt1 | contig 19558 bp, 27 predicted proteins | sample 3174531 | NCBI WGS metagenome assembly SXGU01 (sample SAMN11356863, study PRJNA531348) | freshwater metagenome | isolation source: freshwater sample F1-140 | place: China: Fuxian Lake, Yuxi | collected 2017-12-25 | reverse complement strand
CGTTCGAGATCGGCGATCCCTTCGGCACTGCGGTGCGCGGGCCGACCGCCGGAGCTGCGGTGACACCGCCGCCCTGTGCAAGACCGCGCGCGACGAGTCCTTCCGCCGTTCCCTGGCGCACGTCCTGATGGTGTACGGCTTGCCGCTTCCGAGCGATCCCGTAGGCGCGCCCGATAATTCCCTTGTTGCGCTGGCGGTCCTGGTTCGCACCGACCGCCTTGAGTCCGCCGCCGAGGAGGGAGGCTCCCGCAAGGATGAGTCCGAGCGCCATCGTCAGCCTCCGATTGCGTCGATGGTCACGTCGGCTCCGGCGCCCGGCGCGGCGTGGAACACGATCGCGTTCGAATCGCCGGGGATTCCGGCCGTCAATCCGCGCACGCCGTAGGCGTAGTTGGTGCCGGGCACATCGATGCGCTGGCGAACGCCGGCGACATAGACCGCGACGTCCTCGATGCGTGCGACGGTGCACGGGAGATTGAAGAGCACTTGGCCACCTGCTGCGTCCACTGTCGTGCTGAAATGGCGATGCGAGAGGCCGTCGAGTGAGTCGCGCGAGCGGCCGCGGCGTCCTGCCGTAGTACCAAGACTTCCCCCAGGCATCGTCATGCGGCAGCCGTGCCTCCACCCGGGTTCAGGCCAAGACCCTCCCACTGAAACCGGCCTGCGGCTGCAACACACCGGGCCCGCACGGTCACGCGCGTCCCCGTGACGCGCGTCAGGGGGAGCTGCATCGTCGCGCGAGTGCCCGATCCTCCCTGTCCGGGAACCACGGACCACTCGAGGGCGCCAGCGCTGTATGTCTTGAGCAGGTAGCCGCCGCGTGCGGGAACGGTCCCGGTGCTCGACCCGTTCCCGATGCTCGGATCCGATTCCGAGGTGTCGAGCCAGAGATCTCCCTGCGCCGGTGAACCCGGCGCATCGGGGCCAACCGTCAGCGCAAAGCTGTCCACCGTGTTCTGATCAATCGTCGTCGTGACGGCGAACACCAATGGGAGTGCGTCGGCATCCTCCCATGCCAGCGTGAGATAACCGCGGCGGATCACACCGGCACCGTCTGCGCCGAATGGCGAGTACCAGCCGAACTCGGCCACAGGCAGACGCTCGGGCATTACCGGCGGGGTCGTAGCACTCGACCGGTGTCCGTACCGCTCGACGGTGACCTCTCCGGCAGTCGCGGTGCCTAGAAACCTCGTATCCGGCATCTGGCCCTCGCGCCGGAAGTATCCCGCGGCGGTAAGGGCCACATTGGAGAACACCTGTCGCGTGAACCCACCATTGTCCACGTGCAGCTTGAGCACGACTGTGTCGAGGCCGGATCCATAGCCGGCACTCGCGCTACAGAAGGGAATTCCGACCAGCACCTGGCGCCGCTCGTAGTCGGCCGCCGTCCACACCAAGTCCTGATTGGTGCGGCCAGGGTAGGCTGCCGCGCTCGCTGTAGGATCCGTCCAGATCAGGTCCCAGTACCCGGAGGAACGCCCGGAGAAGTCCACGAGCTTGCGAAAGTGTGGAGCGAAGGTGCTGCCGTCGAATCCCCAGAGTCCTTGATCGCCGACGCCGTACAGCAGCTTGTCGGGACCCTCAATCAGATTAGGCCCGACAACGTTGTAACTGCGGGCGATCGGCTGCGCACCATCAGTGAGGAACGAGTCGCGTCCGTAGCCGCCGATGAAGTGCAGCCCGCGATCGGTGCCGAACCACGCGCGCCCCGCCCAGGCGCGGCCCGAGCGGATAATCTCCCCCTGGTCGCCCAGCACGATCGCGTCGGAATCCGTGAAGGCGCGATCGGTGCCGGCCGCGCCCTGATTGTCATTTCCCCACTTGATCGGCTTCCCGAGGTTGCAGAACATGACGCGGTTCGGGCCTTCGCCGTTGGCTGTATCCGCCTCGTCGAAGCCATACGCCAAGACGTGATTGTTGTAGCCGAGGATGCCGCGCGGAAAGAGATGCTTGGCCTCCGTACCGCCGGGATAGTCCGCTGAGAGCACTCCCGTCCCGAGCGCCTCGAACATCCCGATCGGATAGGCAACGACTTCGACGCCTGGTGGATTCGCCATCAAGACATGGAGTCCCGGAGCGCTCCGCGGCGTCGCCCCTTCGCGCGCCCCGAGGCAGACAAGAGAAACGGTCACCTGTTCCGGCGGGACTGCGGTGGCCACATCAAACACGCCTGGAAATGTGACACCGGTGACGATCACACCGTTCCCGCTGGGCGTGAAGGGCAGAAACGGGGGAGTGAACTGAAAGAAGTTCGCGCCGTCCGGAGCGAACGGCGTCGTCGACGCCGCGCCCGAGCGCGCGAAGAAGTTCATGATGTACTCGAGGTTGAACGACGGGCCGATGCCCTCGCCAATCGCGATCGACTGCACCGCCCCGGGAATGGCCATTGAGAGGATCCCGTACAGCCTACTCCACGGGGCCGCACTCAGATCGAGCAGGGTGGTGTAGTCGCTCCGGTCGCTCGCCGCCACGAGCGGTCCACGCCGATCGATCTCGAGCGAGTCGGCCTCGAGCAGTTCATTGATTCCGCGGCTTTCGGCGCCTCCCTCGAGGACCACGCCGCCGACGAAGGTCGGGACGTGGAGGGTCATGCGGGCATCTCCTGGTGTGAAACCGGCGCGTGCACCCACGAGATCGCCGAGGGCGGCAAGTGGTACTCCGCGGCGAAGGCCGCAGCGGCCGTCCGAAGATCCACGAGGAGTGCCTGGCGATCCCCGTCCGAGCGCCCCGAATCCTTCACGCTGAGATACAGCGCGAGCGAGTCGACGAGGATCTGATGGTGCCGTGTCGGAAACCGCGTGTCGAGCACGTCGGGCCCAGCGGTGATCGTCGTGAGTGCTTGAATGAGCGTCAGGGTGAGCACATCGCCCGCGATGGGATCGCCCGCCAAGTTCCGCGAGTAGAGCGTGGTGCCGAGCCGATAGGCGCTCGGTGCGACATGCCACAGCCGCAGGCGTTCATGCGCTGGAATGAGGTGTACCGGATCGCCGTCGGCATTCTCGCAGAGCAACAGATCAACGAGATCGGTTGGCAGCGTGGCCGCCGGCGTCATCCCCGCAAGCGTCACCGTCGTCGTCGACCCCGCTTCTTCCGGGCGTGCACGCGAAAAGAGCGCCCAGAGCCGCTGATAGAGCCGGTTCATGTGCGCCAACAGCTCCCCGTCCTGGGCGAGCTTGCCCGGGTCGTTCGAGGCGCTCCGGTTGTACGCGCCGCTGAGGATGTCGCGTGCCGTGGCCATGCGTCGCTACGTAGTCGCCTTGGCGAGGTCCGCGAGCTGTCGCTCCTCGAGCAGGTCGAGCCAGTCGATGGTTGCCGCGACCTCGAGGGACAGGCTCTTCTTGAAGCTGCCGATCATGCCCGCGACGTGTCGCTTGAGCAGCCCGTACTGCGACTCGTCGATCACGATGTCGCCACCGGACTCAATCAGGTTGTACGCCACGACCGGCTCCGGATTGTCCTCGGTGGGCTCCGAACGTGGATCCAGTGTCCCGATCGCCTGGAGTGCCTCGACCAGGCGCCCGTGCGTGAGGAGCTCCTCGCGCTTCAGCTGAAGCGGCGAGTAGAGGAGGGTCTGGTGCAGGATGCGGTAGCGCGCATTCGCGCCGGCGGGAAGGGTGATTACACGCACGAAATAGCCTCGAGAAGAGAGTGTGAAGAGTGAGCGCCGATGTTCATGGTGCGACGAGCCCGTAGTTCCGCGCGCCGACGAGCCACGCGATGATGGCCGTGCGGGCCTCCGCATCGACTGTTCCGCCGCCAGCGGGATTGGCGATGGCGCCGGTTTGCGCGGACATTGAGGTCCCAAAGAAGCCGATGCCTGTTCCGAACTCCGCGACAAGCCCCGCGTTGCGGCGGATGCTCACGCGAGACCCGGCAACGTTTCCGGCGTCCAAGATGATGAAACCGTTGATGCTGCTGCCGAACGCATTGCCGACCACCTGCAGGACGGCGCCGTTGCTCGTCGAGCCGCCGGCGTCCGAAGCGAAGACGGAGCGGCCCGCGTTCGCGGCGGTGCTATTGGTGATCAGCGCCGTCGCGTCCGTCAACACGATCGCCGGCGTGACGACCTGCGTCCCGACATACACACGTCGCGGACGTGTCGCGGCCGCGGAGCCGATGTCGTAGGTATTGTCCGCTTCCGCGACGAGGTGGCCTGCAGCCTTGAAGCGCCACCGCACGGCGGTACTGCCCCCGCCGCCCACACTGCGCGTCACCACCGCCAGATCGCCCGAGAAGTCCGCCGTGTCCTGCTGAATCGCCGTGATGCCGGCGCTCGAAATGTTCTCGCCGTGGAACGTGAAATACACGCCCGCGGTCTGGCCGATTGCGTTGCCCTGGCCCATGACACTGAGTCCATCGGGACCCGTCAGGCTCGTCCCCGCGGGAACGCCGACCGTCAGCGACGTAAGCGGGGCGGTCTGCCAGCCAACCACGATCGCCGAACCCGGAACGCCGCCGACACGCAGCACGCCGCCCTCGACGAACACGGTGTAGTTGTTCTGCCCTCCGCTCGGCGGTCCGGTGACGTAGAGGCATGTCACTGTGCCGATGGTTGCGGCTCCCGCCAAGATGACTGGAGTGCGGAACCATGCCGAGGAGAACACTGCGTGCGCCCCAGAGCCGGCCTTCTGGAACGTGGGCTCACTCGAGACGGCATGCGCACTCGCGCCGGCTGCGGGAATGAGCGTGGCCGCCACGCCGAGCGCATGCGCTTCCACAGCGCCAGCGAACGTTCCGCCAATCGACACCAGACGATCCGTGTCGTAACCCATGTTGAACGCGACTTGACCGGCCTGAAAACGTCCCTGTGCGTCGCGTACCACCAGCGCGTCCGGCATGTTCAGGCTCGACGCCATCGCGAGCACACCGGCGGCGTTGTTGACCAGCGACGCGAGTACGTCCAGATCCGCGTTCGCGGGGGTGTTGGAGGGCGAGTAGCCGAGCGGTTTCGGGGGCATCCTTAGCCTCGATACTGGACGGAGGACTGCTGCGGTTCATTCAGCATGTCGAGTGCCGAGTCGCTGATCTGTTTCGCGACGCGGGCCGCTTCGTTCGCAAACGCGGCGCGCTCCGCGCCAGTCATCGCCTTCGACTGGTAGGCGAGAAATGCCGCGACGTCGGCAATCAACGCCTCTGCCAGCACGGTGGGCACATTCAGCACACTGGAGAGGGCACTCAGCGTCTGGACCGCCACGTAGCTGATCTGGATCGACGCCACGCTGAACCAGCGGTCGCCCGTATTTTCCGTGCCCGTCGCGTATGGGAAGAGCGGTACCAGGCGATTCCCGCTCACGAAGGCGCTCGGGTTGCGGCCGGGCAACGTCGAGAATCGAGACGCTTCGGGCACGACCATGCAGGGCATGAGCATCCCGGGCGGGTTGTCGTAGGTGAGCGCGACGGCGATCAGGCGAATCATGTCATTGGGCAGCGGGAAGCCTGGCGTGCCACCATGCTCCCCGAACGGATCCGTGGCGATCTGCGGCTCCGACGTGTCGTAGTAGGGCACGCCACTTCCGTCGAGGTGGATCGGCCAGCCGTCTTGGTACGCCGTCGTGTACTGGGGAACGCCAGCGACCTCCGCCACAAGGAGCCCCGCCACGGTTGCGAGATCGTACTCCATGGTGGTCCCGACCAGGCCCTCAATCTTCGCCCCGTAGGCCGAGAGGTGTGTGCGGAGCCGCTGATTCACGTAGAGCAGCAGCGCACCGTCGCCGACCTGGCTATCCGCGAACGCCCAGTGGCGAATGCGTGCCGAGTCGACGATCGCCTGAACGGTCGTCGTGAACATTAGGCGTACCCCAGCAGTGTGCGGCACTGCGCGGCGGTGAGGCTCCCGTTCAGCACCGCGATCGCACGGTAGGCGCGGTCGACCGGCGGCACGATCGGGGCGGCCGAGGTGTACGCCGCTGCGACGTCGGTCCACGTGCCGGTGGCCAAGTCGTAGTAGCGATAGTAGAGCGTGGCGGTGCCCGGGGCGACGACGCCCCCAAACGTCAGAGCGTCAACCGCGCGCGTGACGGCCGCCGCGTCGGTGGCGATGTAGCTCGCTGGAAACGCGGCGTCCTCCACACTCAGGCCGCAGAAGAGGCCCGTCTTGCCGACGTCGTCCGCGACGTTGTTGAAGAGGAAAAACCGGTTGGTGTTCGCGGCGATCACGCCGCCAGCCGCCCACAGCGCACGCCACCAACCGTTTGTGAGCTGAATCGGTGGTAGCAGGAGGGCCGGATTCGATTGCGAGGAGAGCGTCGGCACGCCGGCCGCCCAAGTCGCGCGTACCCGGTGTCGCCACGACCCCGCCGTGTCGTCCAGGATCCCGAACTCCTGCTGCGTGAAGTTGCCCTGCTTGATATCGAGGCCGCAGCCCTTCGTGCCGTCACCCACCGGCACGACTGCGCGCCACACGGCGGAGGAGCCGCCAACTCCTTGGGTGAGCAGCGTCGCATTCGTACCGGCCGCCGCATCGGCCTGCCCGGTCGTGGTCGTCATGCCGGATTGCGCGGTGTAGAGACCGCCCGCGGTCGTGATGTTCTGCGACTTGGTCTGACGGTTCGCGCGCTCGCTCTCGAGCAGGATGGTGCGAATCCCCCCGATGTAGTGCGCATCGCGCAAAACGTTGGCGAGAACCGTTTGCCGCACGCGGCTGCTGTCCACATACGTCGCGCATGTCGCCGCGTCCGCGCGCGTGAACGCTGTGATCCCGCCCAGGGGGACATACCCGTCGCCTGGCGTCGCCCACGCAAGCACCGGCCCCCGGGGGATTCCCGTGAGGCCGAGCTCGAGGCCGAGTGACATGCGACTCATTGCCTAATACAGTGCGACGATGGTGGTCGCCGTCGTGCCGGTGTTGTTCACGCGCGTGACACGAATCGGCAGGATCGTGCCGGAGGGCACGTTCTTGAAGAGCTGTGCCCCGCCCGTGGTCTTCATCACTGCCGTGACGTCCCCGCCCACGCCGACGTAGAGCGCGCGGCTCGTCGCCGTCAGGTTCACGGTATCGCTCGGCGTGACGGCCTCCGCCTCATCCGCTGGCGACGCCAGCGACCCCATTCCTGCCGACATGCTCGCACTCCGCGTTCGCGTGGAGCGAGGGAGCGGCGCCGCGTCCGTGCCGGCGCCGATCCCTCGCGGTGTCGCTACTTCTTCCCGCTCTTCTTGTCGTCGCCGTCGAGCTCGAGCTCCTTCATGCGCGCCGCGATCGCGGCCTCGCGTTCGGCGAGCTCGCCTTCCTTCTTCTCTAGCGCCGCCGCCTTCGCCTCCTGCTCCCGTTCGACTTCCTTGAGGGCCAGCGCCTGCTTCCGGAGCTCGGCCTTCGCCGGCGGCTCGGGGAGCACGACGCCGCCCGAGCGGCCGAATCGGCGCTCGCGGATCTTCGATTCCTCTTCCTCGCCCAGGCCCGGGTTCAACTGACCACCGGCGCCGAGGTGGAAGTCGTTCGGACCGCACACGGGAGCTGCAGCTGCGTTGTTCATGGTCTTCTCCGTTGTCCTGCTCAGGGTTTCCCGGTGAGCACAATCCCAACCGGGTGGAACTCACTGACGCGGCCTCGCATTGTGCCGGCGAAGTACTGCCGCCCGGCCGCCTCTTCGATTGCGGCATCGTCGCTGTCGACCGCGGCCTGATCGGCCCGGTCATTCATCGCGTCGAGTCGCTCGCGCAGCTTTCGCGCGCCTTCCTGGTTGTGCTTGTCGGCTTGCATGAGGAAGTCGACGAGCCACATGCCGACCGGCGCATATGGTCCATCCGCCGACATCGCCCAGAGCCCGGTCGCCACTTCGACCCGCTCGGTCACGAAGCAGATTCGCGTGTGCGCCCGCCACTCGGCGGTCTTCACCGAGATGTCGTAATGCACGATCTCCCACCGGCCGTCGTAGACCGGCTGGGAGACCTTGCCCATCGGGTCGTAGCCGCCCCGCTTCACCATCCCGGCGCGCGGCTCCCACCGAATGTCCAGCAACGGGTCGATGCGCTGCTGCATTGCGTCGACGACGGGGCGCACATCGGCCTCGCCCTGCGGCGCATCGCCCGAAACTGGCTCGTGATAGAACACCTGCGTTCGTGCTCTACGCCTGCAGGAGGACGGTCTGCCGGCGCACGCTGGGCGCGAGTGCCTGGAGTTCCTCATACGTGAGCGGCGGCCGCGCCGAAATCACCGACGCGCCGACGGGGATCACGCAGAGCTGGTCATTCGGGTACTGCAGCGAGATCGCCGCCGCCTGCGTCACGCAGTTGGCATAGCTCGAGTCGTCGCTGTCGTTCTTCGGGAAGTACAGGATCCCGCTCTGCGAGCTGCGGACCTGGTGTGTGTTGGCCATGAAAGTCGTCTCGGAAAGGGAATCGATCAGGCGACGCGGACGGCCAGGACGTAGACCGAGCATGCCGGCTGCGTCGCGCCCACCGTGGTCGTCACACGCAGCGAACCCGCCGCGGCGATGTCCTGCGAGGCGTCGTCGATCGTCGTGGCACGCACGAGCGCCTTGTCGGCCCCGGACACGGCCATCGCGTCCGTGATCGCCGTCGCCCCGTTGCCTACCGTGAGGACGGTGTTGGCCACGCCGGCGCCGGTCAGCACGACAAAGGCGTCAAGTACTCGCACCTTGTGGGTCATGACGACGTTCTTCGCGGCCAGCGCGCCGGCCGCGATGTCGATGCGGAAGAGCAGCGGAATCGAGCCAATGACGCCGTCGGCCGCGTTCACCGCGGCGATCGTGCCGTCGCGTGAGGCGGCGACGTCCATCGTCTGTGTGACCTTGCCCGCCCCGATCGCGGTGATACCGGTGTTGCCGATTGTCACATCGCCGCTCATCGCCACGTCCTGTGCGACGCCATTGGCATCGCCGACGATGATGTTTGCGCTCGCGAGGGCCGTCAGCGTATTGAGGGCATCCACGAGCTCCTGCGCTGCGACTGCGCCGCCTGGGCCCAGCGCGTACTTGAGACGGTTGAGAAGATCTGTGCTTACGGCCATCGGTGCGCTCCTTCGTGTTCGTGAAGCATCCGCGGCGCCGGCTGGGAGCTCCGGCGCCGCAGGCGCGGTGAGTTACGGGCTGACGGGTGAGGCCTGGAAGCAGTTGCCGTCCGGGCCATCGCGATACGTCGCGGTGACGCCGGCGGCGCCGAGCAGGGTGGTGCCGGGCGTGAACACGTTCGTGACGTTCACGATCGAGAGGACGCCGACAATCACCTTGCCGGTCGGGAGCGAGGGCCAGCGGCATGCGGCCAGCGCCGTCGCGGCGTCAGCGTAGCTGGCAATCACCTTGTCGTTCGACGGAGCGACGGAAACGACCGTCGTGGCGCTCGCGCCGGTCCAGAGCAGCTGGTAGCGCCGCACCGAGCCGATCGCGAGGGTGTTGGCCGCGTCCGCGACCAGCGACCAGAGATCATCGGTGGCCGTCAGCGAGAGCGGCACGCCGTCGATGTAGAGCTGGGTCGTCGCCGTGGTCTTGACCTTCGACGTGGTCGTGCCGGTCGCGCACACGGGTGGCGCGACCGCCGCCGCGGCCACCTGCCAGGCCGGGCGATTCAGCACGCCGTACCCGAAGTCGCGGATGATCTTGCTGAGCTCGGCACGGACGGTGTCGGTCGAGAAGTTCGTGTTCTTGTCCGACGACACGAGGTCGTTCACCGAACCCATGCCGAACACGAGCGGGAGCCCCGGCATGAAATCGAGCATCCGATCATGTGCCGGGAGCGTGCCGGAGGCGTGCGCAACGGCCGAAGCCGCCACGAGCACCAGCGCGCAGAGCAGGTAAGGAAGGAACCGCTTCATGTGAGTTGTCTCCGAGAAGGACAGCGAGGCGCAGGCCCGTGAGAGCCCGCGCCTCGCCTGAGGGTCAGGAAGTCGTGACGTTGTAGCCGATGCCGACGCGACGCGGCTCCTCGAAATCGAGGTTCGAGTACCAGCGGAGGAGCGCTTCCTTCGCGTCCTGCCCCGGCACCACGCGCATGATGCCGTTCCCGTCCTGGAGCCAGTTCGGGTCACGGGTCTGCGCCCACGCGATGCACTTCGTGTCCATCAGGAAGATCGCCTTGATCGGCGCCTTCGAATCCTTCGAGATCCGGAGGCCGTCGTGCTCGATGATGGTGTGCCCACCCTCGAGCTTCGTCGCCGGCACGAACCGCTGCCCAGGCTGCAGGAGCGCCTCGTAATCGCGCACCATTTCCGTCGAGGAAATGAAGAGGTTCGACTCCTCGTCATCGGTCCGCTTGTAGATCGTGTCGCGGAGCGTGCGGATTCCCGTCAGGGAGAGCGCGGCCGCGAAGTTGATCACGTTGCCTTCCCACTCCGGGAAGTCCGTGCGGTTGATGCCGTGGTAGATCGTCGACGGCAGGCCGAGCGTCGTCATGAACGCCGCGGTCGCGCCGCCGACCAGGAGGCCTTCGATCTCGAGGCCGCCCGAGGCGAGCGTGGTCACCGTCGCGTTGTCGGCGACGTTGTTGGCAAGCACCGGCGAGAACGTGAAGCCGGTCGCCGTCACGCCCGTGACCGTGTAGCCCGATCCCGAGTTGTTCTCGGTGCCGAACTGGACGGTCATCTTCCGCTTGATCAGGAACGTCGTGTTGGTCGCGAGCGACCCCCACAGCACGCCGTAGGCCGAATCGACCACCGCCGTGGCCACGCCGGCGAGCAGCGCGCCGTTCACCAGGGCGAGGATGCCCTGCCCATCCGCCCAGCACTGCCGGCCCGTGAAGAGGCGCAGGCCTTCCTTCGTGTCCTTCAGGATCTGGAGCGCGAAGCTGACGAACGCCTTGCGGTCTCCGAATTCCTCCGACTGCCCCGTGATCTTGAACGGAGCATAGTTGTACTTCGCCCGCAGCGTGACGTCCTGGTACTCGCCCGCTCCGTAGTTCGGCATCGAGGCGCCTTCGGCGCGCGCGCCCTGGCCCTGCGATGCTCCCACCTTTGCCGCGTACACGCGCTCGCGGCCTGACGTCATCCCGACCCGCTTCAGCTTGTCACGAAACGGCGTCGCGATATTGATCGCGCTCACGATCTGGCCCTGGACGTAGTCCTCCTGCAGGAGTGCGTCCCAAGCCGCGAGCGTGGCTACATAGCCAGCCATGGTGAAAATCCCCGTGAGTGAGTAGTTCCGGCGCTCACTGGCACGGCCTCAGAGCCCCATTCCGGCGAGCTTGCTGTCCATTTCGGCCAGAAACTCGTCTTCGGACTTGGCGGTCTTCTTCCCCGCCGGCGCCGGTGCGACGCCGCGGTTCGGTTTGACCTTGAGGCCGGCGGTGCGCCGGTCCTTCAGTTTCTCGTCGACGTACTTCCGTCGATTCCCGCGCTTGGAGCCCCGAAGCACGCCATCGGCTTGCTTCTTTTTCGCACGGAGGATGCGGTCGATGTCCTCACGGGTGATATCGCCGCGGTCCATGATGTGGAGCGCCACTGCTTCCTCAACGCCGAACTCGAGCGGAATGCCCAGGCGATCGGATTCCTTGCGCACATACGCCTCCACCTGCTGGATGCGCGCGGCCTGCCGATCCTCCTTCGCGGTTTCCCCTTCTGCGGCCTTGAGGGCCTTCTCCTTCTTGTCCTTCACCACGACGTCGTGGGCCGCGCGGTTCGTCTCGCTCTCACCGATCTCGTCCAGACGGGCGTTCACCTTCTCGCCCAGCGAGGGGTCGGCCAGAATGAGCTCGAGGACCGCGTCCACCGGGTTCTCGTCGCGGAACTTCTTGTCGGCGATCAGCGTGGCCCGTTCGGCCCGAAACGCCGTCGCTTCCTGCATCGCCCTGGTGTAGGGCGCTTCCATTTCCTTGAGTCGCTTCTCGACGACGGGCCTCAGGCCCTTCGGGAGCTGCTCGAGCACGGCCTTCGCGCCGTGCTTCTTGAGCGCCGCCTCGAGCTTGGGCGACGGCTCCTCATCAGCATCGACGTCATCGAGCTCGCCGTCTTCGTCGGACTCCTCGTCGCCATCCTCATCAGCGTTGGCATCGCGAAGCCGCTCAGCTTCCTCGTCCTCGGACTCGGTGTCGCCTTCGGCGTCGCCATCCTCGTTGTCATCGCCCTCGACGTCGTCGGCATCGAGCTTCGTGTCGTCGTCCGCTTCCTCGGAGTCGTCGGCCGACTCGTCGCCATCCTCGGCGTCGCCGTTCTCGTCGCCGTCGCGATCTCCTGACGTCTCCTCTTCCTTTTTCTTGGGCGCGGGCTTCTCGCCACCCTTCTCGCCGGCAGGCTTCTCTCCGCCCTTCCCATCTCCTTTGCCGTCGCCCTTCTCGACCATTCGCTTGATGAAGTCGGCCTCGGCCACGACTGCGGCGTCGTTCGGGGACGCCGGTGCGTCACCCTGGGCGTAAACCGGGTCGGCGTTGCAGGTCGCGAGAATCGCCGCGAAAACGAGCATCAGGATGGTGCGCATGGGAGAGGCCTCGGCGTTTCCGCCTGTGAGGAGGGTTCTCGGGGGAGTGGTGGTGTTCAGTCGCCGCCCGCCGCGGCGCGATCGGCCGGCTGGAGGACGGGGCGTTCGTTCGATCGACTCGGTACACGGCCGCCACCACCGCGCGAGACCTGCAGCTGCGGCGTGCCGGGCTCTTCTTCCACTTCTGCCGCTGGCTCCGCGCCAGCGCCCTCGGCGCCGACCGCGATATTCGCGAGCTCGTCGACGGCCTTCATCGTGTCCTGCATGTGCTTCATGAACGCGGCCTTGGCCGGCTCGCTCCACCGATCGAAGCGCGCGCGATCGCGCTTCATGAACCGGAAGTGCTCCTCGAGGTGAATGGCGTGCGCCTGCCAGAAGGCCAGCTGCGGCAGCTGCTGCTCGCCCTTCTCGGGATTGTACGCGTCGAACATCGCGTGCTCGCGCTCGATCTCGACCAGATCGGGATCCGCGTCGGACTCGAAGCTCGAGAGCCCCACGGATCCCACGTCCATGAAGTGGGCGAACTTCTGCCGGTCGACCGTCCCGTCTTCCTTCTGGACGAGGCCCGGGAACTTGCTGAGGACGTCGAGCTTCGTGTCGAGCTGGGCGCTCTTCGACCAGGGGAAGCTCGAGCCCACCTGCACGCGGACATCGAGACCGTCGGACAGGTCGCTCATATCGAACGCGCGTACTTCCCACTCGCCGCGCTCGCCGCGTATCTGGATCTTCCGCTCCTCGCGGTAGTGCGTCTTCGCGAGGACCAGGCAGCGGCGGCCGACTTCCTCGAGCGCGTGTTCCCACGCTTCCAAGTCCGGACCGACGACTGAGTCAGTCACTTCCTGCAGCACGAGGAACGCGCGGCCGGCTGACACGCCGGCGGGCTTCTTCCCCAGCTCGATCTCGGACAGGCTCGCCACCAGGCGCACCTTCTCCATGATCACGTTGCGCTCGGCGTACACGTCGGCCGGGAGCGCCTCGAGCTTCACCTGAATGGGCGGCTTGCCGAGCGCGTAGCCCTTCGAGGCCAGAACCTGCGCCGGATCCGACGTGATCGTGATTCCCTTGTCCTCCGGGTGCACGACCCACTTCCCACCCATCGCCATCGTGACTTCGTGCTCGAGGATCTTGCCGTCGAGCGTGTTGTACTGCTCGTTGAGCGGTACGACCTGAGGGAGGACGCCCATTGCCTGCGGCTGCCCGGGGATCGGCGTCGAGAGGACCGGGATCAGCGGCGGCCAGAATCCGTTCGGGAGCTTCGCCTCGCCGTCCGGATAGTCCTCGTCGTCCTTTGCCGGCCAGACCTTCTTCATGCCGATCGAGATCCAGTGGCGGCCGCCCGGGAACTTCCTCGGCTCACGCCGCGAGTAGAACTCGATGACGAGGACCTGGTCCCCGATCGCGGTGTCCTGCGAGGCGCCGATCTGGGAGCCGAACGCGCCATTCGTCGAGAGCCAGCCAGGGCCCGCGGCTGCGGAGCTGATCAGGTCCGCGTACATCTGCTTGTCGCCGTCGTCGCCGGAAACGAGGTCCGTCTCCTTGATCTTGAAATGCGCGCAGGCGTCCTTCTTCGGCCACAGCGTCGCCACGAACATCTCGTCCGCGTCGTCCGGATCCTCGGCCTCGGGGTTGTAGCGCACGCAGAGCGGATCCACGACACCGAGATCGATCTCGCCCTCCGGCACCTGCGCCGGCTCGGCCTCGAGGTCGGGCACCTTCGTGCCGTCTGGACCGTCCTTCTCGATCGGCTCGCCCTGGTCGTCGAGTGGCGCCTCGACGTCCATCGTCTCGCCCGCGGCCGCGAGCTCCGGATCGGAGTGCGGGACTTCGCGGAGATCCGTCAGCGGCACGAGCTTCCCGGCGTCGGGATCCCAGTGAACGCGGAGGTACACCTGGCCGGTGCACAGAAACCATCCGATGCCGCGGCGCAGCTTCGCCGGGAACTTGAGGAGGCGCCACAAGTGCTCGAGGATCGAGCCGCCGAGCTGTGCGCTCTCCCGGTCTTCTGAATCGCCGGAGGGAGGCACTACCTCGAGCGCGGGCTTCTGCTTCGTCAGCTTCGTCGCCAGCGATCGGTAGATCGCGTAGACGATGTTCGTCACCGGCTGCTGCTTCCACGGCGGCACGCTCGTGTCCGTCGTGTACCGGCGTGCCCCTTTCATCCATTTCAGCCAGTGTCGGCCGAGCAGGAAGAGGATCGTCTTCACCCAGGTCTGATAGAACCCTGCGTAGTGATCCCCTTGCACCGTGTAGCGTGCGAAGGAGTACTGGCCCTTCTTATCGTCGTCGTCGCCGAGCGCGGGCTGCTCGCCCTGGGCAAGATCCATGATCTCGCGCGCGCGGTCTTCGGTCGACTCGGCCACTACGCGGCGGCCTCAGCCGGCGCCGCATTCCCGCGCCATTCATAGAAGAGGGCGCCGGTGTCGTCCCGAGTCAGGACGTAGCGGTGGCCGTCGTGTCGGAACTCGAGCGGGAGCGGACCGAGAATAAGCCCGGTTCCGTCGCCGTCCTTTGGTCCTCCGCTGTACTCCAGTTCCATTCCCGCCACCAGGTCGAAAGGGTTCGATCCATGGCGGGAGCTGGATTTGAACCAGCGACCTGCGGATTATGAGTCCGCTGCGCTACCTGGCTGCGCCATCCCGCTGCGGGCAAGGATTGGGGCGCAGGGCGCGAAGGAGAATGGAATTGCCATTCTCCAGTTACCCTTTTGGGGCACTCTGTCTCTGGCGCGCAAACACGAGTCGATAGGTGAAAACGTCCATCACCTTGGGTCCCCGCTCGACGTAGCCCTCTTCTATTAGACAGCGCAGCGCCTGGCTGACCGTCTTCGGCTTCACGTGGAGCTCCTCGGCGATCCTGCTCCCCCAAAGGCGACGGTATGTCAGGAAGTCGAGTCGCTTCACGAGGTACAGATAGAGCGCTGCCACCGACCCCTTCTGCACCAGAACGGGATCATCGGCAGCGTCCAGAAGCGCGGGGAAGCTCACCTTCTCGGATTCTCCGACCGGTACGCACACCATGCGCGGTGACGCCCTGATGCGATGGTTCGCCGACAGATCCCGCACTTCGTCGGCGGAGTTCCGCGTGGTCTCCGAGCGGGGCCCTTGTAATTGTCGATCCTCGGGTACTTCACGCGATGCGCGGTCACGAGAACGTCAGGGTGTCGATGCCGTTCCCGCAGTCGTGCGAGAGCTGGCAGGTGAGCCGAACCGCCTCGTGTGCGTTCATACCTAGGTGCATGGCCATGAGCGCGTAGTCGCGGCCACCGCCGGCGGCGGCCATGCCGGGATTGATCTCCAAGGGGAAGGCAACCGACTCGTAGCGGAGTACGGCGCCGGCAGACGTGATCACCGTCAGACAGGCCCAGTCGTCGGTCCCGTCCTGCCGGGGAAACTCGGGCTCATGCTCGCCGCGGCGCCACCAGTGCCGCATCGCAATCGCGCGCGGCAGGCACCCGGAGAGCCCAATGAGGAACTCGATCCCCTGACGCGACTCCCGGAAGATCTTCGTGACCGTGGAGACGCGACCATACGTGACGGCCCGCTTGTCGGCCGCCAAGGTCTTCCCATCCCAGGCGATGACCGTCACGTCGATGACTTCGCGATGTGTCGGCGAATGCGCTGGGCGAGCGCTGTCAGCTTTCGCGCGCGGACCTGAAAGAGCTCCGTCTCCTGGCGTGCCTTCTCGGCGTGAGCCGGGCCGGCCATCTTCGGCCGCACCTGCACCTTCGCGAATCCCGCAGCGAGCTCGTCGAGCAGCTCGGCGTCCTTCTCCACGAATGTGTCGCGATCGCTCACAACTCCCTCCAGTAGAAGCTGAGTGTGAACTCCTTCGCGCCGGGAACGAATGCCGCCCCAGCGAGCCGCAGGTCGCGCTCGAGCTTGAATGACTTCGCGAGGTCGACGGAGCATTTCACGTTCATGAGACGGTCCGGATCGTTGCTGATCGTGCGCTGGAACTCTGGCCCCATCAATGCCGCGATCCTTCGAAGGCCACGCCGGGGACCGAACCGATGTCGGTGGTTCACTTCGCCCCCTCGATTCGCGCCTTGCATGGCCACGGCTCGTGGCAGGTGATGCAGGCTCCCGGCGCCATCGGGTTCTCTAAGTGGATCCCCACCGGCTCGTCCTTCACGAGCTCCGGCTTTGTGTCCTTCCGGACGAGCTGCTCTCCGCGGATCAGCTTCCGGCAGTCCTCAAGGACCAGCCCATCGACGGTCTTCGAGGTCTCGCCGTCGTCGATGTCCTCGCGCGATCCGCCGAGCGCTTCCGCGTAGATCCGAAGCGCTTCGGTGTTCGGCGCCCTGAGACGGCGGAACTCCTCGCCGACGTGGATCGCATCGGGCCCGAGCGCGACGCCGCCCTGCGCGAGCCAAGCGTCGGCCTCTATCCCCCACTCCGTGAACTCCCCGATCGGAGGCAGCTCGATCGCGCCCTCCTCCGGCGTGTGCGCCTTGGACAGGTCAGGAAGCCCCAAGCACTCGCCGTCGCGGATCCCGGCCTGGTAACACACGCTCTCCCACCAAGCGTCGAGCCGCTTCAGCGCACGCATGATGCGCGAGGCCCACCGCGACTCCTCGATCTCTCTGACGCGATCCTCGAGCGGATGGATCCGCGCGAGGAACTGGCGCTCGAGCTCTGCGAAGCCTTTGGCATGCTCCTCGGCGATCTGATCGTAGACCGTCCGCCCGGCGCCTACCGCGGCGTCGATCGCCTCCTTCCTCGTCGCCAGATCATTCACCGAGCCGCGCAGCATCGCCGTCGGCTTCCCTTCCTTCTTCGCGCGGCGCTCGTCCAGGGATACCGTATCGTCAGCCATTCTTGATTCCGTGTTTTGAGACGAAGGCGCGGTACGCCTCGAGGTGCTTGTCGTGGTCGATCGCGAAGTTGTGGCTAGCGATCCATGAGGGATCGTCGCGCGCTGCGCGCCAGCCGGATTCCCAGGCGAACTCCGTCTGCTTCACGAGCTTCATCCCAACGAAGCGCCAGGGCGGACAGGTCGCCCACCAACGGAGCGCGCGCCACGCGCCAACAATCAAGTTGAACGGCATCGGCATGATCACCGCGCGGTCGCGCCCGGGCTCGTAGTACGCGATGCCGTAGCCCACCGGAATCATTTCCCCGCGCCCATCGATCGAGCTCCGCCAGCCAAGGATGCGGTACCCGTCCAGGGCGGTTTTCCACCGAAGTCCGATCTCCTCGAGGGAATCGATGTGCATGCCGCCGCAGTCTGCGCAGATAAGCGGCTCGTCGTCGGCATTCCGGTAGAACCCTCGATCCTTAGCCACGGCGTGCGCTCTCCCGCTCGGCCGCGCGCGCGTCCGTAACGAACTTCACATCACCCTCGGAGACGCTTCGCGGCTGATCGAGATCCCCGCTGGGGATCTGAGGGAGGAACTCCCGGCAGTTGCAGGTGAAGTGCGCTGTCGGTTTTCCTACGCCCGTCGTCGAGACCCTCCCGCCCGTCTCAGCTGCGAGCAGTTCCGTCACCGCGAAAATCGGCGCGCCACACCGGGGGCAGCTCCCTGTCAGAGAGTACTTCATGAGGGAGCTCCCTGAGCGCGGAGCAGCTCCTGGCTCATGAGCCTGAGCAGCTCCTGGCACGCCACCTCAAACACGCGAGGCAGGTCCTCGGGACGCGTGTTCCTCGGAATGTCGATCGCCCCGCAGATCCACTTCACGTCGGTCGCTTCGAGCGGCGCAACATGGGCACGCGGCTCTCTTGTGGTCGTCATGCCTTCACCTCACACGCTGCCGGCGTGTCCACCTGGTCTGCGAACTTCGGGTTCACGCGGCCGAGGGGCAGCAGGTGCGCGTCGAACATCTGCACGAAGAAGTTCGCGATCGGCCGGTAGAGTGCCGGCACGTCCCCGATGGAGTGGACGTCGAAGGCCTCCGCCATGGGGCAGTTCTCCCAGGAGTGGCAGTTCCAGACCTTCGGGTTCGCCACGTCGTCGAGAGACTTCCCGCCGGCGACGCAGAGCGCAGGCACGACAACTTCGACGTACTCCTTGAAGTTGAAGGTCCCCGGCAGTCTCGTTTCGTCGGAGACCTTCGAATTGTCGAGGTTGGCGCCGTCGAGGTTGGCGCCGACGAGGTTGGCGCCGACGAGGTTGGCGCCGACGAGGTTGGCGCCGTCGAGGTTGGCGCCGACGAGGTTGGCGCCGACGAGGTTGGCGCGCGTGAGAACGGCGTACCTGAGGTTGGCGCCGTCGAGGTTGGCGCCGTCGAGGTTGGCGCCGACGAGGTTGGCGCCGACGAGGTTGGCGCGCGTGAGAACGGCGTACCTGAGGTTGGCGCCGACGAGGTTGGCGCAAATCCCCTGCACATTCCCCGTCCACCTGGTATCGAGCCAGAGACGGTGCTGCGCGAGAATCTCCTTCAGCTCCTCAGGCGTGTACTCCTTCGCCTTCGCGGTCTTTGTGGAGGTTGCCACGAGATCAGCCCTCCTTGGTGAGCCGACCGCCCAAGGCGATCGACGCGTTGGCCGTCATGACGGCCTCCCGCACCAGGCGAATCGCTGCAGCCTGGTCCGCACTTGGCGGTGTGTTGTCGACGATCGCCTGCGCGAAGGCCTTCGCGGCATCGCGGAGCGCAACGTACTTGCCCTGCTGGTCTGCCGTCGGCGAGTGGTAGCGGAAGATGTGATCGAGGTCGGGCACTGCGGACTTGTGGCCGTCGGCCATGGTGGTGCTCCTGAAGTGGGTTATTGCCTGAGAACGGCTCCGTACTTCTGCTCATTCGATTGCTGGCCGGATTGCTCGTCGAGTTCCGCGTGCTCGCGCGCGAGCTGGTCGAGGATCGTCTCGCCCTTCGGCCGACCCTCGGGGATCTCGACCTCGCCGTAGATCACCATCGACACGTATCGCGTGCCGTCCATCATGTCCGCGCCGTCCGCGGTCGCGTCGTCGGGGTCATCGGTCTGGACCTTCCCGTCGGCGAGCTCCGGGTACTGCCAGTTGTTCATTTCCCAAAGCCAGCGGGAGCCTTCCATCGGCGCGCCGGCCTTCGCCGCGCTCATCCCGAGCCGCCACACCTGGCCGCGGCCCATCGATCGCCGCATACGCAGTGCCTTCCGCGACAGGAGCGACTCTACCCGAGTGATGCCCTTCTTCCGGTTCTTCTGCTGCATGTCGACCGGGTAGAACCGGTAGGGCGAGTCCAGACGATCGAAGGCCTCGTTGATCTCTCGGAGCTCCTCCG
>SXGU01440340.1_pt1 | contig 19564 bp, 19 predicted proteins | sample 3174531 | NCBI WGS metagenome assembly SXGU01 (sample SAMN11356863, study PRJNA531348) | freshwater metagenome | isolation source: freshwater sample F1-140 | place: China: Fuxian Lake, Yuxi | collected 2017-12-25 | reverse complement strand
TTCGGATGATGTCATTGTTGGGTAACCTCTTTGTTTGATACTAAACGATCCCTCTGATTGAGGGCTTGAGGTTATATTTTATTTGTTTTATCGCGTGGCTGTTCGGAGGGAATTCTCCGCGATAGCGGCTTCGTCCAACAATCATGTTATTGTGCTCCTTATGTGGCGCGTAGTGTACCCACAACGGGAGAACGACTGCCCAGGGAGCGTTTAAAGGCGCATTTACACTGACTTACCGGCAGCAATGCTTTTACTTTCGGAGTACAAAAACAGCTTCTTGTACTCTCTTACAGCACGTAGCGTGGTCAAAGCGCTACCTGTCCATTACAAAATAATAATGAGGTCCGCATCATGTTTAAACACCCCGTCCGCGCATTGAGTTACGCTGTTTTATTGTTTTTTTCGCTGAGTTACCCGGTCACGTCTGTTGCGGCTTTAGTGCTTAAAGCCGATACCGGCGATAAACAAGTCACCTTGCAATGGGCTTCGGTCAAAGGCGCGACCAACTACGGCGTTTGTTACGCCACGGAAACCATTAGCGATATTAACAATTGCCTGAACTATGCAGGCGGCACTTGGCAAAGTTTTACTAAAACAAGGATTAAAATTGGCAAGTTGACCAACGGTAAAAAATACTATTTCCGTGTTTTAGCTGAGAATGCTGTGGTTACTCTGGAGATCAGCGCTACTATCGATGCCATTCCTGACAAAGTCTATGCCCTTAATGATACCGGCATTACCACCTGTTCAGGTGACGTTACCAATAACCTGCCTTGCCCTGTGGCGGGGTCTCCCAATCAGGATGCCGAATCAGGGCGAGATGTGTCCAAAAACAATGACAGCAACGGCCATGCCGGGTTTTACTTCACCAAAATCAGTAACACCGGCGCGGCATTAGCGGCAAATGCCAAGACTTGGAACTGTGTCAAAGACAATGTGACCGGTTTAATGTGGGAAGTGAAAACCACTGATAAAGGCTTACATGATGTAGGTTGGATTTATAGCTGGTATGAGCCTGACAACAGCAAAAACGGCGGTGATGCGGGCACTCAAAATGGCGGTTATTGCGGCGGCACCAGTGCCTGCGATACCGATGCATACGTCAAAGCCGTGAATGCGGCGGGTTGGTGTGGTTATAAGGACTGGCGGATGCCTAGACAAGCAGAACTGCAGTCGATTGTCGATTACAGTCGTTATAATCTAGCCATTGACACGGCTTATTTTCCAAATACAGAATACGCTTATTATTGGTCTTCGGCGCTTGCTTACAGTGCTCACTTAGCTGCTTGGATGGTCTTTTTCGGCAATGGTTCGGACGGGTGGACCAATAAGTCCAACTCTAACTCTGTCCGGTTAGTGCGTAGCGAACAGTAATTTTATTATTTGTTTAGCCTAACTTCCCTGCACCCTTTAATTCTTGTCGTCCTTCGGAGGATATTTTATGAAACAATTTAAGCTAGGCCTGTATTTTTGTCTATTAATCCATGCACCTTTAAGTGTCGCCCAAGGCTGCAATCCCAATATGAATGCCGATGCGCCGGACAGCCGTTACACCGTGAACGCGAATGGCACGGTGGTCGATAAAAAAACCGCTTTAACCTGGATGCGTTGTGCATTGGGGCAAGCATGGAATAACAATAGCTGCACGGGTTCTGCACAACCTTACAACTGGCAAAACGCATTACAAGCCGCCGGGATCACCGTGTTTTCAGGTAAAAGTGATTGGCGCTTGCCTAATATAAAAGAATTGCAATCCTTAGTCGAAAGCCGTTGTTATGATCCCGCAATAAATCTAACGGCGTTTCCTAATGCAACCAGCGATAGTTTTTGGTCTTCCTCGCCGGTTGCTAACGATAGTAACTATGCCAGGCTCGTCTACTTCTCCTTTGGTTACGGCAGTTGGTACTTTAAGGACAACGGTTCCTATGTCCGGTTAGTGCGTAGCGGACAGTGATTTTGTTATTGGCTTAGCGCCCTCAAGTTCCTTATGCTAGACGGGATTTGTAACCCGTCTTAGCGAGAAGAGAAGTTGGAGATTGGGAACTAGCCAAAATTTACCGTTGATTGTAGGGGTAGGCTTTTATTTGATCCGCTATGGATTCCGGCTTTACTTGTCGGATTAACTTATTGGAATCTATATCATGACCATCTAACGTTTGACACCCACCAATTCATAGCCCTGCAAGATGCCGGGTTCGAGTAACCTCAGGCCGAAGTTGTGGCTACCGCATTCAAAGATGCATCCAGCCAAGCTGAAATCGTAACCAAGTCAGACATTGGTTTGCTTCGCCGCGACCTGCGTGAGTCTGAACTTCGCCTTGAAGCCAAAATCAGCGACATTAAATATGATCTTGTTAAATGGATAGCGGGCATGTTACTGGCTCAGGCTGGGTTAGTTGCTGCTCTGGTGAAGCTGCTATAGGGTCGAAGAACCTGTATCACTTGCGGAAAAAACTGGATTAGGTCTTGGATTTTGCACAATCAGTGAAGCATGTTGAATAACCTGTTTTAATACCCAACATTTTGCAGTTTTGTAGAACGAAAGACCGGGAGGGCAGCGAGCTGATGCTTTCGCCTCGGCTTTCGATGATTCGCGCAAGCATTATCGAAGCCGCAAAATGCCGGGTTACGCTAACCCGACACCTATCCGTTTAACGACCCACCGAAACCAAAAAATCCAGCAAAGTCTCATTAATACCCGGCCATTGCGCATGAGGTTTATCGCCTTCGCAATACCAGGTTTTTACGCCTTTAGCACATCCGGAGTAAGCCATGCAGCCATTGGCAAGTTTTTCAGGTATAGGCTCGCATTGATTGCAGGTCGCCCACCAGCCTGAAGTTTGCCGGCCGTATTTGGGAAACAAGCGGTCGTTCACGCTGTGCATGATCATCACAGGAATCGGATAGGGACATCTGTGATCGCGCAAATCCTGGTAATCAATGCCTGCCGCGCTGGGCGCAATGGCTTTGGGAATCTGTTTGGTACCGGCCATAAACGCCAAAGCCATCGCCGCGGTACCGCCGTCGGAATGCCCGGTAACAAAAACGCGTTCTTGATCGATACACCATTGCTTGGCGACCAAGCCGGGAATCGTGCCGAGCTCGATAGTCGAAGTCGGCGATAACTCGGGATGATCGGCATAAGCCACGATAAATCCGGCGGTCGTTGCTTTCAGTGTTAGCGCTGTCGTTTTTTCGGTCTTTGCCCGGTTTGAACCTGCCGGAGAAAATACCAGCAGCAGCGGATGGGCGATAGTGGCATCGTAATTCAACGGTGTGCGTATATTGTATTTAATGCCTTCGAGTGTTGATTCGCCGTTAACAGCGCCGGATTCTCCGTCGAGCTTACCGGCAACGCATTGGGGATTTGCTCCGGCATAAGAGGCGCTGCCCACTTGAGAATATTGGTCGTTATCTTCGCTGAAAAAAACGATCAGTGTTAGCAAAATGGGTAGTACGAACAATAGCTTAAAAACATTGTTCCGGATGGTTGGCGCCGCTTTTAATTTATCCATATAGGCTTTAAACATCGGACGGCCTCGCTACGGATTTATCGGTGGCGCGTTTCATAAAATATACAGCCACTGCGATAAACACCGCGATAAATAAAAATCTTAACGGAAATTTACCTGAAGATTCCGATTCAAGCCCTACCGAAAGCGGGATATGGTTATCGATGCTTTTGTCTTTATGCACGATTGCGACATGGACCAGATAATTACCGGCACCGAATTTACTGAAGTCAACCGTGCCGTTCACCGTGCCCGATTTTATTTTCGTCGGCTCCAGATAGAAAACGCGAGTTCCTTCCGGTTCTTTGGTGACTTCAAATTCAACGGTTAAATTACGCAGGCTTTTACCGCCATAATCGAATACCAGGTTAGTGGCGCCCAGGTGCGGAATCGACTGGCAATACTCTTTGCTGCTAAATGTTGGGGTGTAGGCGGTAAAGTGGACACGCTCATGACTTACCAGAATATTGCAGGCATCGATTTCATCGCTTGCTCCGCGGTGCGCGTAAGCGGTTGGCGGTAAAGCGAAGCTCAATAATCCGCATAAGCCCAATATACGGCAGCTATAGGTCAACGTGTTGATTAATGCGGGTAACAGATGGCTCTCTTTCATGCTTAAAACCTCTATCTAGTGAAAGCGGAAGTACCAGTTCCATTGCGGCTAAAGGGTATCGGCAATCGGCAGCGATACCTTGCCCGATTGCCGGCGTACTAAAAATCGAAGCTTTCAACTTCCGCAGTTAAAAACAACGGTGCGCCTCCGGTCGAAATATCAACGGCATGTTGCGCGGTTTCCTGTCCCCCGGAGGAATTTAAACAGGCTTCCAAATCTTGCATAGACGGAAAATAAACTTCGGCAATGCGATGAAAAGGCGCTTGTTCCTGACCTACGCTGCTCTTAATCAGCGACGCGACGAAGCGGGTTTTTCCGGCCAATTTTTCCACCGCCATTGGGACATGCTCTTGCGCATAGCGTTGTTCGAATATTTCAACATCGGCAGGTGTGGGATACATCACGATCAATTTTGCTGTTTTCATGGTTTTCTCGTATAGCTTTTAAAAGAGCGGCCATCGTATAGTGAAACGTAAGTATTTGTATAATACTGACATTCTATGGAACAATAGGTTTTGACTATACTTTCTGAAGGCAACTCCGATGGAAATGCAGCAAATCCGCTATTTTTTGGCCGTTTGCGACCAAGGCTCAATCACCCATGCGGCGCAGTTGACTTACGTTTCCCAACCGTCGTTGACGCAAGCCATAAAAAAACTGGAAGATGAAATGGGCGGGGCTTTATTCACGCGGACCCGTTCAGGCTGTCAGTTGACGCCGTTAGGGCGCATGGTGGAATCTAAGCTACGCAAGATTTATAAAGAGCTTCAGGCAACTAAAGCCGAGGCGATTCGTTTTACCCGCCTAAATACCATTCCTTTGCGCATCGGCCTGATGACCACTATAGGCGCGCAACGTTTAAGCCCTAGTCTTGTCTGGTATCAGCAAGAATATCCGAATATCGAATTGGAACTCATCGTCGACAGCGAAACGGAGTTATTTAAGCAGCTGGATTCCGGCTTATTGGATTTAGTGATCAGCGCCCCGGCACATGCATTGGCGCCGCCGTATCAATCGACATTGCTTTACCAAGAGCGCTATGTGGTGGTATTCAGCCCCACTCATCGCTTTAATCAATTGCAAAAAATCGATTTGAAAGCGATACAGTCGGAACCTTATTTGGACAGGCTCAACTGCGAATTAAGAGAAGATCTGAAATGTATTTGCCACAACCAGGAAATTGATCTTTATGCGGCTTACCGCAGCAATAGCGAAGAATGGATTTTGCATATGGTGAAAGCGGGTATCGGTGTGGCCTTAATGCCGGAATATACCCTGCCCAAACAGGCAAGCGACATCGGTTATCGCTATTTGTCCGAGCCTGAAATCAAGCGTCAGGTGTATGCGATTCATGCGCATCAGGCGTCGCTAAGGTTTGAATTGCAAGCATTGATAGCCAATTTGAGCAGTGCGTCGTGATTGGGCGTTTATGTCCGGTATGTTATGGCGACGGGTGTTGCACTTGTTTGGCGCAGCCTTGCACGGTGTTGTTCAAGACCAAAAGATAGCGGACATAGGCCGTATGTTTGTTAGCCCAAACGAAATAATTCCTTAATTAATAGCTCAACGGCCCAAGTGACCCATAAAGCAAAGGCAGACATAGCCAGCGATATCGTTATTATGTTGGGATTGTTTAGTGTGGATTTGTTCATGGCGCTTACCCCGAGTCAATGAGTCAAAGGGCTATTGTGGTTAAGCCACGTTAACGTTTGATGACACCGGGATAAAATTTTGACGTTTAATGCAAGGAGTCAGCCCTTGGTTGGTCCGGTGGAATTAATCGCCCTATAGACGTGGCAAGACGGGCGCATTTAATGTTCTTTATTTGATAAGTTTCCGGTTTAGAGCCTGTTGCTTAATCGGTAAATCGATGCGCGCTTAACACTTTGCCGACTGTTTTTAAGTAAAATAAAACATGACAAAGGCTTCGGGAAAGCCCTATCATTTTCTCCTTTTAAGCTCGATTCGCCGTCTAACGTACGGTACAAGGTTAATGCATGTCGACTCCTATTTCATCTGTAAAATTCATTTTAATAGCCGGTACGCTGTTGTCAGGGTGTAGTGCGACCCGGCAAATTGTGGTTGATCATCCATCGACTCAGGCCAGTCAATTTCAACCGTTACAAGGTTTTCAGGCTATTGATGGCGACGATTATTATGTGCGCTTGATTTCGGAGTTTGATTTTAAAGGCGACAATGTTTTAAAAAGCGGTTGCAGCAATAGGACGCCGTCTTATGAAAAGGGCGATCTATCGGCGGCGCTTATATATAGTGTGCGTAACGAGGCGCTTAAACTCAATCGTGAAGCGACCGGTTTTATGTATCAGGCGACCACGGGAAAGTGCAATTTTACCTTCGATGCTAAAAAACAATACCTGACACCGTGGATACGTCTGGATTCGGGTAAGGAAACCATGGTCGATTATAATTTTTATACCAACGCCAATAGCGATGTGGATGTGTCGGGCTTGGTCGGCGACGTCAATGCAGCCAGTAATCTATTGGCGTTAACAGGCGTCGGTATGGGGGTTGCTATTATGGGGCAGGTGGCCGGACAGTGGGTAAAGGGTAATCAGCAAACGGCGGCGGATACGCCTGTATCCCATCAATCGGCCAAGCATAGCTCGGAGTCGCATTCGTTACCGGTGGCTACGGCTTTTTCGGGCAAGACGGGAACGCTTAATCAGACGATGTTTAAAGTTTATGATGTGGCCGAAGGCGGATTTAATCTGTTGGGTTCTGAGACCAAACAATTGGGCGAACTCAAGATTTATCCGGAAATTTTGCCGTCTTTGTTGTTAAAGACTACCGCTGAAGGTATTCCCGATGCGCGCGATTTGTCGTTTGAGGAGTTGGGCTATTCGCCGATAAAATCGGCGGCCGGGGAAATCAATCTTCAACAATTAATTGAGCAATCGACGCATCCGGCAAAACCGAATTTAAAGCCGGATTGGAATAATTATCAGGAAGTGGAAGGCAGTTGCCGAAAATTAAAGCTGGTGATGAAGGACTTGGGTTTCAATAAGTTTGATCGTAATGCGGTGATTTATTATTTCCTGGCGAAAAATCCCGATTGGAATAACTACAACATCAGTCGGCAAAAAACTCAAAACGAGGAATTGCGGCCCAAGGTTATAGAAAATTATCGTAGTAAAAATTTTGCTAATTGTCTGACAGCCGATGATTATGCGGTTATGAAGTCAATGGGCTTGCCGGTTAATACTCAGTCCGATTGGGATCAAATGGGCGAGGCGAGCCAGAAAAAAGAGCAATTGTTTACGCCGCTGAAGTCTATTGAACGGCAGCTGGTTGCCGTGTTGAAAAATCCTAATAGGATAGAAATGGAACAGCAGTTGTTCCCGCTGTTGAGTACGGCAAAAAATGGCGATGGTAGTGTGTTGCTGCAAAATCATTTGGGTGATTTTGGTTTAGAGTTATTGTTGAATCCTTCTGTTGCGACGCCTTCGGGCGATGCTTCGACTGCTCCTGTTGTTGCGCCGGCGGCTATTCCCGGTGAGGGAATTATTGTGAGTGCCCGTCAATTGGCGCAAGTTTTTTCGGGGCTGTCGATAAGTGAGCTGAGCTGCGCCCGGCCGGTTCCCGATGGTTTGGGGAAATCTGCGAGTAATGCGGGGATTTTATTGTTCACCACTAAAGAAGGTAGTTCGCGTGTTAAAGGTGGGGCCATGGAATTTGAGTTTTCCGGTGGTAAGGTGATGCGTATTGCTTTTGAGTTATCTACCTATCGGGATTTCGAGCAGGATTTATTGGACCGGCCGGAAATTGGCGGTTGTCGAATTGATCCTTCTTTCCTGACAAAATTGCACTAGAGTTTATAGTTGTCTTTTGTGGTTTTTTCCTGATGAAACAAGCCGTTTTGGTATAAAAACTAAATGTGGATTTGAAAATGAATATAATCCATAATATTAGTGCGGTAAATAATTATAAACATAAACCTCAGGAGATACATTATGGCTTTAATTACTTGGACAGCTGGTCAATACGGCACAAATGTTGGCTTTGCGGATGAAGAGCATCAGATTTTGTTTGATAAACTGAATAAGCTGTATGACTTGGCAACAGGTGGTGCAGAGCGTTCTGCGATAGGTGCGCAATTAGATGATTTGATTTCGTATGTTGTTGACCACTTTGCTCATGAAGAAAGAGAAATGCTGGCAAAAGGTTATGCCGGTTATGATCGTCACAAGGAAGAGCATGAAGCCCTGGTCGGCATTTGCGGTGGTCTACAGGCAAAATTTCATGCAGGTGAAGCAGAGGTTGACGAAGGCGTTGGTCAACTGGTTAAAGGTTGGTTAGATAACCATATCCCTAACTTTGATATGGCTTATGCGGATGCATTAAACAGCTGATCAGGTTCGAAATTAAAAACAAAGGCTTGTGAGTCGCATTGATTCACAAGCCTTTTTATTGTGCAAAATAAAATCCGGAAAAGGACATCTGGTATAGATTGGCCGCATAGGTTAGAATTGAAAAGATTATTTGTGATAATTATTACGTAAATGGAAAAGGGCGGGCTTTAGCCTGTTCGCAAATTACGAAACGATATAACGCATACAAGTAACTCGTAACAAACAACCCAGCTAAAGCGTGATTGGTCGGTGTTTTTATTAATTACGAGTTATCCAAGAGTTTATAACTACTAACTAGGAGGCTGCTCCGTGAAGAAAACAAAGCAACTGTTCGCAGGTCTGATCTTAATGGCTTTTGGTCTAGGGACAGCGCAGGCGGATTACACGCTCAATTTAATGAAAGGGGTTACAAAGGTCAGTAATGATCTTTATGATCTGCACATGTTGATTCTATGGATTTGTGTGTTCATAGGTATTGGCGTGTTCGGAACTATGTTCTATTCGATTTACCATCATCGTAAATCAAAAGGACATAAAGCGGAGCAGTTTCATGAAAATACGACGGTTGAAATTATCTGGACAATTATTCCGACTCTGATTCTGATTGGCATGGCTATTCCTGCTACAAAAGCCATGATGGAATTGGATGATGTGCAAGACTCCGAAATGTCTATTAAAGTAACAGGGCATCAGTGGAAATGGGAATATGAATATCTTGACAATGGAATTCATTTTTTCAGCAGCTTGGACGAGGCCAGCAATAAAGTACGCCAAGTAGGTTCAGGCTTAGATCCTCGATCGGTTCCTAATTATTTATTGAATGTTGATAAGCCCTTAGTTATTCCGACTAAAAAGAAAATTCGTTTTGTATTTACTGCTAAAGACGTTATCCACTCGTGGTGGGTGCCTGATCTAGGTTGGAAGAAAGATACTATTCCCGGCTTTATTAATGAGTCATGGACTTCCGTTGACGAGCCAGGCACTTATCGCGGTCAATGTACTGAGCTTTGCGGTAAGGATCATGGTTTTATGCCAATCGTTGTGATTGCAATGAATGAGCCTGAGTACAATGTTTGGGTAGAGCAACAAAAAGCAGCTGTGATTGCTGAGGCAGGATCGGCTAACAAACAATGGAGCAATGAAGAGCTGATTGCTAAAGGTAAAGCTGTCTATGAGACCAGCTGCGCATCTTGCCATATGCCCGATGGTGCAGGGTTGCCGGGTACTTTTCCTGCTCTAAAGGCAAGTCCTGTAGTAACCGGCGATATCAACGCTCAAGTTAAACTAGTTTTAAACGGAAAAGGCATGATGCCGGCTTTCGAAAAAATGTTAAGCGCGGTTGATCTCGCTGCAGTCATAACTTATACCCGTAATGGTCTGGGTAATTCGGTGGGGGACTCTATTCAACCTTCAGCTATTCAGGCTCTGCAATCGGCGACGCCGGGCGCAGGTAAAAATGAGTAAGTCATTGCGTTCTTATCGATCTAATCTTTTTTATATATTCAAGAGGTATAAAATATGTCTGCTGTAGTCGCTGAACATGATGATCATCACGATCATCACGATCATGGTCCTGCGAAGGGGCTCTTAAGATGGGTTATTACAACCAATCATAAAGATATCGGTACGTTATATTTGGTGTTTGCGCTAGCGATGTTCTTTGTTGGCGGCGCCATGGCAATGGTTATTCGTGCCGAATTATTTGAACCGGGAATGCAGTTTGTTAATCCCCAGTTCTTTAATTCAATGACCACTATGCATGCTTTGGTTATGGTATTCGGTGCCGTTATGCCTGCATTCGTTGGTTTGGCAAACTGGATGATTCCAATGATGATCGGTGCGCCGGATATGGCATTGCCGCGCATGAATAACATGAGTTTCTGGTTGTTGGTTGCTGGCGTTTTATTGCTGGCCAGTACCTTATTTATGGAAGGTGGTGCACCTGCCAGTGGTTGGACTTTGTATCCGCCATTGGTATTGCAAACCGGTAAAGCATTGCCTTTTGCTGTTTTTGCAGTGCATTTGTTGGGTATTTCATCAATCATGGGCGCTATTAATATCGTTGCAACGATTTTTAATATGCGCGCCCCCGGTATGACTTTAATGAAAATGCCGATGTTTGTTTGGACTTGGTTAATTACCGGCTTTTTGCTAATTTCCATCATGCCTGTTTTTGCCGGCTCGGTAACCATGCTATTGACTGACAAGTTTTTCCACACCAGCTTTTTTGATGCTGCCGGTGGCGGAGACCCTGTTCTTTATCAACATATTTTCTGGTTTTTCGGTCATCCTGAAGTTTACGTAATGATTTTGCCTACTTTTGGTGTGGCTTCTACTATCATTCCGGTGTTTGCTCGTAAGCCTCTATTTGGCTATAGCTCAATGGTCTACGCGACGGCTTCCATTGCATTTTTGTCATTTATCGTTTGGGCGCATCACATGTTTACGGTGGGTATGCCGATTGCGGGTGAGCTGTACTTCATGTATGCAACCATGCTAATTGCAATTCCTACGGGTGTTAAAGTTTTTAACTGGACCGCAACTATGTGGAAAGGTTCTATGACTTTTGAAACACCGATGTTATTTAGCATCGCTTTCGTTGTTTTATTTACGATGGGCGGATTTACCGGTTTAATGATGTCCGTTGCACCGGTTGATTTCCAGTATCACGATACCTACTTTATTGTCGCACATTTCCATTACACGTTGGTTCCTGCTTCTGTCTTTATATTGATGGCTGCCGGCTATTTCTGGCTGCCTAAATGGACCGGCCATATGTATGATGAGAAAATTGGCAAATTACACTTCTGGTTGTCGGTAATCTCAGTAAATGTTTTGTTTTTTCCTCAGCATTTCTTAGGGCTTGCCGGTATGCCTCGAAGAATTCCTGATTATGCTGTGCAATTTGCGGATTGGAATATGATTTCCAGTATCGGGGGCTTTATCTTCGGTGCAAGCCAGCTGCTGTTCCTATATATTGTCATTAAGACTATTAAAGGTGGAACTGGTGAAAAGGTAACTGATGAAGTTTGGGAAGAGGCTTCTAAGCATAGCTTGGAATGGACTTTACCGTCACCCCCTCCATATCACTCGTTTACTACACCTCCGACAGTTATACCTACTGAACATATCTAAGGATGGTGCATTCTCAGGTTGCTTTTTGTCAATAAAAGCAACCTGCTTTAGATAAGCGTATTAGGTGAAATAATGAAGACCAAAACGAAAAATATTTTAACAGCATTAGTTTTGATCTTGATGGCGGTCATTATTTATGTTTTTGCCGTGATAAGAGCAGTTTCTCAATGAATGAAGGCGTCAAGCAGAAAAACGCCAAATTAGTTCGAATCTTGGTGTTTGTTGTAGTGGGCATGTTCGGTTTCGGTTATGCTCTGGTCCCGCTTTATGACGTTTTATGTGAGGTAACGGGGCTCAATGGAAAAGTTGAATCCTCCGCTGTTAAGGAGGTTCACTATGAAGTTGATAAAAGCCGGGAAATTACCGTAGAATTTATGACTGCGCTGAATGAGGCTACACCGATGGTGTTCCGTTCAGAAATAAAAAAATTAAAAGTTCATCCGGGCGAATATTACACGGTGAATTTTTATGCGGAAAATAAGACCGATAAAGTGATGGTTGCTCGGGCAATTCCAAGTATTTCCCCTGGAGCAGTTGCTGAATTTTTTAAAAAAACCGAGTGTTTTTGTTTTTCAGAGCAAACATTTAAAGCGTTAGAAGGCAGAACTATGCCGGTGCGTTTTGTTGTTAGTCCTGAAATACCCAAGGAATATAAAACAATTACACTTGCATATACATTTTTTGATAATACTGAAACATCAGTAAAATGAGAGAGGAAGGTCATGTCTACAAGTAACGCTTATTATATTCCGCAGAAAGCCACCTGGCCGGTCGTTGCAACCGGCGGTTTGATGATGATGTTGGCTGGGTTTGCAAACTATTTAAACGGTTCGGCAGCCGGTTCCATCTGGATGTTGTTGGGCTTAGCTGTTTTTATTGTAATGCTGGCCGGTTGGTTCACGCTCCAGGCTGCTGAAAGTGAATCAGGTATTTATAGCGCTCAGGTAGGAGTTTCTTACCGTATGGGTATGATGTGGTTTATCTTTTCAGAAATCATATTTTTTGCCGTGTTCTTTGGCGCGCTCTGGTATACGCGTAATTTATCGGTGCCATGGTTGGGTGGGGAAGGTGCTAAGGCGGCAACTAAAGAATTGTTATGGCCTACTTTTGAAGCTATCTGGCCAACTAACGGTCCTGGTAAGGTCGGCGGCGATTTTGAGTCTATGGGAGCATGGGGAATACCTTTTTTAAATACCTTAATTCTCTTAACCAGCGGTGTATCCTGTACTTGGGCGCATCATGGTTTACTCGCAAAAAACCGTGACCAGCTGATTAAAGGCTTAATGGCTACTGTAGGTTTGGGACTCTTGTTTGTGTCTTTTCAAGCATTTGAGTATCATGAAGCTTATACCGATATGGGGTTAACTTTGGGTTCAGGCATTTATGGGTCTACTTTTTTCATGTTAACCGGCTTTCACGGCTTTCATGTTTGCGTAGGTGCTATTATGCTGAGTGTTGTGCTGTTTCGTAGTTGGAAAGGACACTTCTCACCGGAAAATCATTTCGCTTTCGAAGCGGCGGCTTGGTATTGGCATTTTGTTGACGTAGTATGGTTAGGCTTATTTATATTTGTTTATGTAATTTAATTTAAATAGTCATACCCATAAAAGCGCTGTCGTTAGGCAGCGCTTTTTTTTTGTCGGAATGGTTGATTATTGATTTGGCGAATAGAACACAAATGCTTCCAATTGTATGGAATGAGAGCTAAGGCCCTAAGATGTGAAGGTGGAGCTGCAACGAGAACCATGCAATATAGAAAAAAGATTCTCCGCAGCAGCTCCTCGCTAATTGCTCCTGCATCGCTAAAGCATCTCCTGCTGGTGCTCTACTACAGGCCATCCAGCCTTATGCATAAGCTCTATTCATTACATCCGGGTAACTTAGCAATTACCGAGGGGATGTTGATTAAACGGATTTAAAAAAGCCGAAGCCAAGTTCAACATGATATATTAATTTAATTTGCAGTATCTTCGTGAAATTACTCGTGCTTATCCGCTACATCCCGCATTCTATTATTAATAGTTATGAATCGTTTTTATTTAACAGGGGCAGTTGGTGCTTGATGCATCCGGGCGCCTATCCCATGAGGCGTAAACATGCCGGTTGCCAAAGCTATAAAGATAAAAATAAATAACACGAGTGAAAGTGCAATCCGAAAAGTCAGTGCCTTGACTGTTTTTTCGGATTGTTCTTCAGTCTTATGTTTTACTAGATGAAATAGCGCTGAGCCTAAACTGATGATAATCAGGATAAAGGCAATGATGACGATGGTTTTTATAATCATGAATAAAGTTATGTTATGAGTAAGTTTTTTGTATTCTCGGTTATTTAGCTGCCTGTGCCAATAGCATAAAGAAAAAAAGCATCATTCTTCGGAGACTTTTCAGTGAAGTTCAAAATCATTCCAACGTTGGTTTATTTGTGCCTGTTACCGGTGTTACTAGCGCTGGGTATGTGGCAATTAGACCGTTCAAAGCAGAAACAGGCGCTCCTTAAGTCGCAAGAACAAGCGGTAGCAACTGAAACGCTACATTTATCGGCGACTATTGAAAACGACGCGGAAGCATTGAGATACAGACAGGTCGACGTTACCGGGCATTACGATACAGCACACCAGTTTTTGCTGGATAACCAAATCAGCGACGGGAAGGTAGGCTATTTTGTTTTGACTCCGTTTATTTTAGCCGGAGAAACTAAGGCGGTTTTAGTGAATAGAGGCTGGATTCCTTTAAACCGAAATCGGTCTGTACTCCCTGATTTGCCGATTCATAACGCGCAAGCGACTATTGTCGGACGAATTAATCATTTTCCCAGTGTTGGTATAAAATTAGCCGGGGCAGAAATTCCAACAGAGGCTTGGCCATCGATAGTGCAGGTGGTTGATGCTAATGTATTGGCTAAAAAGTTAGGCTATTCATTATTTCAATTTCAGGTTGAGCTGGCTAGAGAATTACCCGGCGGGTTTAAACGGGAATGGCGCAATTCAACAATTATGCTGCCCGAGCAACATGTGGCCTATGCAATTCAGTGGTTTGCATTGGCGTTGACATTAACGATACTATTTATTTGGTACAGCTTTAAACAGAACGATGCACAATCAAAAAAATAAAAATCATATATTAATTCTGGTTATTTTTGGAATGTCGGTTATTCCCTTTTTGATTGCGTGGGGATTAAAAGAAAATCCTCAGCTTTTAAATGGGCAAACTAATAAAGGGCAGTTAATAACGCCGCCACTGACGACCGAGCGCGGCGATTTAAGCGGTTTCGACCGGTTTTCAAGCGATAACATGTCTGAGCTTTCCGGGCACTGGTTACTGGTAAACATTATACCCAACAGCGACTGCAATGAAGTCTGTATTGAAGCCATTCATAAAACCAAACAACTACGCTTAATGCTGAATAAGGAACTGACCCGTACCCGTCGGGTTGCTCTGGTCTTAAAAAATATTGCGCCGGAAATTGCGGATAAATGGTGGCAGGATGACCCAACCTTATTAAGAATTAAAGCCAGTGATGCATTAATCAAGAAAATGACTGAAATTAAACAAGGCACTATTCCTGATGGCATGCTTTTGTTAATGGACCCGCTAGGTAACTTAATGATGCAGTATGAGCCGGGTTTCAATCCTTATGATGTAAAAAGCGATCTTATGCATCTTTTGCGTATCTCACAAATTGGATAGTGGAAATAATATGTTTAAAAAAATAACTCTCTTTAGCGTTGTTTTAGCTTTAATCGTTGTTGTTGTAGGTTCGTACGTTCGCTTATCAGGAGCCGGGCTAGGTTGTCCGGATTGGCCGGGATGCTATGGACAGGCTATTCCTTTCGATTTTGCTCACGGCGGAGTTAGCGATCATGCTGATTTTAAAGAGCGGGCGGCCAAAGCATTCCCTGGAGCAACTCCGGATATTGCCTTAGCTTGGAAAGAAATGAGTCATCGTTATTTGGCGGCAACCTTAGGCATAAGCGTTTTGTTGCTGGCCTTGCTTTCGTGGCGGCAGCAGCAAAATCGTTTGTTAGCCGTTACCGGCGCATTGAGCCTGCTGGCTTTGATTGGATTGCAAGCGGCTTTAGGCATGTGGGCGGTCAAATTTCACGTTATGCCTGTTATTGTAACCGGACATCTGCTGTTAGGCATGATGACGTTCTGGCTATTATTCTGGCTGTACTTACGGCTCAATCCCAAGGCTTCAGCATTAGCCGTGCATCGGAATGGTTTGGCTGTATTTGCTCGATTTGCAATGGGGGCTTTGTTTTTAGAGATTATTTTAGGCGGTTGGGTCAGCGCTAACTATGCGGCTTTAGCCTGTTCCGGTTTCCCTCAATGTAACGGTTCATGGTGGCCTAAAGCCGACTATCAAACTGCACTGGATCTATTTAGCGGATTAAACACCGGCTATACCGGCGTTATTGCGTTCGCTGCGCAGGTTGCTGCAAATTGGCTGCATAGGGTCGGTGCGCTGGTTAGTTTTATCGTACTGACCTTGTTGATGTTGAATGCAACATCAGCGCATCATCCAAAGTCGGTAAGACGAGCCGGTTTGTGCTTGAGTGTATTGCTGTTGTTGCAGATCGGCTCAGGCATTATCGGCATTAGGCTCGGTGCGCCTTTATGGGCGGCGGTAGCTCATAATGCTTTTGCCGCATTGTTAATGTTGCCGTTGATCGCTATCGGTTTTTACAGTCGACACGCTTATGTCGAAGAGTTAAAACCCACTACAGACCTTGAGCCGCAACGCGAAAGCGCCGTTGTCCCGGAGGTGGAAGCTTATCCGTTACCGGAACCCGAGTCGCTATACTTACGTCTTAAAACCCAGTTAAAGCGAACCCGGTCAGGGCTTGGCGGAGTATTAGCCCATATTCCCTTAGGCCGGCAAGAAATTGACGAGGATTTGCTGGAAGAAATTGAAGCCAGTTTGTTAATGGCTGATATAGGCGTTGAGGCGACTACGGCAATTATCAAACGCCTGACTGAACGCGTAGAGCGGCATCAGCTGAATGATGGCGAGGCCTTAGCCGCGGCCTTAAAGCAAGAGTTGCTGAGTATGCTTAAGCCCTGCGACCAGAACTTGCGTATTCCCAAACAGGATAAACCCTTTGTTATTCTGGTCGTCGGCGTCAATGGGGCGGGCAAAACCACAACCATCGGTAAATTGGCCAAACGCCTCCAGGCACAAGGACATAGTGTGATGTTGGCCGCCGGTGATACCTTTAGAGCTGCGGCTGTCGAGCAATTACAAACTTGGGGCGAGCGTAATAATATTCACGTGGTGGCTCAGCATACCGGAGCCGATTCGGCATCCGTTATCTATGACGGTGTACAGTCCGCGCAGGCTAAAGGCATTGATGTATTGATTGCCGATACGGCCGGGCGCCTGCATACAAAGTCCAATTTGATGGATGAATTGAAGAAAGTAAAACGGATTATAAGCAAGCTGGATGAAACCGCGCCTCATGAAGTGTTGCTGGTATTGGATGCCGGTACCGGGCAAAATGCCTTGTCGCAAGCAAAGCTGTTTAACGAAACGGTGGCCTTGACGGGGTTAGTTCTGACGAAACTTGATGGTACGGCAAAAGGCGGTATTATTTTTGCGCTGGCCAAGCAGTTCACTATTCCGATTCGTTTTATCGGCATAGGCGAGGGTATCGATGATCTACAGGATTTCGATGCGGATGCTTTTGTAAATGCATTGTTTGTTAAAGACTAAAAAACCTATGTTAAAGTTCGATAATGTCAGCATGAGGTATCCCGGAGCAGGCGATGTGCTGCGCAATGTCAGCTTTCATCTACAGCGTGGTGAAATGGCTTTTCTGACCGGGCATTCAGGCGCTGGGAAAAGCACATTATTGAAATTGATTGCAGTTATTGAGCGTTGTAGTCGTGGGCAGGTTTTATTGGACGGCGAGAACCTTAATTTGGCTAAGGATAGACACGTTCCTTTTATACGCAGGAAAGTGGGCTTGATTTTTCAGGATTACAAATTGCTGCAGGATAGAACGGTCTTTGACAATGTTGCATTGCCCTTGGTCATAGCGGGTTACGGTCACCATGAAGTTGCTCGAAGGGTGAGGGCGTCATTGGATAAAGTCGGGTTACTGGGCAAAGAGAAAAAATATCCCGCTGTTCTGTCAGGAGGCGAGCAGCAACGGGTCGGGATTGCCCGCGCGGTGATTAATAAGCCACTACTGATTGTGGCCGATGAACCGACAGGTAATCTCGATCCTGATTTGTCAGCTGAAATCATGCACTTGTTTGAACGCTTTCAACAAGTAGGCAGCACGGTACTGATTGCCTCGCATGATATTTCACTGATTAGCCAAATGAATCATCGAGTGTTGAAGCTGGATCACGGTCAATTGGTGGCGAGTTAAGCTATGAGACATGCTGTTAACAGAAAGAAACCCAATAGACAGGAGCGTTGGCAAACCAAAAAATCCGGCGGTAACTTTGTCGATAAATTCCATGCTTACCGAAACCTTCATGCGCACGCTTTGTTCTCAAGCCTGGGGCGATTGGTCGCATCGCGATTTTCTTCTGTAATGACGGTCATTGTTTTAGCGATTGCCATTTCGTTGGCCAGCGGTTTTTATATTCTGGTGGCGAATCTGCAACAGTTGGCAAGTAATTTGGAAGCCAGTAATCAAATTTCACTATTTCTTCGAGATGAAGTTTCAGAGACAAGGGCTCAGAAGTTTGCAGACGGTGTTAGGCAAAATCCGGATATTCAGGAAGTGAAACTAATTACCAAAGAACAAGCGTTGGCAGAGTTCGAGTCATTCAGCGGCTTCGGCGAAGCGGTAAAAGCGCTCGAAAAAAACCCGCTCCCGATTGTTATTCAGGTGTTGCCGAAAAATTCAATGGCAAGCGAACAGGCGCTTGAGGATTTACTCGATAATTTCGGCAGAGCGGCTGAGGTTGATATTGTCAGAATGGATATGCAATGGGTGAAACGGCTGAAATCGATTATGGAAGTGGCACGGCGCGGCGTTATTTTATTAAGCTTGTTGCTGGGTGCCGGGGTATTGTTTATTACCGCTAATACGATACGCCTGGAGTTGCATAATCGCCGTGATGAAGTTGTGATCGCCAAACTGGTAGGAGCAACCAATGGATTTATTCATCGGCCGTTTCTATACAGTGGTTTCTGGATCGGCTTTTTTTCCGGGGTGACGGCATGGTTTATTGTCACCATCATTATGTTAATTTTAAAGCAACCTGTCGAAACCCTGTCCAGACTTTATGATGACGGTTTTCATGTATTGTTCTTCGGTTTCACTGAAACGCTGGCATTGTTGTTCATTTCATCTGTGTTGGGTGTAGTCGGTTCATGGATAGTGCTTCATTTCCAACTTAGACAATTAAAGCCCGAATAGAAAATTATTAGCACTCTTGTTTATAGAGTGCTAGAATTTGAAAAAATTTTCTTTTAAGGGGATCTCAATGAGTAATGCACTGGCTTTACCTATTAATTTATCGGTCGGAACATTTGATGCCTATTTAAATGTCGTTAGGCAAATGCCTAAATTGACGATAGAGCAGGAACGCGATTTAGCCTTAAGATTTAGAGATGACGGTGATTTGGAAGCCGCGCGCGAACTGGTTATGACCAATTTGCGTTTTGTGATTCATGTTGCCAGGGGATACAGCGGTTATGGCTTATCAATGCCGGACATTATCCAGGAAGGCAATATCGGCTTGATGAAAGCGGTCAAGCGCTTCGATCCCGAACGTGGCGTGCGCCTGGTTTCCTTCGCAATTCACTGGATAAAGGCCGAGATTCACGAATTCGTATTGCGCAACTGGCGGCTGGTGAGAGTTGCCACCACCAAGGCGCAGAGAAAGCTTTTTTTCAATTTGCGCAGTATGAAAGCCGGCCTCGCTTCGTTGACGCCAGGTGAGATCAGGCAAATCGCGAGTAAGTTGAGCGTC
>SXGU01050270.1_pt1 | contig 19565 bp, 16 predicted proteins | sample 3174531 | NCBI WGS metagenome assembly SXGU01 (sample SAMN11356863, study PRJNA531348) | freshwater metagenome | isolation source: freshwater sample F1-140 | place: China: Fuxian Lake, Yuxi | collected 2017-12-25 | reverse complement strand
GCTCAAGGACCTTATCGCCCTTCCACTTATCCCGATAGCAACGATCACTACTCAGTGCATCAAAGACATCCACCAATCCGACGATTCTTGCGAAAAGTGGGATCTCCTCCCCGCATCGTCCACGATGAACACCGCCATCGTTCAGGCCTGGATAGCCCGATCCATCCCAACGCTCATGATGATAAAGAGCCACTTCGCGGGCGGCTTCATCAAAGTCCGATGGCTCGCGCGAAAAGAAATCTCCGCCGGTATGAGTATGCTTTTGGATTTCTTTACGTTCAGTGTCGCTCAAACTGTTGGGTGATTTGAGGATCGAATCAGAGACTCCGATCTTGCCAATATCGTGCAATTTTGCTGCATACTTTAATCGGTCCAATTGTCGATCAAATGCGACTCCGACCAATCCACGACGACGCGCCCATTCCTCGAAAATCACGGCGGAATAACCTTCTACCCGCTCACTGTGGTGAAATGTTTCGTCGGGATCTCGAATTTCAGTCATTCGAATCATTCGAGAAACCATTTTGTTGGTCATATGTGCTCGTTCGATTGCAACAGTTGCAACGCTTGCGAAATGCTCAAGCATGCGGATGTCATCGCTGGCGTATCCAGCCACTGTGCGTCCGTCAGGAGATATTGGGTTGATGACTTGTATGACGCCAAGAATCCGTCCGCTCTGATTCTTGAGTGGCATCGCAATCATCGATTGAGTTCGGTATCCCAGAAGTTGATCAAATGAAGAATCGAATCGATATGGCACTTCGAGTGAAATGTTGTAGCAATCCTCGATATAAAGTGGTTGACCCGTCAAACATACCCAGCCAGCAAGGCTGCGATCCGTGATTGGAATTCGAAATTCGGCAATGGGCGGAGGCTCGCCTGTGCTGGTGCGCTCTGCAAGTGCGTCATTGTGGAAGAAGGCAAATCGAAGCGCGTCTTCCTCACGCAGGAAAATTGTTCCAGCTTGCGAATGCAGCAGATAGCGAGCCTCGGAAAGGATGCGGTCCATCAGAGAATTAAAATCCTGAATTTGATTCAGTTCGATTCCGATCTTCACTAATCCGCTGACACGCGATTCCCAGATCGAGTCAATCTTCTTGTCATCGCGATGTACCGATTGACTTCGAATCTCCTCAAGCTTTCGGTGGACAGTGCGCAGTTCGCTTTGCAGCGATTCATATGCCGTCGAACTTCGATTGCGCTTGAGAATATTCATATACCCCGTTGAATGGGTTCGGATGCGCGCAACGAGTTCGGTTGTGCTGACAGGGGCGAGAACAAAATCTGCAATTCCACGAGTGAATGCCTCCTCGCGAAGCGCCGAATTTTCTGGAGTGGTGAGAATTATGATCGGAACCGCACCAACCTCGGGACTTCTTTTGAAGCTATCCAAAATTCCAAGAGCATCAAACTCACCGTCACGAAGATCAAACAAGATGATCGTTGGGCAGATGCGAAGGGCAACATCAACGGCATCATGAACTCGTGCGCACAAGTTGACTTGAATCCCGCCTGCACGAAGGATCGATTCGCTGAGTGCGCGCGATGCTGTAAACCCGCCGCCGACGAACAAAAGTTCGTGTCCATCAGATTGATTGGATCTTGGGAGATCGTTTGAATTTATAGATTCAGGCGACAAAAAAAACTATGTCCTGCGAGGGTTGCGGGCGCTGGGAGGATTTTGTCGACGAGTTTGATCCGTGTTTGGTGATTGAGGACTTCCACCAGATTGCGGCTCGCGCGGTTGAGTGACCGCTTTTGCTGCCATGGATTCTGTACTTCCAGGAAGCGGGGGATCGATCTTGGCGAAGATGATTCGGCCGCCTGCGGTTTGAAGAATGTTGCTGACGGTTCCACTGGCATGGCTTCCCATTTTTTCCGCGCCACCATCGATCACCACCATAGTTCCATCAGGGAGATGTCCAATACCTTGACCATCTTGTTCGCCCACGCGTGTGATGTCGACACCGATGGACTCGCCCAAAAACATTGGTGGTTTGAGAGCTGCGGCAATTTCATGCACATTGATCGTCACGATGCCACTGATATTGGCAACTCGTTGCAGACCAGTATCACCTGTCGCAATTCGCATATGTTCTTTCGCCGCCAATTCAACCAACATCCGATCGACACCTCGTCCATCAAGCCCGATGTCTTCGATTCGCAAATCAATCTTTGTGTTCTCTTGCATATGAGCGACCAAGTCCAATCCACGCCTACCACGCGCGCGCTTGTGTCGATCGTTGCTGTCGCAAAGTTTCTGCAGTTCTTCGAGCACAAACTTGGGAACAACCAAAGGTGCATCCAAGACATGCCCTTCAGCGAGCGCCTCAATTCGTCCATCAATCAGAGTGGAACTATCAAGCAGAATTGGAGCAATTCCGCTGGCTTGTTTATTGAATTCGACATACGGGATGACCAGTCTGAAGTCATCTTTCGTCGTCAACACAATTGAGACCGAGAGATAACAAAAGACAATTCCCAGAATGATCTTGGTGAGGCTGAGATAGAGTTGAGCGGGGCCATCCAATATGTCCCACGCACGTGCGACTGTGTCGATCAATGCACCGAAAGCGACGGCTGCGACGAGTCCAAGACAAACTCCCAAATAGACACCGGCAAGGGAAGCCAAACGCTTGTTGGGTGTCAACAGATCAAGAAGGAGAACCACGATTCCCACACCGACAGCCGCGATGATCAATCCGACGACGGTGCTTGGTCCGAAATCCTGCACATTGCGCGAACTCGCAACAGTCACGGTCATCACGACAACGAGCAATGCAACGAAAATCAGACGAACTGCCAGAAGTAGGAAACTATTTCCGCGGTTCTGGGAGGAATTGCGTTGAGATTGACGGGATACGACCGCGACTGCAGGGGGAGCGTTGAGGGAATTTTCTGTCTGCTCTTTCACTGTGCCGAGTGTAGACGCTAGTGATAGAATCACCTGAAGGAAATGAGGAGGACGGCCGGGCCCGATGGGTGGGCGGCTCGTGAACCTGGTCAGGGCCTGACGGCAGCAGCCATAAGCTTCGTCGTCCGTGCCGTTGGTCGCCTGGTCGTCCTCCCCATTGCCTAATTTGTTATGACACCGAAATCCAAAGCAAAAATTCCTGCGAGCGAGTCGGATGTTCAGGCTGATGCGGCCAACGCCGCGGCGAAATCTGTCATTGATTCCACGGCACTTGATTCCTCCTCACCCAAGAGCGATCTCTTTGGTGCGGAAGTTGCGGCAGCTCCGTATCAAGTCTTTGCAAGGCGTTATCGATCTCGTTCCTTCGAAGAGGTTGTTGGTCAAGACGCAATCGCAAACACTCTGCGAAATGCAATCTCGCTTGGCAGAACTGCGCATGCATATCTTTTCTGCGGGACTCGGGGAGTCGGTAAGACTTCGATGGCGCGGATTTTCGCGCGCGCATTGAACGCCGTTGAATCCCTCTCTCAGCAGGCTGCGATTGGCGAATCAATTATGCGAGGGCAGGACCTTGATGTTGTTGAAATCGACGGCGCAAGCAATCGAGGCGTTGACGATGCGCGCGACCTGATCGCCGGCGCTGGAATGGCTCCAGCACGCAGTCCATACAAGATTTACATCATCGACGAAGTGCATATGCTGACTCAGCCTGCGTTCAACGCATTGTTGAAGACAATGGAAGAACCGCCCGCGCATGTGAAGTTCATTCTCTGCACAACCGAGCCTCACAAAGTTCCAGCAACCATCCAAAGTCGCTGTCAGCGCTTTGATTTTCGTTCAATTCCAACTGTTGCGATTGCCGCACATCTACGCAGCGTGTTGACGAGCGAAAAGTTGACCGCGGATGAAGCGGTCATTCTGCAGGTCGCTCGATTGGCCAATGGTTCGATGCGTGACGGACTGAGTTTGTTGGATCGACTTGTTTCTGCGGCATCTGGGCATGTTTCGGTTGCATTGGCACGGGATGTCTTGGGTCTTCCAGACGAGGAAATTCTCGAAGCGTTGTTGTCCGCGATTGCAGACGGAGATCCTGGTCGAGGATTGGCGACCGCTGCAACATTATTGGATCAAGGAATGTCTTGCGACCATGCCATCGACACCATTGCCTCTCGTTTGCGTGATGCGCTGTTGCTTCGCGTCTGTGGCGCACAAAGCGAATTGGTGGATCTTCCTGTGGAGAGTCGCAATCGTATGGCGGTGCATGCAGGAAAGTTTGATCCTCCAGCGTTGGTGCATCTGATTGCTCTCTGCGATGCGTCGGTCAGAAATATTCGCGGGTCTGCAGTTCCTCGCGCCCTCTTTGATGCGGTGATCGCTCGACTGTGTATGTCTGAGCATTTCATAAGTGGTGCTGCGCTGCTGGCAAATGAAGGAACCGCTTCGGATTCCAAAAAAAAAATAATTGAAATACCACGCGCGACTGCCGCTGCGCCAATTCCCCCCGCAGTAAAGCCGGTCGCAGCGCCACAATTTGTTTCCGCTTCCAAAGCCTTCACGCCGCCAACGCCAACGCCTTCGCAACAAACCCCAGCGGAGAATGATTTGACAAACAAGCTCGCCGCTCCACGAACTGATCCGAATCTTGAAGCGGTTCGCCGGCATCCGCTCGTTCGTGAAGCCGCGGAAATTCTCGATGCTGCAGTCAGTCGTGTCACGCCGCGAATGGTTTCGAGCACGAATACCGCCGCAGATTCCACCGCGCCAACCAACGGAAATCTCTGACGATGCCACGCGTCAACGGCGACCGAGGTCCATATCCCGAAAGCGTCAATCGGCTGATCCAGGCATTGGCAGTTCTTCCAGGAATTGGTCGACGCACTGCAGAGCGTCTGGCATTCTGGGTGCTGAAAGCATCAAGTGAGGATGCGCTTGCATTGGCGCAAGCAATCACAGCAGTCAAACAAACAGTTCGGCATTGTCCTATTTGCTGGAATCCCGCTGATCATTCGCCCTGTCATATTTGCGCGGATACTCGAAGAGACGCATCGATTGTCATGGTCGTCGAACAACCAAAGGATCTCATCAATCTTGAACAGACTGGAATGTTTCGAGGGGTCTATCACGTGTTGATGGGTCGGCTCGATCCACTTGATGGCGTTGGTCCTGAAAGTATTACTGCCGGCGATTTGATGGTTCGTGCGAATGATCCTGCGCGCAATGCGTGCGGAGTTGAAATCAAGGAGATTGTTCTTGCGCTGAATCCAGATCTTGAAGGTGATTCGACGGGTCTGTATATCGCCGAACTTCTTGCCAAGACTTCGATCAAAGTGACGCGGCTCGCACGCGGCCTGCCCTCGGGTTCGCAAATCGAATTTGCAAATCGAGCGGCACTTTCTGACGCGATTTCGCACCGTCAGGTTGTCTAGGTCGGAATCGAAAGGGGGGTACGATTCTCCCGTGCGATTTGAACTCTCTCAGCAAGCGCAAGTGCGTCTCGGCCAACAGATGAAGTTGGCGCCTCGGGTTCTCCAATCGATGGAGATCTTGCAGATGCCGCTCGCCGCAATCGAAGAACGAATCGAAGCAGAATTGGAATCGAATGTTGCGCTCGAACAAGTCGAGCCAGGACAAAGCTTGGATGTTTCGAGTGGCAGCGAGGTGAGCGATTTTTCTCCATCACCCGCCGCGGAGACTCCAGCTCCGATGGGCGCGGATCGATTCGAACGCGCGCAAGAATTGCACGAACGCATGGGCGATGACGAGTCCGCGCAGACATGGAGAGAAATCGCGCGGCGTGAAGGGGAGTTCGATTCGCGTTCAGCTGCTTTGGAAAGTGCGCCGTCGAGCGGACAGAGTTTCGAGGAAATTCTTTTGGATCAGTGGGCGCTCTGTGAAGCGCCACTTCCCATTATGACTGCAGGCAGAGTGTTGATATCCAACATTGGAGAAAATGGTTTCCTCATTCGTTCCATCGAAGAAATTGCAGCGGATATCACAGACTTTGGCGCAGAGACTCCAACCGTCGCGCTCTTGATCGAAGCGCTCAAGCGTCTGCAAGCGCATCTCGAGCCTGCGGGTATGGCTGCCCGCAATTTGAGCGAATCACTTGTGCTGCAGTTGAATGCTCGGGAAAAAAGTGGGACTGCCCGAGCAGGCGACACCAGTTTCGCTGACGCAAGACTTCTCGTCGAAAATGATTTGCGCGATTTGGAATCCAATCGTCTCACCGCCATTCGACTGCGTCACGGATGGACAAGCGAACGACTGGATATCGCGCGGGATTGCCTTCGACATTGCAATCCTGCTCCGGGTCGATCATTGAAAGTTGAGCGCGCGCCAATCGTTCGTCCCGATGTCATCATCGAATACGACACAGCGACGGACTCATATTCGGCGCGGTTGGCCAGTGGAGTTCTGCCAAATTTGCAAGTGAGCGAGGAATATCTGCGATTATCCAAGGCGAAGAAAACGGATGCCGCAACAAAATTGATGTTGAATGATGGTATTCGCCGCGCGCGCTGGTTTATCGATGCAATCGAGCAACGAGGTGCGACTCTTCTGCGAGTTGTGAACGAAGTGATCGCAAATCAGCGCGAATGGCTGGATTCTGGGGGCGGATCGCTCAAACCGCTGCCTATGACCCAAGTTGCGAAGAAACTCCAAATGAATGTCAGCACGATCAGCAGGACGGTCGCTGGCAAATGGATTGTCACGCCACGCGGTTCATTCGAGTTGCGGAAACTTTTCGCAGGTGGAACCGAGACCGAATCAGGAAGCGATATTTCATGGATCGCAGTCAAGGCAATCGTCGGAGAAATTATCGCAGCGGAAGAAAAATCCAAGCCGCTCTCTGATCAAGCGATCTCTCTTGCATTGAAGGAGCGAGGTATTCCACTTGCTCGCCGTACGGTTGTGAAATATCGCGAGCAACTTGGCATTCCATCGGCGCGAGTGCGCCGAGTGGCTGAAGTACGCTGATGCGCTGTCGTGGTTGCGAGTACGAACTTTGGAATATGAAGCCGGGCACTTGTCCCGAGTGTGGTCGCAAGTGGCAATTCGATGAATTTCGTTTTCATCCTCTCGCCGCACAATTTCTTTGCCCGCACTGCGATCACGCATACGGTGGAACAGACAATCAGGGACTTCCAACTCCCCGCGCGTTCATTTGTTCAGGATGCAGCGAACCCATTGATCTTGATCAGATGCGAGCGCTTCCCGCACCCAACACAGATGGCAGTACTGCAATGGATGATGAGTTTCCTTGGCGAGATATAGAACGACTGGGAAAGTGGCGCGCATTCTGGCGAACGGTGGGCCTCTCAATGTCCAACCCAACTCGTGTTGGCCGAATGCTTCCTGAGCGTTCGAGTTTTCGAAGCGCATTGATCTTCTCACTGTTGTGCGGAACGATCACCATCGTGTCTTCGGCTAGTCCGATCGTCTTTATGATTGGATTTAGTAATCAACAATTTTCTTCTGGTCTCGAATATGTTTTGCAGTTCCTCGCGATCTTCTTTGCCGTTGTGTTGGGATTTGCGATCTTGGCGCAAATCTTGCTTCTGCTTTGGGGCAGTTGCGCACACGGAATTCTGCGCATAAGCGGGGGCGTCCACAGACCGCTGAGGGATTCGCTCAGTTCAACCCTTTTCTGTACTGGGCCATTTCTAATCAGTGCGATTCCCTGCTGCGGGTTTTATATTTTTCTCGTCAGTGTGATCTGGATGGGCGTTGCGATGATTCACGCTTTGGCATCCTTGCAAAGAGTTTCTCGCCTGCGCGCATCGATCGCAGTCTTGGCTCCACTTCTTTCACTCTTTGCAGCGATTGCTCTGACGGTTGCAGTGATGATCTATATGTCATCGAATACCACTTGGTCTGCAAATGGGGTTTCAATTGGGTTTTCGTCTTCAGTGCAAATTGCGCCGTCTTCAAATGCAGTTGCTCCTCCAACTCCACCCGACGAATCAGACGCGCAAGCGCTCCCACCCCTTGGACCGGAATCGCCAGAGGAAAAGTAATCCGCGCACGACAAGTTCTCCAGAGAGCGCGATCCAAATTCCAAGCAAGCCATAATCCAACCAGACGCCAAGCGCCCACGCCAATGGAAGTCGGATGAAGTAACTGCTGATGACGGTGATGACCAAGCACGCGGTCGTATCTCCAACTCCGCGCAGACCATTTCGGATGACCATAGCGAGTGCGAAAAAAATTTGAATGAATCCGCAGGTCATCAAGATCGGCGGAACTTCGCGCAGGTGAATTTCTTGGTTGCTGATCACTCGAGTCAACGGTTCGCCGGCGAAAATGAAGGCGATTCCCAGCAATCCCATGATCGCGCAGCCGACCGTAGTGCAAGCGGTGATTGCTCGGCGGGCTTGTGGAATGTTTCCAGCGCCGATGTATTGACCTGCGAGCGCGCCAGCTGCGATTCCCATCGCAAATCCAGGAAGAAACGAGAATGATTCCCACTGTACGGCGATCATATGCGCGCCAATCAATCCATCGCCAGGTTTGCCTTGTGCCATTCGATTGTGAGCGATCATTCCGATGAAGATCATCACGAATAGATTGACCCCCCAAAGTGCGATGCCTTCGGCGAAGTTTGGAATGCCGATACGCGCAATGCGCCAAGTCATTTCGCGGGATGGTCGCAGATGTCTTTTCTTTGGATTGAAGTCGCGCGTGCCTTTGTGCAGAGCGCGCACAGTCAAGAGAGCGCCGACGAGATATGAGATCGCAGTTCCGCCAGCGATGCCAATCACTCCCCACTTTGCTCCATCGATGCCCAAAATATTTGGCACGACAAAGTTGCCTGCCTGGTATTGCGCTCCTGACAAGAGCCAAGATGCAACGGCATTGACCACATTGACGACAACTGCGATCCATGCGGGAGTCCAAGTCTCTCCCGCACCATGCAAGCACATCGATCCCACAGTCATCACTCCAGTTGCAGGCATCGCGATTGCAAGTAGTCGCACATATTGAATGCAGAAATCAGCACTTTCCCCGTGCAATCCAGCAAGTTCCGCCAGAGGTACGACTGCAAACCAAAGAATCACTCCGATCAGCGCTCCCCACGCCAGACTGAGCGTGATCGATTGACCGCACGCTTCTTCGCTTTCGAGCGCGCGCCCCGCACCCATCGCGCGTGCGATGATTGCTTGTGCGCCGACGCCAAGTCCAGCCATCGCAATTCCAATAAACCATCCGACATAAGAACCAATCCCAATTCCATCGAGCGCAGGAACAACCGTCGTACCTGGCAAACTTCCCGCAATCATTTTGTCGACGAGGCCCACGCACGCAGCGACCAGTTGTTGCAGCAGAATCGGAATCGCCAAGAACCAAATCGCAGACCACATCGTGCGACCAGCAAGTTTGCCGCTTTGGATTGATCCATCAAGAGCGGTTTCCGCTCCTTCCAGTGCCATCACCGCATCTGGCGGATCATCGGGACCGACGGATGTGCTCGTGAAGAGCAAGTCTTCGCGAAGTTCGCTTGATTGAGAGTCTGTTGATTTGTTCAAATTCGAAAACCTTCTATGCCTTATATGTCACTTCATTCATTCACTGCATTTAAGGCAAGCAACTGCTCAGGGTCCACTCGGCGTTGGAACAGCAGGGGACGCAGGATTTTCATAGGTCTTGCGCGATCGAGCATCAGCAATTCCATTTGGCAATCCTGGTGTTTCAAACTTTGGAATATCCCAGAAGACAACATAATCCCAGAATCCTAAATTCCGTTTAAATGTGGGATAAAGATAGAAATTTTGGCCGCGGAAACGTTTTTCCACTGGAGTCGTTTCATACCATCCGAGCCATCGCACTCGATCGATTCCCAAGTCATTGCCAGTCATCAGTCGCAAGCTGTCTAGAGCGGCCAAATTGACAGTGAGTTCGGTGTGGTCGAGCGCCGTCACCAATGCTTGAAAAGAATCGTCTTGGGGATATTGTCCCAAGCCGATCGCTAATTCAACTCGTGTCTCTTGGGCTTCGCTCTCGTCTCCCATTTTTTCCCACATCATTTGCGAAATGGAGACATTATGTATGCGTTGCAAACCCAGTGCCGCGGCCAATCGCACGTGAGGATATTCGCTGTTCAATCGTTCGGCGATCAGCACCGCATCCTCAGGATTTCCAAATCTCGCGAGCGCTGAAATCGCTGCCGCTTGGACCAACGGGTCTTTCATATCTTTGACATAAAAACGATAGAGCTTGATGTACGCATCAACGCCGCCAAAAGAAGATGTCCCAAGCAGTACGACTCCTCGGCGCATGTTTTCCGCGTCGGTCGTATCGACAGCCCATTGTGCGGCTTCTTGAGGAGATGGTGGAGCGAGGACATCTCCCATCGCTCGAAAGTCTGAACCGATGGTGTCGCAAGCGCAAAGAGTTGCGCCAGTCAGAATGACAGCAGAAGCGATTTTGCCAGCACGAATCACGCCAGCAAGCATCACGCCAGCAAGATTCGCATCGCAAGTCTTCTGTATGCGCGAACAGAAAGTTGTGTCAGTGTTTTGCATCAGAGAATGAATCAACTTCCCGGCGTGGGTTTGCCGCAATCGAAGCTGACAGGAACAAGGCAGATGAATGTCAAATCCTCTTTGCCGTCGTTGACAAATTGATGCATTCGATTTGGATTGATCATCAAGATGTCGCCCGCGTGGCAAGGGTGAAACTCGCCGTCATATTCGACGCGCGCTTGACCACCAGTGATGATGACCTCGTGTTCATAGTCGTGCTGATGCCTTGGAGTATTTCCACCAGGGGCAACTGTGTAATGACGCATAGAAAAATTTGGTGCGCCATCCTTTCTTCCAACCATCAGGCGCATCGAAACTCCCTGCGTTCCAGGAAGATCAATCGCCACTGGATCTACTTCTTCAATACGCCGCTTCAGCATGAAGTGAAGGTTAGCGTCTATGTTCTCACCGTGGCAAAGCTCCGAATTAAAGGTTTTCCCTTGGGCGCATGGCAGACCAATTGCTGGTTGGTCTGGATCGAGAGCGACGACTTGCGTCCTGGTTGGATCATCGATGCAGGCGATGCGCCTGAACCACTCTTGGATGCAATTCGCATTCACGGCATTACAGTTCAAGCGATTCTCTTCACCCACGCGCATCTCGATCACATCATGGGACTTGAGAAGATTCTTGCAGTCCTTGGCGATCTGCCGCGATATGCCCATCCACTTGAACACGCTTGGTTCGGCCATCCGCAGATGAATCTTTCAGCCTTCGCCGAAGTCGATCCTGTTTCGGTGAGCGCGCCGACTCATACTCTGGGCGAGGGAGATGAGTTGACGCTCGGTCCCTCTCGTTGGAGAGTCTTGCATACGCCGGGTCATAGTCCTGGGTCTGTCAGTTTCGTTTGCGATGATGCGAAAGTTGTCATCGCTGGCGACACGCTCTTTGCAGGATCGGTTGGCAGATCAGACTTTCCAACAAGCGATCCAGCGGCGCTTGACGATTCGCTGCGGCAAAAATTGCTGGCGCTTCCCGACGAGTACGTTGTTCATCCTGGACACGGTCCATCAACCACCATTGGGCGCGAGCGGTTGAGCAATCCCTTTTTGCAATAGCAGTCCATCGCACCACGCATCCATTCGAGTGCGCAAAACATTCAGCGGAATCGGACCAGCGCTGAGCAAATGGTCGTGAAAGGCGCGCAAATCGAAGTCTTCTCCCAAACGCTTTTCACAGAGCGATCGAATGCGCCGAATTTCCAATTCGCCAATCTTGTATCCGCACGCTTGACCAGGCCAGCCAATGTATCGATCGATCTCTCGTTCGATGTTCAATTTTGAAAGCGCAGTATTGCGTTGGAGAAACGCAATCGCATCATCGCGGCTCATGCCAAACGCGTGCATCCCCGTGTCAACAACCAATCGACAGGCGCGCCACATTTCATAAAGCAATCGTCCGAAGTCGTCATACGGATTCTCGTACAGCCCCATCGAAATTCCAAGTCGTTCCGCATAGAGCGCCCATCCTTCGACAAATGCCGTCGAATCGACATCGCGACGAAACTCGCGCAGCCCTTCAACTTCGTTGGCGATCGAAATTTGCAAATGATGACCTGGTACGGCTTCGTGCAGAGAGAGCGGAATCATTTCATATTTAGGTCGCTGATCAAGCGCATAGGTGTTGGCATAAAACCATCCTGGCAATCCCGCTTTCATACTGCCAAATTGGTAATACGCGGTTGTCTGTGATGGCGCCATAAAGCGGGGGATCTCGCGCACGCCGTACGGCAGTCGCGGCAGCACGCCGAAATATTCAGGAAGCTTCGCGTCGATGCGCTTGCAGACATCGCGATATCCCGCAAGCAGAGATTCCGCCGATGTGTGATAGAAGCGTGGATCGGTGCGTAAAAATGCAACGAATGCGTCGAATCGTTCGTCATTGGAAAGTTTCGCACGCGCTGGATCCCCAGCGAACCAATCAGTTCGCGCGATCACTTCAAACATTTCGCCGCGAATGCGCGCTACTTCTGCGATGCCGATGCTGTGAATCTCGTCGGGAGTCAGGTCGGTCGTCGTGAATCGTCTCAATTCGAAAGCGTAAAATTCCCCTCCCAAATATTGGTCCTTCGCGCTGATCGACTTGAGTCCCTTGGGGATATATTTTTCCTTCAGCCAAGCAAGCATCTCTCCAAGTGCGAGTAGCGCGTCCAACTTTGCAGTCCGCGCTTGTTCGCGCAGGCTCTGCTGTTGCTCCGCAGGAATCGAGTCCGGCATATGCGCCAGCGGAGTTTCAATTTCATTCAGGTTTCCACGCAGAACAGCTTCGAATTGTCCGACAACCCCTTCGAGAACGGCCGCGGGAGGAACGATTCCTTCTTCAAGGCCTTGTTCCATCATCGCCTGTGTGTCGCGCACAGCTGCGCCGAGTCGCGTCATGCGCTTGACATAATTTTCCCAGTCTGCGGCTTGCCGAAATGGAACACTCTCCGCAAATTGTGGCAAATCTTGTTGAGGCCCGCCTCGTTGACCGACGGGCATCATCCAACGCTTGAAACGAAACGAATCGAAATCGTTGCGAAGATCACGATTGAGAAGGTCATAGTCAAGTTGATTTGCATCGTTCAATTGAGCGCGGTCAATCGAGGCGATTTTTTCGATTAAAAATCCGACTTCATTATGGCGATTCAGGGCTCCACGCATTCCAGGCTCGGTGATGCGATCGGGAGTTGTCGGTCGCCCACGCGTAATCGCCGATTCGGGAAAACTGAAGTCGCGCCACTGCTGATAATCCTCGGCAAGCGCATCGAAAGTCGAATCAGGAGTGACGTTTTTCGTGGGTTGTATGGGCGATTGTGCACAGATGGTGCGTCCATGCGCAATCAAAGCAATGCTGAGTACTCCCTTGACGAAAAGAAAGGAGAAATTCTGGATTTTTCTTTGTATTGACATTTGAATGAGAAGCATTTTATTGCACATTACATCAAGAGGTCTGACTATGAGGACTTGCTTGATTCTCTTCCCCCAACCAATCGGACTTGTTTACTTCGGGTCAGCAATGTTCATTCTCTCCCCCCAAGCATCGCAAGCCGAGAGCACTGCCAAGCTGATTGCGACACCAACATCAACAGCAGTAGTGACAGTGAGGCTCGATATCGATTCTTCCTTCGGTGGCACAAATGACGTCGATGTAAAAACTGTTTCGGTGACAGGACTGACAGATTTCCAGTTCAATCCATCGCTACCACCTTGGAATTTGGTTGGTATTTCTCTGCTGAATATCGCTTTGGAGAATGCAACGTACGAATTTGATTTTTTCTGCTTTCCATTTATTGGTTGTCAGCACCTTGATGTTTCATTGGAAAATGTGCAGATCACATTGCAGAATCCAGTCATATCTAAACTTGCGACAGATGGAGCTGCAACTTTCTTAGAAGGAAGTTTCAGATTGCATGCGGATTACACGCTGAGCGGATTGACTCAGGGCAAAGGATCATCTGACACCATCAGCACAAGTGAATTTGTTGGTGTCCTGTTAATTTCTGGTTCGAATGTGAGTATGAAACAATGCAGGCTCTCACCGCTCCTCATCGACTTTCCTAAAGAATCATTGCCAGGCAACGTCTCATCCGTCAGGATGACGATCACATCAAATCTTTCAAATCTATTTTTCCAAGGTTCGTGGATTCCCAAGGCGAATGGTCCAGACTTGAACGGCGATGGTGTTGTGAATGGTGTGGATTTATCTTTTGTCCTTTCAAGTTGGGGAACGCCTTCTGGTGATGTCAATGGTGATCAATGCACCGATGGAGAAGATCTCACGGAGGTCCTTTCTGGATGGAAGAATGAATCCGTGCCGTGAACCAACATCAACGCAATAGGCAAGGAGACTGCTCTTGCGGCAGGGGCTATACTCGTCTTCCTCTCAGAGAAGATCACAGTGAGCAGCGCAATCCCAATTCCAACAGAACAAGGATATTCCCCGCCATCCGTGCGGCAATTCGCTGTTTTCCTCGATAACAAAGTTGGCAAGTTGCTGGAATTGCTGAAGCTCTTCGAGGATGATTCGATGGTCAATGTCGCCGCTCTCAGCGTGATGGATTCAAGTGATCACGCCGTTGTACGCATGATTTTCTCCAACGCTGATGCCGCGCGCCATTTGCTACGAAAGAATAATTACACTTTCAGCGAGCTCGATTTGATTGTCGTGCAGATTGGGCAAGGCCAGTCGCTGACCAAATTATGCCTGCACTTGCTGGGCGCAGAACTGAATATTCGATTTGTCTATCCCGTCCTTATGCGTGCCGCAAGCGAGCCATGCGTTGCATTGGCCGTTGACGACACATATTTGGCTGGGCAGATTTTGCTTCGCAAGCGCTTCACGCTGCTGGGCGAAGAAGATCTCAGCTGACTTCAGGCTGGATCACTGGCTGGATCACTGGCAATTTTTGGATTCTTCCCGTCAGCGTCATAGACGTATGTGCAACCAGGTTGTTCCTCGGCGCATCCTTTGTGATGTCCATCGCACAGTGGAAAGTTTTTGGACAGTCCGCACGCGCAAACGAAAATTGCCTTCTCTTGCGGTTCGATCTTGATTGGTTTCAACGCTTCAAATTTGACGAGTCGTGCCATAAAAAGAAGTCTAGCGGGTTCACGAAGCTTCGACAGTCGCGGAAGTTTTTGAAGTCTCCCAGAGCCGGACGCTTTTCAGCACCACAGAATGTTTTGCAAGCGGATTCTTCAACAGGTCGAAGCACACAGCGGCGATATGTTCGACTGATGGATTTGTCGCACGAAACTCGGGACAATCGATATTGAGGTTCATATGGTCGAAGCGCTCGATGACCAATCGATCGACAATTTCCTCCAAATCCGCCATGCCGAATGCGTTGTCGGCCGCAACAACAATCGACACAGCAACGCGATAATTATGTCCGTGGCCATTGATCTTGTTGCATTTGCCAAAGAAAATTTGATTCTCGGCTGGCGTGCGCAACGGGTCATTCAGGCGGTGCGACGCGGCAAATTCAAAAGTGGCGGTCAGAGTGGTCTTGGTTGTCATGTCGGCTTTCCATAAGTATTGGTGGTACGGGGAGATATTCCAAGAAAGAGATTCGATCGGCTGTTCGAGATGCGTTGCGACGCCATTGGCCAGAGTGTGCAAGAGTTGCGATGGAGTCTGGGAAGATGCATTGGCGGGTGAAAACAATCTTGCTTTCAAGACTGGGATGACCGAACTGCGAACGGCCGCATCAAGTTGAGCAAGTGTTGCCAGATAACCCGTATTTTGCTCTGGAATCCCATGAATTGAGACCTCGAATTCATACCAAGCGCCGATGTCATTTGCGGAAGGAAAACTGGCAAAAGAATTATGCGATCTATTCAAAGCAGGGGGTTGTGCATCGCGGCAAACAAAAATGCGGACGGCGCGGGAAAGTGTGGTTGGGACAGGGAATTGGGTCATTGGAAAATCAGATGATGCTATGAAATCATAGGGTGGAGTTGACTTTGAGCGCAGCAATACTATTATTAGATAATTACTAAGCCCCCGGAAGGGCTCGGCGTGAGGCTTGCCTCCGCCGGGCCTTTTTTATTTTTGATTTGATTTCTTTTCGTCGCACTGACTACTCTGCTGCGAGAAAATTAATGAGACACACATCAAATGCACTCTGGATTGTTGCTGTCATATCGCTTGGCAATTCTTGCGCGTCGCCCGTGACGTCATCGACGGCGAAAGAGCCTGTTTCTTCGCCAATAACTGCCGCGCAACAAGATCTGCAAATCCCTCTGCAACTCGGCCCCGACATCCAAGTTGATCGAAGCAAGTTCGAAGTGATCATTCGAGCACAAATCGCATCGCGCAACGGATTCCTTGAACAACTCGTTTGCAAAGCTGGGACACGCGAACACGAATCATTGCTCGCAGTCGAAGCAGCTCCGAAGATGATTCACGCGGCTTTGCTTGCCGCAGGATTCACGCCAGGCTCTCCTGGATCGTGGACCGAAACACCCCTAGATGCTTCGGGAAAATCGACCACAAACTTTCAGCCACCAACAGGCTCGAAGGTTCAATTGTTCGTGCGATGGGAGGATGATGGCCGCATCAATGAGCGCGCGCTTTGCGAATGGGTGCGCGGCGTTCCCGCCGATGCATCGTCAAATGCGCCAGTTGTTTTTCCCTGCGATCGATTTGTTTTCGCAGGTTCGCATATTCGTGCCAATCCAAAGTCGCTTGGAGCTGGCGAACACTATGTCGCGGATTACACCGGATCAATTGTCGGACTCGTGACATTTGGCGACGAAGTGATCGCCTTTGAAGAAGTGATTCCAGATCGTGTCGATGTCGCGCCAGCAATGTGGGAATCGTGGACAGATCGAATTCCCGTCGAAGGAACTTCGATCGAACTTATTCTTCGTCGTCCACAATGATCAGAGAGCAAACCAAGAATGAATGTGCCGTTAGCATCTCCGCTGTGAACAGTGGATACGCCGCAGAACTTGTTGGAATTTGCCGTCGATACAACCATCCAGATGGATCGCTGATGGTCGATGCGCTGCGTGGCGTCGATCTGACGATTCCGATGGGGGAATACCTGGCAATAATGGGTGCGTCCGGTTCTGGCAAGAGCACTTTGATGAACATTTTGGGATGTCTTGATCGACCAACTGCTGGTGAATATCGACTTGATGGGATCGATGTCGAATCGCTCGACGATGAGCGACTTTCTCAAGTGCGAGGACGACGAATCGGTTTCGTTTTTCAAGCGTTCAATCTGATTTCGGAACTCACCGTGATCGAAAATGTCGAGGTTCCACTTTTTTATCAGGGCTTGCCTCGCAAAGAGCGCAGAGCGCGCGCTCAAGAAAAGATCGACCTCGTCGGTTTGACCGATCGCGCGGGGCATCGACCTTCGGAACTCTCGGGTGGTCAGCAGCAACGCACAGCGATCGCACGCGCGCTGGTTTCCAATCCTGCGATTTTGATGGCGGATGAACCAACTGGAAATTTGGACTCTGCAACCGGCGAATCGATCCTTGTGGTGATCGATCAACTGCATGCTGATGGATTGACAATTGTTCTTGTGACACACGACGACCGAGTTGCGGAACGATCGCAGCGCATCATTCGTCTGAGTGATGGTTTGTTGATCTCCGATCTTCCTGGCGGCCGAGCAAAGGTCATGGAAACGCAATGAGTGTGCCGAGAAGCGCTCGACAAAAACGCCGAAGCACCATCCGCATTATGGGTATCGACCCTGGACTCTTGCGGACTGGATATGCATGCGTCGATCTTGATTTCAATGGCGCGATCAAGATTGTCGAAGCGGGGATATTGAAACTTTCCGCGAAGAAGTCTGTCGCATCTCGACTCTGCGATTTGGACCAAGATTTGGCAGCACTCATCGCGGAATTGCATCCCGACCGCGTCGCAGTCGAACAAGTTTTCGCGCACACCAAGCATGTGCGTACTGCGATCATTATGGCTCATGCACGCGGCGTGATTCTGCTGGCGATTGCGCGCGCAGGTTTGCCACTTTGCGAACTTGCTCCCGCCACCATCAAGAGCGCCGTCGCGGGAAATGGGCAAGCGACAAAGCGTCAGATGCAGTTGGCAGTCGCGGCGCAGTGCGGACTTGCGAAGCCACCATCACCAGCAGATGTCGCGGATGCGATCGCAATCGCGTTGGCGGATGCCCGCAGAGTTCGCTGATCGCATCAAAGCACTTGCAGCAGAGGCGGGCTATTCTTGCCACCGTGAAGTCGCCAGTCGTTCTCTTCTCTCGTCGAATCCTCAGCGATCAACTGACGCCAGTGCTGGCGTATAGACGACTTGTTGCGCCTGATGAGCGCACGGCGACAAGTTTTCTCTTGGAATCTGTCGAACAAGGTGGATCGGTCGGGCGATATTCCATGCTTGGCGCGCAACCGGCGATTGAAATTGTCGCCAAGGGGCAACAAGTCACGATCACTCAGAGTGCCGCGGATGGAAAACGAACCGAACGAACTTTGCATCACGCCAATCCTCTCGCTGTACTGAGAGAAACGCAAAGTTGGTCAGGCATTGATGCACGCGGGCCGCTTCCAGAATCTTTTCACGGAGGATGGGTTGGGTCTGTGGGATTCGATGCGGTTCGTTGGCTCGAGCCAGAAAAATTGCCATTTGATCGCGCCCCGAAAGACGATCGCAATCTGCCGGATATGCACATGGCGCTCTATCGAGATGTTGTTGTGTTCGATCATGCGACCAAGACGCTGTTCATCGTCTGTGCAATTTTGCCTGGCGAATACGCCGACAAAAACATCGCCGCCGCGGGCGCAAAGGCGCTTGATCAAATTGAACATCGTTTGACTGCAACGCATTTGGATATGCCAACGGGAAGAATCGATCTCGATACCACGGCGCGTCCACGCGATGCTGGAACAAGTTTGACTGGTCGTGCAAAATTCGAATCATCAGTCGCTCGTGCCAAGGAATACATCGCAGCAGGTGATGCCTTTCAAGTTGTTCTCAGTCAGCGCTTCGTTCGCAAGAGCAAAGTCGATCCATTCGATGTCTATCGCGCGCTGCGAGTTGTCAATCCCAGCCCATATCAGGTCTATCTTCAAGCGCGTGGATGCATTCTTGTTGCGGCGAGTCCAGAGATTCTTTGCAGAACTCGTGGGACTCAAGTTGTCAATCGACCGCTTGCGGGCACTCGAAAGCGAGGTGCGACGCCTGCCGAAGATTTGGCGCTCGAAAAAGAATTGCTTGCGGATGAAAAAGAACGGGCGGAACACACGATGCTGGTGGATTTGGGTCGCAACGATCTTGGGCGCGTCTGTCAATCTGGTTCAGTTCATGTCGATCGGTGTATGGAGATCGAGCGATTTTCGCATGTGATGCATATCTCGTCGACGATCAGCGGTACGCTTCGCGGCGAATGCGATGCATGGGATGCGCTCAGCGCAACATTGCCCGTCGGCACTGTCAGTGGCGCGCCGAAAGTTCGTGCGATTCAGATCATTGACGAACTCGAACCGCTGCGTCGCGGTCCATACGCAGGTGGACTTGGTGCGATGGGTTGGAATGGAGATCTTGATATGGCAATCGCACTTCGCACAATCGTCGTTCCGGTTTCACCAAATACGCAGATCGCCAAAGTGAATCACGCCTGGGAATATCACCTTCAGGCTGGCGCAGGTGTTGTG
>SXGU01062898.1_pt1 | contig 19576 bp, 15 predicted proteins | sample 3174531 | NCBI WGS metagenome assembly SXGU01 (sample SAMN11356863, study PRJNA531348) | freshwater metagenome | isolation source: freshwater sample F1-140 | place: China: Fuxian Lake, Yuxi | collected 2017-12-25 | reverse complement strand
TGGAGCGGGAGACGGGTCTCGAACCCGCAACCCTCAGCTTGGAAGGCTGATACTCTAGCCAATTGAGCTACTCCCGCCAACGTTACCCATGAGATTGGTGGAGAGGGTAGGATTCGAACCTACGTAAGCGTGAAGCTAACGGATTTACAGTCCGTCCCCTTTAGCCACTCGGGCACCTCTCCGAAACACCCATGTAGTTTTAAATGGAGCTGGCTATGGGACTTGAACCCGCAACCTGCTGATTACAAATCAGCTGCTCTACCGATTGAGCTAAGCCAGCACATTTTATTTTACTGTTCTAACGATAATAATAGTCATTATTAAGACAACAAATTTTTACCTTAGAATACGTGTTCTATGGATAAATTTTGTGTGAGTCAAAGATTTAATTTATTTTTTTAATTTTTTGTATAGTGTTGTCGAAAACTTTCACTCAAACAAATTGCGACTGAGACAGAAACATTATAGCTTGCTGCATTATCTTTTTGTGGAATTTTTAATAGCGTATCGCATAAATTTTCAGTAGTAGTTCTCATCCCTTTGTCTTCTGCGCCAAAAAAAATAACTTTCTTATCTGGAAAAACAGTTTGGTACAATTCATCTTTTGCATCTGTAGATAAACCATAGACCCAAAATCCCTTTTCCTTCAACTGTGATATAATCTGAGAAAATCCCCCAACTTTATAAACAGGAACATACTCAGCTCCTCCACATGCAACTTTATTTACTGTAGAAACTAAACCCACTGCTCTATCTTCTGGGATAATAATTGCAGAAACCCCCATTAACCATGAAGTTCTCAATATAGCACCTAAATTATGGGGATCCTCAACTCCATCTAAAGCTATAATTGTAACACTTTTTTGACTTAAAATTTTTTGGAGATTAAATTCTGGGGATTCATTAGAGATTACTACCACACCCTGATTTGAATTTCCAAATTGATTTAATTTTTCAACCCCTACTTCATCGATTTTAACACCATTTGCTTCTGCTAATTTCTGAATCTCTAAAAGTTCAGAACTTCGACTCCAATCAGTTCTTAAATACATTTTTACCACTGATTTCTTTCGCACTTTAAATAATTCTTTCACTGAATGAATTCCCATTACAATCCTTGAGGATTTATTTTCTAACTCATTCAGTGTTTTGGACTTAATATTAGCTTCCTTAAGATTTGCTGATCCTTTAACTCCACCAGAAAACGAATGTCTTTTTTTATTACTTTTAGAATTAAATTTATTGAACTTTGAAGATTTACTTACTGATTTAGACATAGTCGCTCCAATTTTGTTTCTGAATTTTATTAACATAAGAAATTGCTAATGCAATTTAATTTATTCAAAAATTATTATGTCATTTGATTAAAAATCAAACCAAACTAAGAAATCTTCAGTTGTTAATTTAAATAATTACTATTTTTTTTAATTTGGATTACATCGATTCCATTGATTTTTAAAAAAGATAGTTCGATCAAGCAACTCACCATCTTCATCATAAAAATTAATAAAGTATAAAGGGTCTTCTAAATTAATATCTAAAACATATATTTTTAAAAAATCCACTTGAGTGATACCCAATACATGCGCCACATCTATTGCCATAGAGTACTGCCCAAGTATTTCTTTTGTTATAGTTTTAGTAAAAACAAAAGGGAACAACTTCTCCATTTCATCTTGCTTAAATTTTACTTTTGCGTATTTTTGCTTTCCTCGTTTAAATATTTTTGCTTTAACATTAAATTTTTCTTCCTTAGCTAAAAAATCAGCATCGCAAGTATTAATAATTTTTTCAATATTTCCAAAATTGAATTTTGGGGGTTTGATATTAATTTTTCCATCTTTAAAAGCAAAAGGAAGGTTAAACTCTTCCTCTGTAGGTTCAAAAATTTTAGGAAAATTAAAATTTTTAGAATATACTTGTGGATGACTAAATATAATTCCAAAAATTGTTAGAAGTAAAATATATCTTTTTTTTCCTTTTGATAAAATTTGCACATCACACCTCGTTTTTTTTATTCAATTCATAACTAGTCTTTCGGACAGCCAATTGTTTTGCTTTAATTTTTTTCTTACTGTTTAATTTATATTCATTATTTTTAATTTTTCTTATCAATATGAGTTCGGATTTAAATTCTATACTTAGAGTAGGCAGTATTTTAAAGTTGAAGGAATTTCTTGTTCAATAGAACTTATTGTCCGTACCGAAATATTTTGTGCAGAGCTACGCAGAGATTTTTGAAGTTAGCAAGGCGGGAGGACGCAGAACTAGCCAGAGGCGCTAATTCAAGGACGACTAACGAAGCTAACTTCAAAAAGATCAAGTCAGATATGCACAAAATATTTCGGTACGGACTATAAGTTCATTCAATTTAATTAGTCTCAGTTAAATTTTAAGCAACACATCGGGAATTATATAAATTTTCTGCAAAATATATTATAGCTACCAGAAGGGTATTTTACTGAATTAAAATAATTACTAATTTTAAATCGAATCGCACTATTGAAACATAAATTAGTAGCAGTGATACCTCAAAAAAGTGTACTAAAAAATAAGGATATCAAATAATATAAAATCAAGATTACTTATTAACCAGACAATGAAAATTAACAGCAATTCAAATTGGAGATTTTTTTGATTTTAAATATGAAAAAAATATTATCACTTACACTACTCTACCTTTTTATTTCTTTATTTTGTTCGATTGGGAATACTGTAGATCTTTGCAAACAATTTACAGAAAAATCCTATAAATCTAAAATGTATTTGAAAGAAAAAAAATTTATCGATGATTCGTTATTAAAATTTGCTAACTCCAAGGAAATAGCAACTTTAGCAGACTCTCTATTAACAGAATTTATTAATGCTAAAAGCCCCACCCTTTTTAGTTGGTTGAAAACTCGTAATTTTGAAAATGAAAAAGAAGAGATTATAGCGACACAATGGAGACTTTATTTTGCAAAGAATTTTATTCTCGCAGATTACCCAACAAAAGATAATACGATTAACCAACTAATAATTAATCTTAATGAAGATATTGCAAAATTTATTTTTAATAAATCATATAAAACAAAGTTAGAAAAAGTATTTAGTAAAATTCAAGAATTAAGTATAAAAAAAATTAATTCATATCCTATAGAAATCAAAATTAAAACAATATTATCTAAAAAAATTACAAAGATTAAACTGCACTGGCTTGTTAAATTTGAGGATTCAAACTTTAGAAATCACCCACTTGAGTTTTTAGATTGGGGTTTTGCTTATGACCCTACACATAATTCTATTAATATTGGAGTACACGCTTTAAATTATCCGTTTAATGTAAATCTTGACAGTATATTGGCTCATGAAATTGGTCATGCATTTGACTCTTGTCGATGGACTCAAGAGAACCCTAAGATCGAATGGCCATTTAAGAAAGTGGGTAATTGCTTACGCTCAGAAGCTAGTATAAACGCAAAACTACGTGATGATAATTTACTTGAACAGGAATTTAAAAAAGGAAAAATTTCAGATGAAGTTTATTCTTTTCTAAAGAATAATTTAACTTGCAATAAATCTAATTATCCTCCAATTGGTACACAAAGCGATCAGCTTCCGGAAACTTTTGCAGATTGGTTTTCAGCTGAGGTTATGAGTGAGATTAAAAAAGTAAGCGAAAATGTTCGATATGATTTATGCGAGAATAATCATATTAACCCTGGCTCATCGTATATTTCTAATAGCGAAAGATTATTTGGAATTTATTATTCAAATCCAATACTCAAATCAAAGTTAGGAAATAAAATTCTAAATACCAAAATTTATTGTGACATTAATTAATAATTCTAACTTTTTGTATATTAATAATTTTAATAAAGCTTGTTTGATCCTGAAAATTAAACGACACAATCGTGCAAGTGATCAGATTTAATCATTAGCAGTAATTTAAAAAATCCAAAAACAAATCCCTGCAATAAAAGTAGGTAGTAATGCGTTTATAAATAATTGAAGTGGACTAATACCTTCTTTACCCATTGACGAATTTAAAATCCCATATCCAGCTGGATTTGGAGCATTGGCAATGACAGTCAAACCTCCTCCAACAACACTTCCTGCAACTAAATAGTATTTTGCAGCATCCGATAAATTTGGTACTTGGGAACCTAGATAAGTTAGAGCTGCATTATCTGTAATTGCCGTTAATGAAATGCAACCTAAAAATAATGAAAAGTTATTTAGACTTAAAATTAATGGTTCTAACCACCACCTTTGAGGACCACCTAAAACAACCAATCCACCTAAGAAAAAACCAACAAGTAATCCTTCTTTAATTTTAACTTCTGTTTGATATTCGTCTGTAACCTTAACAAGTCCCAAAAAGAATAGAAAAATTCCAACAAATGCTACCACATGATGCGCAGTTAATATTATTAAAATAAGAAAACTTAAATGGATTAAAGATACCCATATCGGTAATTTTTTTTTCAATATTTTTTTTTGCTCATCCAATTTTGAAATATTAAGTTTGCATAATTCATTTCTAAAACGATACGTTACTAGGCTTGTAGAAATATAAATTGCTAAAATAGCTTTCCAACCAAATTGAGTTAACATGAAGGGCATGTCCCACCCCCACTTACCAGCAACCATTAACACTGGAGGTGCTGCAAATGGCGTTAAGGTACCCCCAATTGAAATATTCACAAATAATAAACCTAGAGTCGCATATTTAAATTTTAGTGAAGTATTGTTATTATAAAATTTATCTAATAAAATTAATGCCGTTAAAGTCATGGCAGCTGGTTCTGTGATAAAACTTCCTAATAATGGTCCTACTGTTAAACAAACAAAATAAAAAGCTAAATTTTTGTTTAAAGGTAAAAATTTAGAGCATAATTCAATAAAAATATTTGCCATTTGAATAATTGGATTTGAAGAACATACAGTCATAATCACAAATACAAAAATCGATTCTGTAAAGTTTAAACTATTTAAATAATTAATTCCAACATCGAATCCAGAAATAAACCCAATACAAATATAAAATATTAAGGCCCAAATTCCAAACACTACTTCAACTTCTCCGAGCAAGTGAAACAAATTCTCACCCACAGAACCCTCTTCAAAGCGTAGAGCCAAATGTTGAAATCTTTTAACTGAAAAAGTATGTATAAGCGCAAAAGCAAAACAAAGTGTTGAAGCTATTTCTACATAATGATTAAATATCATATTTAAACCTCAGATATATAATGTGTAAATCTTATTTTCATCATCAACAGTTAATTTACTGATAAAATATTTAGAAATTATTCTTACAATATTTTTTTCTATTCCAATTGTAATCTCTGAAATTTAAAATGCATATAGAAAATCTCTAACAAATCATTTTGGCACAAAGATCTTTACTTGGATAGGATGTATCCTTATTAAAATGACAAAGAATCGTATTTGAAACTTCTTTAACTCCCCTACACTCGTAGTATCCATTTTGGGGATAATTTGCAGACAGGCGCATTTTTCGGGCAACTGGCTCCGCACTTCTTACCCAAGCTAGTGTGTCCGTCGAAACTTCTATCTTTTCAAGATTTACAACAGGATTTGTACTTTTAGAAATTGGTGTCGTTATACAACCGCTCAATAAAATCAAAATGGAAATTAAATAAAATTGATTTTTCACCATATGTGTATTTTATGTTAGCAACCCTTAATCTTCAATTAACAAACTTTGCGAGCTAGTCATTAGGCTAAGTTTTCAATTTTTCACACAGCTCTCTCCAGTTTTTTACGGAATCAATGAGGTTGAATTGTTTTTTTATTAAATTAGCAAGTAAGATAGAAAATAATTAAATTGGATTCTCAAACAAGAATTGTTACTTCCAATATTCCTATGATCAATTATTGTTCGAAGTTTTGATAAGGCACTTATTCAAAGCTTGATACCTGTTTCTTAATTTGCAGAAATTAAATTTGAAAATGTTAAAAATATTTAATTAGAAAAGACTGCAAATCAATGCAACCTTTTCTAATCTAAGAAATTCGAATTTGTTAAATCGTTTTTCAACTTAATACAAATCAGCTAGTAAGCTTTGTTCAAGTGATTTCGTTACATTCCGAATATGTCTCTAATTATTTCGAATTTACTCAATTTTTTCAAATTGGACACAGTAGGGATACACGTTTTTGGTCCCCTCCATAATTCCAATACTAACAAAGACCTGACCAAATGAATCAGAATTATTTGTATAACCAATAAAGTGATTTTCAAAACGTTTATCCGTAGGTATTCCTTGATGATTCCAATTTACTGATCCCCCATCATTTTCTACCCAGGCATCTTGAATTAATGGTAATTCAATTTGTTTGGCTGTATGCTCAGTGAGATACTCAGTGTACTTGGCTATTCAATTTGCGACAAAATATTTTCCTAGATCATGAAATATATATACGTTTACCGATTTGCCAGAAAAATTTGTTGAGAATTTAGATTTTGTCATCACTCTTTGTGCGGAGGAGGTATGTCCCTGTATTCATAACCAGAGTAAAACGTTTACATTGGCCCATACCGGTCCTGCCAGAGCTCCTTGATTCTTGCTGAAATTAACATTACAAAAGGCGTTCAATGCCATTCGTGAGAAACTGGTTCAATTTGGTGAAGTTGAATTGATTTAATTTAATCTCCTAATAATTGTTTAATTTTGATAATTATATTATCAATAACCAAGGGCTTGTCGTAAAATCCGGCAAACGATTTATCAGTTCTCAGCTTTTCAAGTTCATTACTCCCAGCATAGCCCGACATAAATATTACCGGAATCGGAGGAGAAATCTGTTTTATCATTCTCTTGAATAATTCAATGCCATCACAATCGGGCATTCGAATGTCAGTCAACACAATGTGTGGTCTAAAATTAGGTATTATTTCTAGAGCTTCAATTCCATTACATGCCGACTTAACTTCGAATCCTTCTAATTCGAAATTTTCTATTAATATCTCCCTTAAGTAGGGTTCATCATCAACTACCAAAATTTTTTTTATACCCATCTCAGGACGCCCATTTCTTTTCAATATAATCAATTGGTAAGCAAATAGAAAATTCTGTTTTATTGAGGCTAGAGTTAAAAGTTAATTCGCCCCCATGACTTTCAATGATGCCTTTGGAAATGCTCAAGCCTAAGCCATTTCCGCTGCCCACTGGTTTAGTTGTAAAAAATGGTTCCATAATTCTGTCTTTAATTTCATCTGGAATCTTTCCAGTATTGGATACTCTAATGAATATAAAGTCACCTTTCTTCTCCAAATCAACCGCAATTTTTTTTAATTCTAATTTCTCAACTGATTCAATTGAATTATTTAACAATTTAATAAGGGCTTGGGAAATTTCAGTTGGATTACATCTTATATAAATATTTTCAATACTACTATTCAAAGTGAATTGGACCCCTAATTCGATCATACGGCTATTGTAATCTTTAAGGGTTTCGTTGATAACTGAGTCAATTGCGACAGATTTTCTGTCTGAATTTCGACTATCCTGAGAGATGATTCTTAAATCGGAGGTTATTTTAGAAATACGATCCAAAGTTTCATTTATTCTTCTTGCAGACTTCTCGATGATCTCTGAATTCATTTTTCCAGTTTTTGAGAGTTTCATCAAAAGATCCATTTGAAGACGAATGATCGCCAAGGGGTTGTTAATCTCATGTGCTAAAGCTCCAGCAATTCTACCAATTGAAGCCAATCGAGTTTTATCGAGTAATTGAATTTCAAGTTTCATATTCTTTTCAACTTCTAAATCTACTTTTATCTGATATTGATTCACTAACTTAATAGTAAAGATTGCGACTATCATAGAAATTACAGTTGCAATTAAGAAAGAATCAAGACGGAAGGACTCATGAATTAAGTAACCAATAGTCACTGATAGAAACTGTGATAAAATTATAGAGAAACAAACACCTAAAATTGGGTACTTCAGAATAATGTTAATTGATTTTTTAAAAGGTTTCGGCATAACTTTAAGATTAGTTACTCAGCAATCGGTGAGCAAATATATTATTGGCCAAATGACTAAAGTCCAGAATAGAAGACACCTTTATTTGGCTTTTGGAAGATTGCACGAAACGGGTGCCACCAAATTGCAAAAGTGGGAGTAACCCGATTTCACATTTTGGAGCCACCTAGTTTCATAAATGGGATCCACTCACATTCACTTACTAACATATCTAGTTGGTTTAAAAAGTTCATAGATTTATTCAAAAAGTATCTCAACCAAATATTTTTTTTACTCTTTCCGCATCTTTAATTGATTGTGTAACGTGAGATGTAAATGCAGTCTCGTGAGGTTCTATATTCGCATATTTATCAATTGCCTTAATTCTCCAAGAGGAAGGAATTTCTTTGTACACAACAAGATTTGATTTATATTAATACTTTGGCGCTGGCCAAGTTATTAAGTTGCATATTTTGACTTTCGTTGTGATTTAGTAAAATAAATTGACTCAACACCATAAATTAATTCTGACATAATGGAAGTGATAAACTTTCAATTAACCATAATAGGTAAACTCATTAATGAAGGATCAAAAATGAAATTTTTAATGCTTTTAAATTTAACAATAGCTTTGATTAGTAACTGAAGCTTTGCATTTCTGAATCTATCACTCAAATGTAGCTCTGATGACCCAAAAGTAGCAGGATCCCCAACCCCCTGTTTCAGGTAATGCAAGTAGTGAATCTGTCTCAAGTGAATGTGTGAAAAGACCAATGCAATCCATCACCCAAAAGGCTTCTTGTGATGATACTTATTTGCTGGTTTCGAGTTTAGGTATTAGAAAAATTGGTGCGCTCGTAGGGACTCGAACCCCAAACCCTCAGATCCGAAGTCTGATGCTCTATCCAATTGAGCTACGAACGCATTTGAAATTTTGTGACTTAAATTATTTGTGACTCTAAATCTGGAATCTTTATTTTTCAAGAATAAAAAATAATTTATACTGGGTGAATTTCGATCATACTTAAACAAATAAGAAAAAAACTTCATATGATTAAGTCTGAACGAATATCGCAAGCGTTCAGATCAGACTTAATCATGAATAATTATTACAAATTTAAACCTGTTAATGAAGACGTTGTTGCTGTTGTTTTAAATTCTTGTTCGCTAAAATCATCAACTTGAACTGCGTCAAATCTTACTTGCTCACTCATTACAATGATGTTTTTTTCTTCAGCAGTAATTACTCTTTTGGCAATTGCTTCTTCGATTAATGCGCTAACTTTTTTCTTAGGTAAAACACCTTCTTTGATTGCTTTTTTAATTTTTTTCTCAGCAGAGTCTGCTTGATGAGTAATTTTGAAAGCATTTGCTAATCTTCCAACTTGTTCTTTTTCATTTGTAGATAAATACATACCCTCAATCATTCGATTTCTTAATTCTGTATCTTTTATCATCTCTTCAACCATACCATGTGTTAAACTATCGGTAATGTGCGAGCTTAAAGAGTTAATTCGTGACCAAGCACCAATCCAACCTTTAACAAACCAAGTTAATCCCGGTATTGATAAGTTGTCAAAAATACCATCAAATGAGCTTTGAATTTGTTGTAAGCCATATTTGAGTGAGAATCTTACGAATGCAAGATCTTCAGTTCTTCGTCCTTCAGCTTCCCATCTTCTTAAAACAGCAGTGCTAATATACATCCACGATAAAATATCTGCAAATCGACCAGTTAGTTTTTCTTTAGATTTTAAAGCTCCACCCAATGTTCCCATAGCAACATCAGATAAAATTGCAAAGGTTGCCGATGCCCAAATTAATCTTCTATAATAAACTTTTAATGGACCCGCATTAGATGGCACATTTGATAAATAGCCACGAGTTAAACTTAAACCAACAGAACGAAAGCCATTACGAACGATATGTCCGATATGTCCCCAAAATGCTGTGTCGAAGCCTGAGACATCACCTTTTTCTAAAGTATCTACTTCTTTAAAGGCATATGGATGCGCACGCAATGCCCCTTGACCAAATACCATTAATGTTCTTGTTAAAATATTTGCTCCTTCTACAGTAATTCCAATAGGAGAAGCTAAATACATTTCTGCAATTATATTTCTTGGTCCCATTGAAATTCCAGATCCACCCATAATATCCATACCATCATTGATAACTTTTCTAGAAAGTTCTGTGGCATTATATTTAGTTATTGCAGTAATAACTGGTGGTTTAATACCTTTATCAAGAGCTCCTAAAGTAAATCTTCTTAATGCCTCTAGGATATAATTATAACCACAAATTCTTGCCAATGGTTCTTCTACTCCTTCAAATTTTCCAATTTGCATTCCAAATTGCCTTCGAATTGCGGCATGGGCTGTTGTAACAAAAGTTACTAATTTAGCTCCACCTGCCGACTGCCCTGGTAGTGATATTCCCCGTCCTGCAGCTAAGCAGTCCATCAACATCGACCAACCTTTTCCAGCTCCATCTAAGCCACCAATAATAGCATTTATTCCAACAACAACATTTTTTCCACGAGTTGGACAATTATAAAATGGCACTCCCATTGGCTCATGCCTTTGTCCAATCATAACTCCTGGTGTATTTGCTGGTATTAACCCGCAAGTAATACCAACTTCTAGCCCCTTGCCTAACAAATTTTCTGGATCCCTTAATTTGAATGCTAATCCAATTACAGTAGAAATTGCAGCAAGTGTAATCCATCTTTTATTCCAATTTAAACGTATTTTTAATTCTCCGTTTTGATCTTTAAAAAGCACACCCTCTGCAAGTATTGAAGCTGCATCACTTCCTGCTGTTGGCTCTGTTAAACCAAAGCAAGGAACTTCTTCACCTCTTGCTAAACGAGGTAAATAATGATTTTTTTGCTCGTCAGTACCATAATGAATTAATAGTTCTGCAGGCCCAAGGGAATTTGGAACCATTACTGTAATAGCAGTGGTCACTGAACGAGTTGATAATTTCATAATAACTTCAGAGTGAGCCATCGCTGAAAAACCTAGACCACCATATTCTTTTGGAATTATCATTCCCAAAAACTTTTCTTTTTTTAAATACTCCCATGCTGCTTGTGGAATTTCTCTTTGTTTCCAGACTTGCCAATGATCAACCATATCACATAGCTTTTGAACAGGACCATCTATGAAAGCCTTTTCTTCAGATGTTAATTGTGGATATGGCTCTTGCATTATTTTATTAAAATCTGGTTTACCAGAAAATAAATCCCCCTCAACCCAGACAACACCTGCTTCTAAGGCAGTTCGCTCTGTTGCTGAAATTTTTGGGACAAAATTTAATTTTTTCATTAAATTCATTAAAGGACCAGATACAACTGATGATCGTATGGGTTTAATGTTAAACACCAACAACACTAAAGCTACAATTGCTAATAAGACAATGGGAGTTCCCCATAACCACATTAAAGCTAAAATTAAAAGTGACCAAACAACAAGAGGACTACCCAAATACCCAATTATAAAAATTGAAAAGAGGCTAAAGAGACACTGTAGTCCCGAACCATCATTAAAAAAGCCAAAGTAAGGAAGATTTTCCACAACATATTCTCCTTTAGAAGTTAGTATTAACACATAAATTCAATTCTACACATTAAATCAGATCTCTCAACTGTTTTGATAATGCTAAACTGAGGAATTATTCTTTTGATTGCAAATGGGACAAAATAAAAAAGCCCTTCTTTTGGAAGGGCTTTATATTAAAAAATAAAATATTAAAATTTATTTTATTAATTAATGACCAGCTGGTTGTTCAGCAGCAGGTGCAGCTTGTTCAGTTGCTGGTTGAGCAGCAGTTGCTTCAGTAGCAGGAGCAACTTGTTCTTGTGTTTGAGCTTGCTCAGCTGCTGGTTGATTTTTTGAACAAGTAAAACCTGTTGTGAAACAAAGAGCTAAAAGAGCAGCGTATACTACAGCTTTCATGATAATTCCTTTCGTTCGTCCATCAATATATTAAATGGATTTGTTTTTGTTGTTTTTTTAATTAAGTTCAAAATATCCCTCAATCAAAATTAAATTTCAAACATTTTATTTAAAAAATTTATTTTTTATTATGAGCACTTAGTTATTATACTATATGCAATCTTTAATTTGTAATTTTATAATAAGGTTTAAAAATCAAAACATCGATACCTTGAGGTAGCAATTTAATCATATAACCATTCTCGTTAATCTCCCTTAAAGGCACTCTTGTAATTTTTGTTGAATTAAGCTCAGTAATTTCAAATCCATCCAAAGAAGAGGGGTCATCAGCTTTCGTTGAAGTAATAAACCTTGGAACGGCAATTTTTAATGTTGTAATTACATTTTCAAAATTCTTTATTGTTAAAAAGTAAGAAGGCAAACTTGATTGACTATCATTACTCTTTTTATCATCCCAATATCTTCCTATAACTGTAACACGGTGTTGATCACTTCCCCATTTTAATTTTGGGATTACTTGAGCTTCTCTCATTAAATTTTCAAACCAAAGAAGTCTCATTTTTTGACTAGAACTATAGGTATTGGATGATAAATAATTTGAATTAAAATCTTCGTGCAACAAGGTACCTACTTGAATAAAAGTACCACCTTCAATTTTACAAGAAAAAGCAACTGGTTTAGATTTCCATGTTAGCTTTGGAGTACAATCAGAAGGAATTTGATATGTATATATAGGAGATGATAATACAGGTAGTTCTATTGGTTGAGTTACTATATTTGAGTAGTTTATACTTATTATTTTAGTCTCGGGAATAAGCCTTGTTGCCACCGCTTTTATTCCCAACTCTTTCATTAATGAAGAACCAAGAAAATTTACGAAAGTTCCTCCCTTATGTAAAAAAGTTCTGACATTTGCTGCTGTATTTATATCAGATTGTCCTGAATCTTGACTAAAAATTATCTTTGCTGTTGAAAACGGTAAAAAATCCACATTTCTCATCGCAATTGCAGGGCTTATTTTACTCTGCATTAAAGCCCCAAGTAATCCGCCAGTCCAATCAACTGTTATCGCTGCAACATTCATATCTTGAACCCAATTTTTAATTGGTATTGAAAATTCTTTCCATATTACAACTTCATCTTCAATAGGTCGAGCCTTTGCTAAGACTCTTCCATAAGGTATAACAACTTTTTGCCCAATCTCCTTTAAGAGTGCGAATGCATCTTTAGCTTTACCATTAATGTCTATTGCTCCATCTGTAGATAATATTCCATTTTCTTTTATCTTTGCAGTAATAATACTTTTTACATTTATTCCTACAAAAAATTTTTTATCAAATTCAGATTGTAGAAGTGAAAGTTGCTCTTCCGATAAAGAATCTGAATTTAATTTTAACTCTTTGATTAAATTTTCAATCTCATTAAATTTCCAATCCCAATCCCAGCCCCATCCATCTACAAATGAATCTATAAATAGAGCTTTCATTCCTTGCCCTATCGCAGATAAATATAATTGCTTGCGAGAATTATATCCAAAGTGCGAGTCTAAAAAACTAGATCCCTGCAAACTTGAACCAATGACCCAGTTGTTTTTAAAACCAAAATAAGCTTGCGACCCAACATTTTCTAACTTTATATCTAAATCCATTTTAAATGGAAAGTTATGTAGTGGATTTAATAACCCTGGACTATTAATATCATATGATTTTGTCTTAATATTAAGACTCAATAAGCCCGATTTTGTTAATGAGTTTTTTAAAGAATGATTTGTTAATAAACCATTTTCAAATGAAGAGTTACTATCTTCATTTGTGAAGATTACATTATCTTTTGTATCGAGCCCATCCCACATTTTTCTTAAACGATCTAAAAATGTTAAATAATTATTTTCTTGAAATTCATACCAATCTCTTTCGAGACTTTTATTTCCACCTGAGTTAGCAGGTGGTTTAATTTCATCAAAATTATTAAACTGTTTAGAGTATGCTCTGTTTAAATAATTTATATGTTGGTATCTATCTTTTAAAAATATTTGAAATCGCTTTACAGCTCGTGAATTGTAATCTTGAGAATAAATAGAGTGTTTAATAATTGTTTCTTCGCTATCCAACTGAATAAATTTAATAATTTTACCATTTCCGATATGAACTTTTAAAACTTCTGAATATAAGGCTTCAAACCAAGTTTGGACATATTTTAAAAAAGGTTCATATGCCAAATCATAGTATCTAGTTTTAAATCCTAAAGATGTTTTTGAATGAGCGTCTGGATTTTTTTTATGAAACCAAAATGGTACAGAGCCAACATCTGAATATCCCCATTTATCAATTGTAAAAGGACCTGGCTTTATAAGAACCGAAATAATCCCCCTTGACTCTATCATTTTCAAAAAAGTAACTAAATCTCTGGATGGATAGTCCGGATTTCCATCATTATCCTCATCAGCAACTCCAGTAAAATCAAATTTGCCCTCAGTATATTCATGAAAATCCCAAGGAATATGAAAGCTAACTGAATTCATCCCAGCTTCGACGATTTTATCTAACGCTCTAGCCCACAAATCAACTACTACTTTTTTTGAAATATTTTTTTCTGGTCCGCCTCTTATTTTAAAATATTCGACTTCAGCACCATACAATAATGGAGCTTCTTCTGAATTTAAATACAATTGACCATTAACTACAGATATAGAGTTAGATGTTGTCTGAGCTTTAACTTCAGCTAACATCGAAAAGATAACAATACTAAATAAAATTACTCTTAATACCCCAACACACATTTGGACTTCATTAACATAGCAAATTATTTTACATCAACAGAATATCTATAAAATTTACGCTTTAAGACATTTTAATACAACAAACATGAAAATGACTTCTTTTGAATATATCTGATTTAATCAGCTAAGCTGATCAGACTTAATCATGAGCAGTTAATTCAATTCAAAAGGGGACTTCTTTTTTATAGATCTAAGATGTTTAAAAAAACTTTTTAAATATTCGGAGGACTTATCTGCATAAATTCCATTTTCTATAAGACACCAGTGGTTCAACCTATGATCTTCAAGTAATTCATATAAAGATTTAACAGCTCCCCCTTTTTTATCATCTGCACCATATACAACTCGCTTAATCCTACTCTGTAGGATTGCACCAGCACACATAACGCAAGGCTCTAAAGTTACATATAGTGTGCAGTTTTCAAGTCTCCAATTATTGATTTTCTTACATGCCCTATGAATTGCAATCATCTCAGCATGAGCAAGAGAAGTTTGAAGTTTTTCTTTTTTGTTATATCCCCAACCGAGAATTTTCTGTGATTCATTCTCAACAATAAGGGCCCCAACAGGAACTTCGCCTCTAGCTTTAGCAGTTCTTGCAAACCGTAAAGCTAATCTCATCCACTTTTTATCGATTTCAATTTGAGATGTTAATTGTTTCATAAAAAAAGTCTATCTGATTGCTTGTCACAAGTCTATGCCCCTGATATACACAATTCTTTAATTATATTTTAATAGGATTATATTCCTTTCGGAAGGAGGTGAAACCATGTCATTAGTTAAAATTAAAGATGGAGAAAGCTTTGAATCAGCATTTAGAAGATTTAAAAAATCTTGTGAAAAAGCTGGAATTCTTTCCGATGTTAAAAAAAGAGAACACTTTGAAAAACCTAGCGTAAGATTAAAGAAAAAATCTTTAGCTGCTAGAAAACGTGCCGCTAAAAAACAAAGAAAAGGCGGAGCTGAATAGTCCTTTATAATCTCCAACTTATTAATTAAATAAATCTTTTATATTATTTTGAATAAGTTGGAGATTAATTATTTTAATTGAATTATAAATAACTTTAAAGGCTTAGTTTATCAAGCTACCCTTATTTTATTTGATAATATCTTGAAACATACTGTACTTAAATAAGTCTGAATAAATTCGCAATATCAATCAGATTTAAAATTTAAAATCGATATACATCAATTATCAATAAATCACATAAATCCCAGAGGAGACCTAAATGGAAATTAGAGAAAAAATAATGACTGATATTAAAAACTCTATGAAGGAGAAAAATACTCTTCGACTTAATACTTTGCGATTTTTACAATCAGCAATCAAAAATTGTGAAATAGATTTACGACCTAATGCTATCACAGAAAATGATGTAATGGGCGTGATCAAAAAATTAGTTAAACAAAGAAAAGAATCCATTGAGCAATACACAGCTGGCGGAAGAAAAGATCTAGCCGACCAAGAAGCTTCAGAATTAAAAATCTTAGAAGAGTTACTACCCGCACAGCTATCTAAAGAACAAGTTGAATCCATTGTGACTGAAGTCATTCAATCATTAAATGCCAAAACAGTTAAAGAAATGGGATCTGTTATGAAGGAAGTAATGGCTCGTACAAATGGGCTAGCCGATAACAAATTAATCAGTGAATTGATAAAAGCAAGGCTACAATAATTTGATGAAGAAGTATCCACGAGATTTTGTAGAAAAAGTAGTTAGTTCAACTAATATTATAGACATCATCTCCCAATATACCGTCTTAAAAATGAAAGGTAAAGACCTTTGGGGTCTTTGCCCTTTTCCAGATCACAAAGAAAAATCACCAAGTTTTTCTGTATCTCAGGAAAGGCAGCTTTATCATTGTTTCGGTTGCAAAAAGGGTGGAAATGTTTTTACTTTTTTAGAACACTTACAGGGACTAACTTTTCCTGAAGCTCTCGAGTATCTTGCAAATCGAGCTAAAATTGATATCCCTCAAAAAAGTAATCTTTCGATCTCACATAATTTAACTCAAGGTCAAAATGAGTATGATTTAGATAAAAACAAACGCAAGCAATTACTGGAAATTTTAAAAAGCACCTCTCAGTATTTTCAAGATACTCTACTTGAAACTCCAGCACACTTCTCAATTCATACTTATATTCATGAACGTAAAATATCCTCAGAAATAATTAGAGAGTTTGGCCTAGGTTTTTCTTCCTCAGAATGGGATGGCTTAGTTCAACATTTAAAAAATAAAAAATTTTCTTTAACTTTAGCTGAAGAACTAGGCCTTATTCGCTCCAAAGAAAAAAATCCTTCAGATTACTATGATTTATTTAGAGAAAGGTTAATGTTTACTATATCAAACCCTATGGGTGAGCCAATAGGGTTCGGGGGTAGAGTTTTAGATCAATCACTACCGAAATATATTAATAGTCCTGAATCGAAAATATACCATAAGGGAAAAACACTATTTGGTTTACATCAAAGTGGAAAATATATTCGCTCAGAAAATTGTGCCATTGTTGTAGAGGGATATATGGATCTTATTTCACTTTACCAAGCGGGAATCAAAAATGTTGTAGCTCCATTAGGTACAGCATTAACTTTAGATCAGTGCCGACTTTTGACTCGATTTACCAAAAATGTCGTTGTTTTGTTTGATGGAGATGAAGCTGGTCAGAGTGCGTTAGAAAGAAGTTTACCAATTTTACTTGAAGCTGGCAGTTATCCAAAAGGGTTAGTGCTTTCCAATAATTTAGATCCAGATGAGTTTGTAAAAAAATTTGGTACTAATGCCTTAAATGAAAAAATTAAATTGGCACAAGATTTGTTTTCTTTGCTATTGGATAAGTGGCTCATTAATTTTAACGGATCAGCAATTGGAAAAATGCAGGTCATTAATAAAATTAAACCATTTTTTGGAATAATCAAAGAATCAGCTTTAAGAAGTTTATATATAAAAGAATTAAGCTTTAAACTGGGAACTGATGAAAAATGGGTCTTTGAAGCTTTAAAAAATCCTGCACATGCAAATACAGTTCCAACTCGAACAACTCAATTAACATTTAATTCAAATAATTTAAATTTAAAAAATAACTCACCTTCAAATTTACACTCAATTGAAATTAATAAAAATTTAAATATAGAAGAGGAAGAAAATCAAAAAATTACTTTGCATGGGGCTCCTAAAGTTGAAATACTTTTATTAGCACTCCTGCTTGCTGGACAAAAAGAAATTCGGGTGCAGATTTTGCATGAAGAAGTGTATAGTAGCTTCACTCATTCAGGTATAAAAAAACTGATTGAGAAATTCAACCTGATGACTGGACAAAGTAATACTCCTTCTGTTAACCTAATTGCTTTGATCACTCAAAATATTTCTCATCTTGAACAATTGACCTCTGCAATCAGTCAATTGCCAGAAAGTAAGTCAGAGGAAGAAATAAAACTTCTAAATGATTGCATAAAAAAATTGAGGATTAATTTTATTGATCAACAGGTTAAAGTCTTGGTTAATGAATTAAAAATATCTTCTAATTTAGAAAAATTAGAAAAGTTAAGTTTTTTACAAAAAGAACGAATGAAAACAATTACTGGAGAAATAAAAAAATGAAGGGCAATAAGAAATCGAATGAAAACATTCCACACTTATCTCTAGCTGAACAGGAAATCCTTGTTAAGGAAGAGATACAAAAATTTCTTAAGCTTGCAAAAGAAAAAGGTACTCTTACGATTGAAGAAATAAATGATCTTCTACCTCAAGAGATTTTGGCTCCCTCAGTTTTAGACCTCTTCATGCATACGCTTGAAATTAACGGTATCGTTATTAACGATCAAAATGAAGGAAAAGGTGATGGCGCCGGAGAAGAGAATACACCTTTTTTAACTGATGCCGATGAAGATGAGGATGTTGATCTCGAAGAAAAAGAAGAAGTAGAAGATGTTAAAGGTAATGACCCTGTCAGATTATATCTTAGAAAAATGGGTAGCGTTTCTCTTTTAACTAGAGAAGGTGAAGTTGAAATTGCAAGACGAATTGAAGATGGAGAAAGAGAAATTGTTAAAGCAATTTTAATGTCTCCACTTGGTACATATGAAATCATTAATCTTGGGCGAAGATTAGATGAAGGTAGAATCAAAGTTAAATCAATTTTCAGAGGTCTTGAAGACGAAGACACTCAATATGATGAACAAGAATATATTGAAAAAATCCATCAACTTATTGGTAGAGTTACCGAGTACCAAAGAGATGCGCAACAATATTTTGATTTATTAAGAGTTGAGACTTCCAGTCATCAAGATAAAGTTCACTCACAAAAACAACTTGAACAAATGAACGTTTCTTTAATGCAAGTTTTTGAAACAATTAATTTCAATAGAAAAACAATAAATCGTGTTGTGATTAAATTTAAAAACTTAGTCGGTCGTATGACGACACTTAGAAAAAGAATTAAAGAAGGAACTGAGAAAACTTTTTCAAAAGATGTAAACTCGTTAGTTGAGCGTTTTAAAATTATAGAAAGTAACGAAAAAGAACTTACAAAAATGACTCGAGAAACTGGTTTAAATTTTAATAAATTTAGAACTTATGTCTTGCAAGCTCAAGAGGCACAAAGAAGGTTGATCCGTCTTGAAAAAGAAACAGAAATGAATTTTTCTTGGATCAAAGAAACATATACTGCCATCTGGAAGGGCGAACGCGCCGCTGATGCTGCAAAATCAGAACTGGTTGAAGCAAATTTACGGTTAGTAGTATCCATTGCAAAAAAATATACGAACAGGGGTCTTCAATTTTTAGATTTAATTCAAGAAGGCAATATTGGTCTTATGAAAGCCGTTGATAAGTTTGAATACCGAAGAGGTTATAAATTTTCAACT
>SXGU01394734.1_pt1 | contig 19595 bp, 13 predicted proteins | sample 3174531 | NCBI WGS metagenome assembly SXGU01 (sample SAMN11356863, study PRJNA531348) | freshwater metagenome | isolation source: freshwater sample F1-140 | place: China: Fuxian Lake, Yuxi | collected 2017-12-25 | reverse complement strand
GCAACGCAGATCCGGACAATTTTAAAGTGTTTATTCCTTGTAACGATGACGCTCTCAAGTCCATCGATCTTATTCTGAGCACAGTTGAAGCGGAGCTCTCAGGAGCGAAAGACGAGAAAGAGCCTGCTGCAAAATAATATTTCCGATTGTACTTTCCTAACCCTAACCCTTATCCCTATGTCCCCAATTTCCGCCTCCGACGTTGCCGCCCTCCGTGCACGCACGGGCAGTGGAATTTTAGACGCCAAAAATGCCCTTGAAGAAGCCAAGGGCGACCAAGAGCTGGCAATCGATATCCTCAGAAAGAAGGGCAAGGCGCAGGCCGTGAAGAAGGCGGATCGGGAGCAGACGGAAGGTGCAATCTTCGTTGCAACCGATGGAAAGAAAGTCGCACTCGTTCAGGTGCGTTGCGAAACGGATTTCGTCGCTCGTTCAGAGGTCTTCGTAAAATTCGGTCAGTCACTGGCGGACACGCTCCTTGCGAAGGGCAAGACAGGATTCGATGCATACGCTGCAGAGAAAGTTCCTGCTGCGGTGCTTGAACTCGGTGAGAATATCGGCATCGCCGATGCGAAGGAACTGAGTGCTCCTGTCATCGGCACGTATGTTCACAGCAACAGGAAGATCGGCGTTGTCGTGGGTCTCTCCGGAGGGACGAAGGAACAGGCAATTGATGCCGCCATGCATGCTGCCGCGATGAATCCGCTCTATGTGAGGCCTGAGGAAGTGACTCCGGAGAGCGTTGCAAAAGAGAAGGAGATTTGGAAAGACCAGATGAAAAACGAGAAGAAGCCAGCCGAAATTCTCGAGAAAATCATGCTCGGCAAGGAGAGGAAGTTCAGAGAAGAGAATGCGCTTCTCACTCAACCGTTTGCGAAAGATCCAAGCCAGACAGTCGGCAAAATGCTCGGTTCCAGTGACGTCGTTTCCTACGTCCGTGTTTCATTTGCCTGAGCCGTCATTGCGAATGTTGAAGAAAGAGAGTACAATGTGTCTTATGGCGAAGGGCAAAATCATCATTGCGGAGGACGATACGGTACTCAGGGATCTGTACCTGCGGAAGTTCTCATCGGATATTTACGATGTAAGAACGGCAGCGAACGGCCAAGAAGCACTCGATCTTGTGGCAAAGGACAAGCCGGACCTCATACTCCTCGATATCAATATGCCGGTGCTCGACGGTTTCGGGGTTCTTGAGAAGCTTCCGAAGGCAGAGAGATCATTCAAGGTCATCATTCTTACTAATTTCGAGGATCAGGCGAATAGGGACAGAGGAGCCGCTCTCGGAATTGATGATTACTTCGTGAAGAAGGATATGACGATCAAGTCGCTTCTGGGTATGGTCGAGAGGTTGCTTGGAAAGGAAGCGACTGCGAAATAGTCAGTTTTCTGCACTTCTCGCTCGTGAGGATTTCTTTGATGAAACCATATTCCAAATTGCGATTTTTTGTGTTATAATAAAGAGAAATACCCACATCAATCCTGCGACGTTCACTCCTGATTATTCTCGGCGTTCTCTCGGCGGTGTTGATCGGTCTTTCGATCGGCTATCACCGCGTTCCTGTTGGACCCGATGAAATCGGTTGCATGCTCGGGTCATTCGGCAATGTCGGCGCATTCCTGAGCCTCTCGATCGGCATTGCGGTCATGCTCATTGCGGTCGCGGTGGAGTGGTCAGAAATTTACAATCACGTGCGTGTGAACAAAATGCCTCTCGCGTCAGTCGAGAACAGGCATCCGAGACTGCCTCCGAAGATCGAGATCATCATTACGAGCATTTTGACTGTTGCCGCACTCATTCTCTTCGTGCAGTTCATTGCAACGGTCTATGCGATGGCGTTTACCTTAAGCAGTTCGACGAGTGAGGCGAAGGTGACGACGAGATTGGTGATGGGAGATTTCGACAGTGACGGAGATCTCGACTACATCACAGGAAATACGGGGGCAACCGAGCAGCTGGATTTCTACAAGAATGACGGCACCGGAACATTCACATGGAATTCGATGTTCGGCCTCTCAAACAATATGGTCGATATGGTGACAGGAGACATCAACGGTGACGGCTACCTCGATATCGTTGAGCTGATTTCCAGCGGAAGTTCCTCGGTTCGTGTCTATTTAAACAGTGGGACGGGCTCATTCCGTTCCGTCGGTGCGCCGACACTCACAGTGGGAGGAACCATTATGGCGCTCTTCGATGCCGATAATGATGCCGATCTCGATCTTCTTTTCCTGAAGGGCAGTACAATGGTGAATCCTCTCTTTCTCAATAACGGTCATGGAGTTTTTACAGAGGTTGCATCGACATTACCGCGCTCGGTGAGTGCGATCGGTGTTGCGGACTTCAATTCGGATGGATATCTGGATGTCGTATTTTCTTCTACAGCGGCAGTCGCATTTCAGGTATTTCGCAATAGCGGCTCAGGGTCATTTCAGCAACTTTCTACAGTAGCAAATCCTCCAAACAATCTTGCATATTTTTCTCCTGCAGACATCGACAATGACGGCGATATCGATCTGATCGCAGCAGGCAATGGCAATGCATACACATTTTTCAACAATGGTGCGGGAACGTTTGTGCTCGGAAGCAATTACGGGAGCGTGACCGTGACTAATAGCATTTCCACTGGTGATGTCGATAATGACAGTGATATCGATTTCATTTTGAGCGGGTGTGATATCGGATCAAGCGGTGGATCTGAGATTTTCTTGAACAATGGTTCCGGGGTCTACTCTTCACTCGGTGCCGTCAATGAGGGAAGCGACTGTGTGAATAGGAGCGTTGTTGGTGATATAGACGGAGATGGTGATCTGGATTACGTGCGTGGAAATCAGGATTACTTTGGGACGGGTAGGGTGAATCGTCACTACAAGAGTGATCAGGCAGCGACGACGGCAAATACGGTACCAACAGCACCGACACTTTCAACTCTCACGGGTACCTTGGTTTCCGTGGGTTCACCGAGAAATCCGACAGCCGCAGTGGATGACACCTCGGTGGGAACCATCGCGTGGTCAGCACCCACCGCCGTCTATGCAAGTGATGATTCCTATGCCACTGCCGGCTTCACAGCTCCGGGATCGATCAGTCATTATCTCAATGCAACCGGTTTCGGATTCTCAATTCCGACGACTTCCTCGATTCTTGGAATCAAAGTTGAGGTTGAAAAGAAAATGCTTTCCGGAGGTGTAACCGACAACGCAGTACGTTTGATTAAGGGTGGTACGATCGGCACGACTGATCGAAGCTCTGCAGTGTCATGGCCTGCGAGTGACGCATACACCACCTATGGTAGCGGCGCTGATCTCTGGGGCACGACGTGGACTCCCGCACAGATCAACGCATCCGATTTCGGTCTTGCGATTTCTGCAAAGGATAACGGGATCGGCGGCACGACCGGTTACATCGATCACATTCGTATCACCGTCTACTACAGTATGCGCGATATCCGCCTCACGTGGGGCTCGGGCTCGGATACGATCACCTCGACGAAGATGCTGCAGTACCAGCTCAGGGTCGGAACAGGAAGCGCGCTTCATAATATCCTTTCCTCAATGACCTCCACTCCAAACTGGGTCACAAGAGTGGTCCCGAACGGTCAGGGCAGGACGACGCTTCTAAGGAATCTTCCGTGCGGACAGTCGTTTTATTGGAGTGTTGCCGCAGTCGATTCCGGTTTCATGTCCACACGCAGCAGTGAACAAACATTCACGCTGAGCTCGGATTGCACCTTCAGCGGAGGCGCAGGAGGAGGCGGAGGAAGCAGCAGCGGTACTTCGGGCCCTGCGGGAGGCAGCCTTCGCAGAATTGTAATTGAGCAGGCACCTCCGAGAGTCATCATCGGACACATTGCCGTTTCAGCATTCGAGGACATCAACGGCAATGGAGTGAAGGACCTTCGCGAGGAGAATGCCTTTCAAGGTCTCACGCTCACTGCGTCCGGTTCGACGGCTTCCGGAGTGACCGTACGCAAGACATTGAATCTCTCTTCGAGGGGAGAAGCGGTGTTCGAGCTCGAGCAGAGCGATGCAAGAGGGTACTCGATACTTGTTGATCCGACTTCCAAGGCACTGGAAGGTTTCGAAGCAACAGGCAAGATCGTCTCCGACCCCGTGATCGTGCGTGAGGGGACGATGCAGTCCGTCGCTTTTGCGTTCCGCAGAGTGTCTTTGCTCGATTACAAGCCTTGCATCACCGTCGGTTCTGCTCAGTCCCAAGACAGAGGCAAGGGTGATGCACTCATTCTGCTCGGTAGACTTGAAGATGCATTCTCGAGGAGGGTGATGGATGGCGTTACCCTTGGAACAGGTTTGGTGACGAGAGCGAATTTCCTGACATTGCTTGCACGGACTCAGTGTATTCCGCTCGAGCAAACGCCTGTGGCATACAGTCAGAAGGGAAGAAAAAACATCCTGATCGATCTTCCGCCTACTCCTCCAACGACGTTTGCCATCCTTTTGTACTCTCTTCTCGGACAAGAGCTTCCGGTCGCACGCTTAACCCACAAGGGTCCTGCAGCGGATTTGTCGGCACCGCTGACACGCAGGGAAGCCATTTCCATCCTTGCCGCCGCCATGAATATTCCCGAGGAAAAGCGGGTGTCGAGTGCAACCGATCTGCCATCCGATCTTCTGCCGCAGGATCCGATTCTCTCCGACTTTCTGACTCTTCGTTCGCTTGGGATCCTCCCGCAGAACTTCCTGACGCTCCTTGGAGCGGAGCAGGGAATGGACGCCATGGAAGCGGCCTCACTTCTTACGAGGGCGTCTTTCCAAGCGGGACATATCGGGCTCCTGCCGATCGTATACGACAGGAGCGGACATGCCGCTGCTCCCGAAGAAGTCGAGACATTGCATCTTCCTGAGGATTTCCCCGATCTTCCTGTTCGGGAATGTCTTCTCACCGATACGGAGCGTCCGAAGAAAGTCAGCTTCAGCGATATTCTTCCCGGAGATGCACTCGAACCAGTGCTCAGGGATATTCTCAGCCGCGGCACGAAGAACGGAGATGGCAAAGTTCTTTGGCTGCTTCCTGCAAACAAGAAGCCTACGGAATTCGGCGTGACAAAAGGAGCCCCGACGATCGATCTTGATCAACCCGTCTCTCTCTTCGAGGGGCTTCGCACGTTGCTCGTTCTTCGCTGTCTTCCGCCTCTGAGCGCAAAGGAATTCATCCTCTCCTCAGAGAGGACATTTGAAGGATCGCTCGAGAGTCGTGTTCCCCGAGACAGGCTTTCCGGTCTGCAACGTGATCTCAGCTTCGTTTCCAGGGTCTTCTACAGAGCACAGGATCATGAGAGGGAGTTCGATCTGTCACTCCTGAAATACGCTTCTGATTTACTTGCGGGAGAAACGCGGGATCCAGATTCTCCTCTCAGCGTTGGTGACGGCTCGGCACTGCTTGCATCCGGCCTTCTGAATCTTGCCGTACATGAGAGCATTATCACCCCGCAGGATGCCGAGATTATGGCTGAGGGCCTCACGCTTCACTTTGCAAAGTATTTCCTCGGCACGCCCGATCTGGAACGCGGCAGCAGCTCGTTGCTTCGAACGCTTCCTCTTACTCGAAAGATGCTGATCGAATTCCTCGGAGCGGTTCTTGAAAAAGAGACCGTTCCCGTCGATGCACCGAAGAAAGCATCGGAGGAGGAGAGGTCAGTCGGGGAAAGCTGGTGGAGGCGTCTCAAGGACTAGCAGATTCACTTACTTCAGAGCGATCGTCTCCACCGGAACCGCACGCACGATGTAACGCTCCGCGATGCTGTCCGGCGGCCAACAGGTATACAGAATCAGCTCCTCTTTCTTGTCTCCGGACTCGAAAATGGATCGATCTTTCGCGGGAATGGTTTTCTTTTCGATCACCTGGTAGACGAATACTTTCCCAAGGTGCGTGACATACACGCGCGAGCCGATGGAGATCTTGTTGATGGTCCTGAAGATTTTCGTGTACTTCGAGAGATCCCATGGGTAACCGCTGCTGTGGCCGTAAATCATGATCTTGCTGCCTTCGCCCGGGTAAGCGAACAGATGCCCCACTCCATTCTTGAGAATTTCGAGCACGCCCTCCTGGCTGAATGCATCCTTGGGATGCGTGATGGTCAGATCGGTGATCGAAAGGCTTGGAATGGAAATCGCGAACGATTTCTTGGAAGCGTATTGCAGTGCAGCAGAATCATCGACGATTTGTACATTTTCTACTGTTCCTGAGCTTTCTCCGATGAAGATTTGTTCTTTCGGTTGGGACTGTGAGGGGGAGACGGAAAGCTGCGTCGGTTGGATTCCATTCGAGCTACGCAACTGCTCGGTCAGCGTGAAGAATGCTCCGCGCGTCAGATACATGCCTGCACGAAGTGTGGTGCCCGGCACCGCTGCTCCGCGCGAGTTTAGAATACTCAGCGAGTTCGTGTACCATCGCCCTTCGTCATTTTGAAGCCCCGTGCTGCTCATGAAAGGCATCGATTCGGCTTGCCCTGCGAATGCTCGCACGAGCATTGCCGCCGCTTCCTCCACTTTCACGCCACGTTCGGGTCTGAAGAGTCCGTCGGGGTATCCCGTTACCAATTTCGATTGGAAGCCGACTTCGATGAACGGCGCGTACCAGGCTAATTGATCGACATCCGGAAAGAGCGAGAGCGGAGGCATCGCATCGGTGATACTTCGAAGGCTCGAGGCATAGCGGGGCTGCGATTTAAGTATCACTTTCAGGGCTTCGGCACGATTGATTCCCTCGGAGAGTCGCAGGTCGACCAGTGGTCCTTTTTGGAGAATGCCGTCACGCTGCAGGCTTGCTACATAGTTTCCATAGACTGCGATATTCTGCGCTGAAACCGTCTGGGAGAGGCCTAGAAGGCATCCCAGCATGGATATTGCCAGCAAAGGAATTCGCAGGAACATAAAGGATATTTATTATAAGTATTTTTATGATTTTGTCAATATTATTCAAGTGAAAAATCACTGCGAGTATTTCGGTATCTAGTGAGTCTCTAAGTCAGGAATTAGGGCTTTCATTGTACGGTTTTCTGTTTTTTCATGAGCGTTCCTGTTTCGTAGCCTTTCATGAATGTAAGGAGCTCCAGAAGGCCTTCTTCACTCGTGAGAATATCATTGTCGATTGTGTACGCAGGATGCATTGGTATTTCGTACGGGCGATCGGGTGCGGAGAGTCCGTTTCGTTTGATATGGATCCACAGCGGACTGCACAGATCTGAAATCTCTTCCCTCACATCGGCAAATGGTGCGATGACAGCAACCACAACGAGGAATCCCTTACCCTGCATCAGCTGGGCGAGTCTTGCAACTCTTAGATTGTGTGTTCGACGATCTTCTGCCGAGAGAGACTCCCGTTCCGAGATTGTCGATCGCATTTCATCGCCGTCGAGCACGAGTACGCGTCGGCTGAGCGGATGATTGTCCGCAGGGCGATCGTTCCAATGTTTCTCGAATCCTTTCGCCAGCGTTGTTTTGCCTGCACCGGAATTTCCGGTCAGCCAAAGGATGGGGAATATCATGCGCATTCAGGAAGAAGTTCTTAGGTGCTCTGCATAGAGTTTTCGTCGAATATCCGTTGCAGAAATCGACTCCGTTTCTGCATCCAGCCTGATCAAATCGTATCCGACATCCCGACCGATGTAGACGGTCATGTCCGCATCCGGGTCATCCATGACATCGATCGTCACTCGTGGCTCATTTTTAAATTCGCTGCGAATGAGAGCTTTTCTTTTCTCAAGATCGAACGGATTCATCTCTGATGTTTTCGTGTTTCGCACAAGGATGATGCATCGGTCTTTCTCCTTGAGAATGCGCTCGACGCATCGTCGGTGTCCCTCGTGGAAGGGTTGAAAACGGCCAATGAAAATTCCCGTGCTCACGTGCGGATGGTAGATCAGATTTTCATCGATCGGCAATCAAAAGCTTATGCGATTCCGTCTTTGGGAAGATGAGGCTGGTACAGCTTCATATCGGATTGCTGATGATGCATGGTCGACTTCCATACGCCTGAGACGATAGACCATGGATTCTTGATGAAGGGACTCAGGATTTTTTCCGCATATTCCTTGTCTTTTCCGATTCTCGGGTAGTGCACAAGCGTCAGCGGAATGTCGTTTTCGAGGCAGAGAAGCTGCGTGCTGTAGACACTGAAGTATTGGTAGTACGTCTTTTGGATCAGGGCAATATGGTGTTGTTCCTCAACGGTTTTCAGCTTTGTCATTTCCTGAACGGATGCTATTCGTTCGTACGGGTTTCGCATGCACAGAAACAGGTGTTTCGGTCTGTACCCTGCCGCATGCCAGATCCAGGATGTGTCGCAGAATCGCGGATCTTTGAGCACGAACGGCCACTTCTGGTTGAACATCGGGCGACCGATGATCAGCATTTCCTCGATGGAGGGAGGCTTCGATTCTTTCGTATTTTCCGAAGTCCAGAGGCTCCTAATGCAGGATTGAAGACGCATGTTCACTCGTGTGAATTCTTCATGCTCCATCCCCCCACCGGTCGGTCCATTCACGCCGATTTCTTCAGTGTTCACATCACCGAGATCATATCCAGCATTCTTGAACACATGTGCCAGGAATGTCGTGCCTGATCTGCCAAGCCCTGTGATCACATAGCCAAGATCCATAGCGGCCTATGCTACACTGTCCCTCCTGTGCATGCGAGTCTGGATCACGTTTGGCAGTCTCTTCTACGGCCTCTTTTCGAGGCCGCAGATGTGAAGGTGATCGTCGAGATCGGATGTGCGGATGGTCGCAATACGAAAAATCTGCTCGGCTACGCACGACAAGTCGGAGGGAAGGTGCATGCAATCGATCCTGAACCGATCTTCGATGCTCTTCAGTGGCAATCAGCGTATACGGATGTTCTGCATTTTCACCGGGAAACAAGTTTGAATGCGCTGCCAAAGATAGAAGGCGACTGTGATGCCGTCATCATCGATGGGGATCACAATTGGTACACCGTCTATCATGAACTTCTTCTCATTGAGAAGTACTCCGTGAAAAGAGGTGCATTTCCGATCGTCGTTCTGCATGATGTCGGCTGGCCCTATGGCAGGCGTGATACCTATGCGGATCCCGAACGCATTCCTCCCTATTACCGTCAGCCCTATGCAAGGAAGGGCGTGATTCCTGAGACAGGGGAGTTGCAGAAAGAAGCAGGATTGAATGCGCATGTCGACAATGCACTGCATGAACATTCGCTGAAGAACGGCATTCTTACCGCCATTGAGGATTTCATCGCTCAGTCATCACTCAAACTTTCATACAGTCAGATACCGGGCTTATTCGGTATCGGCATCATCGCAGATGCCGCATCACTCGATGCACATCCTTCTCTGCGATCTTTCCTCACCGGTACTTCCTTGAGTGATGTCATGAGGAAACATGTCGAGAACGTGGAAATCGCTCGCATCTCACATTTGATCGATCACCACAGGGACAGACAGGCTCTCATCGACTACAAATGCTTTTTCCAAAAGTCCGAAGAGGATCTGCGGTCTCTCCACAGGGATTTTGCGGAGCTCAACCAAGCGAAACGGGAATCCGACATCATGGCAGCGTCTCTGCAGAAGAAGGTTCGGGAGTCCGATGAGGCTTTTGCTTCACTCAGTTCGGTTTTCGATCGAATGAGGCTCTCGAAGAGCTGGAGGCTCACTCATGTTCTGCGCGTACTCGAATCGGGCATAAGAAGGTTGTTCCGAGCCGGCGGAAGCACCAGCGTTGTACATTCGACGAGCGCAAGCGTGGCTGGTTCCGTGCGAACACCGACGATGATCGTCTGCACGATCGTTTCGAGGAATTTTCTTTCCTATGCGCGAGTACTTGCACAATCGTTTCGAGCGCATCATCCGGATGCGTCATTCTTTGTGCTTCTTGTGGATCCACTTGATTCTGATTTAGATACTAAGAGCGAACCTTTCACCATCGTTCCCATTGCAGACCTCGATATTCCAAACAAAGAGCAGATGTGTTTTCGCTATGGCATCCGCGAATTGCATACTGCGGTGAAGCCGTTTTTCCTTTCGTGGATCTTTGAGACCAAGAAGCCCGACACCCTTCTCTATTTCGATCCGGATATCCTCGTATGTTCAAAACTTTCTTCCGTTCAAGCCGCTCTCTCGCATCATTCGATTCTTCTTACGCCTCATCTCCTTCAGCCGATCGGTGACGGTCTTCACCCCTCCGAGAAAGATATTCTCCGCGCAGGAGCATATAACCTTGGTTTCATCGGACTTTCGCAATCGGACACCACGAAGAGTTTTCTCGGTTGGTGGAAAGATCGTTGTATGGAAGATTGCACCGAGCAGCCGGACAAGGGAGTGTTCTTCGATCAGAGGTGGATCGATCTCGTTCCCGGGTTGTTCTCTGGCGTATGTGTGCTTCGGGATGCGTCCTGCAATGTTGCCTATTGGAATCTTCATGAGCGCTCCATTGCATTTGAAAAGGGTCAGTACATCGTGAATGGGAATCCTCTGGGTTTCTATCACTTCAGCGGTTACGAACCTGAGCATCCGGAGAGAATGTGCAAGTACTCGTTCAATGAGCGCAGTTTCTCCGGAAGGAAAGCGCTGCGAACCCTGTTCGATCAGTATCGTGGTCTTCTCCTTGCAGAGCGCTACATGCAGGAAAAGAAGAAGCCGTATGGTTTCAGATGTTTTCAGAACGGAGTTGCCATTCCTTTGTTCGTACGCAGGCACTTTCATGAGCTGAGTCCATCCGATCGGTTCCGTTTCGGAGATCCTTTTCTCGTGGGGAGCGGCTCCTATTGGCAATGGTTGCAGGAGCCATTTCATCGCACTGAGTCCGGCTTGTGGATGACCAATGCTCATGAATTGCTTCGCAGAAGCACTCGGGAAATCCTGCAGGCTTTCCCCGAGCTCGACAGCCGTTTTGCCTCTTGGATCTTGGAACATCAGGGCATGTCAAATCATTTCGATCTCCCGAAGGAGTTTCTCTACTCTCTGAAGAACGGAGATGCTTCTGAATCGTCGACAATGTTGCGTAACTTTCTTCTGAAGCGAAACACTTTTCCTTTCTATCGTTTCTTGGTTCAGGTCTTTCGCTCACTCTTTCCCTCTGTTTTGTTTCAGCGTGTTCGCAGATCGCTTGCACAATTCGATCTTCATACGCTTCCTCTGCGATCTGTCTCGGTCTCCGAGAAACCATCCGGATTGAATGTGGTTGGATACTTCACGAGCGGCACCGGTGTCGGTCAGCTTGCGAGAATGAATGTTCGCTCCGTGACTGCCACGCATATTCCTTTCTCACTCAGAAATATCGAGACATCTTTCCTTCCTCAGATTGAGACACATCTTGAGGAGCATTTTTCCTCACGCTATCCGTACGATACGACTCTCATGCATGTGAATGCAGATCAAGTCGGAACGTTTTTTCAATCCGAAGGTTCTGATGTACTTCGCGCGAAGCGGATGATCGGATACTGGGCTTGGGAGATGGAAACATTTCCCGATGAATGGATAGCCGCTTCGAAATGGTTCGATGAAATTTGGGTCCTGAGCCGGTTTAGCGCGAAGTCGATTGCCGCCAAAGTAAAGTGCCCCGTGCATGTGGTGCCGCCTCCTGTTCTTCTGGAAGAGGGTTTGTCGCATACGCGTCAGGATTTCGGCATCAGTGAAGATCGTACCGTATTCCTCTTCATGTTCGATTGTCTGAGCATCACCGAGCGTAAAAACCCTTTCGCAGTCATCGAGGCTTTCATCACGGCATTCAGGAGAGAGGATGCGACAGAGCTCGTCATCAAATTCAGCAATGCGGATCACGATCCGACTGTTCGTTCCCGACTTGCAAAGGCTGCAGCCGGACACAATATTCTTCTTATCGATTCATTCCTTTCTCCGCAGGAAGCATGCGATCTGCTGCGACTGTGTGATGTCTACGTTTCCCTCCATCGTTCGGAGGGCTTCGGTTTCACCATGGCGGAGGCGATGCTGTGCGGAAAGCCCGTCATTGCGACGAACTACTCCGGCAATACTGATTTCATGAATTTGACGAACAGTATCCTCATCGATTACAAGCTCACCGCTCTCACCAAGGATGAGGGGCCCTACAGAAAGGGGAATATCTGGGCTGATCCGGATATCCATCAGGCTGTTTCGGCAATGCGACGTCTGTACGAGGATCCTGCGCTCAGAGACAAGCTTGGGAAAAAAGCTTCGCAGGATATAGCGAGATCGCTTTCACCGGAATATCTGGGAAAACTTATCCGCGAGCGTATTCTTTTGCAGGAACAGGAGTAGCACTCGCTGTTCCGGCATCGCTTTTCATCTGCTTTTCTCCGATTACTTTCGCCGATTCCATGAAGACGATGCGATTGCAGTATTGTTGCAACTCAAAGAGTCCGTGGTGAACGAGCAGAACGGTTTTCCCTTTCCTCCGGAGTTCCCTCAGTTCCTCATCGCAAATTTTCTTGAATTCCTCGTCTCCCACGGCAAGAATTTCGTCGAGGAAGTAGATGTCGGACTCCGTTCTCATCGTCGTAATGAATGCGAGACGCATCCGCATGCCGGTGCTGTAGCATTTGATCGGTAGGTCCCGATGTGAAGCGACACCTGCACGATCGATGATTTCATCCGTCTGCGCTTCGATGATGTTCGGGTCGACGCCGTGAATCAGTCCATGCAGGTAGATGTTCTCGACCGCAGATCTTTCAGGGTGGAAACCGACGCCGAGTTCAAAGAAACACGAGAGTTTACCATCCACCGATATTGTTCCGCTGTCTTGCGGCAGGAGACCTGCAAGAATTCTGAGCAGTGTCGTTTTTCCGCAGCCGTTTGGTCCGTAGAGACCTACCCATTCACCTTTCTTGAGGGCGATGGACACGTTGTCGAGAGCTTTGTGGCACCAGCGATTGCGATGCTTTCGCCACCGGAGGATGTGATCCTGCAGCAGGGTTGAAGGGAAGATGTATTGCTCGAATTGCTTCGAGATGCCGATGCAGGAGACGGCGTGATTGTTCATCAGTATTCCTGAACAAAATAGCGACTGCGTCTTCGGAACAGCAAGGAGGACAGGGCGAAGAGCAGAAGGCAGAAGATCGTGAAGCCCAGCGCATGGAATGGAGTCGGGATGCCGACAAGTTCTCCATAGAGGATCACGCGTCTTGCATCATGGAGCAGAATCGACAGAGGCTGGAAGCGAATCACAAGATCGAACAGCGACCACAGTGAAACATGCATCGAAGACAGAGTGAAAAGATTTTCCAGATCCTGCATGATTGGCGCTTTCGGCGTATACGGATAGATGATTGGAGTCAGCCAGAAGATCACTTGCAGGAGGATGCCCCACAGGTGTTGCAGGTCACGGTACTTCAGGGAATAGGAGCTCAGGATCATGCCGACCGACAGCCCGAGCATGGTCGATTGCAGGAAGAGAAGAGGAATGTAGAACAGTTTCCATGTCGGTCGTATTCCCATGACAAAAGCGATTCCGAGAAATATCGTAAAGTAGCTGAGAAGAACGAGTCCGTGGGTCCATCCGACGCTGAGAATCAGCAGCAGTCTGGGGAAGACAACTTTCTGAATGATCATCGCTTTATCGTGGAGCATCGACATGCATGCATTCGTGATGAGTGCGAAGTGTTCCCAGAGGATAAGTCCGAGGAAGAGATAGAGGTGATAGAAAGGAACGTCTTTAATGAACGGACTGAAAACATGGAAGATGACGATGAATTTGACGAGCGGAATGATGAAGGACCACAGGAACCCCAGAAACGATCCTCGGTACTTGAGCACGAAGTCGGCAAATCCCATCGCGAGGACGACACGCAGACTGTGTTTCCATGTGAATTGCGCGGGCATCGACATGACACTATGGTACTCCTTTCAAGCAATCTCGCTTTTAACCGGATCCAATGCGTGCATACCACCTGTTTTTCCGGAAGCTGAACCATCGACCTCACTTGTTTCCCGGGTCTCCGGAAGAAAACGAAGAAGTGGCAACGGCAGTGCGCTGGAGAGAATAGCGATCCACATGACGCCTGCAAGATTTGCATAATTGGCAGCAATCCCCGGTTCCGCTCCGTGGACGTTGAAGATTGTCGTTAGGCATGCACCTCCAAGGTCGCTCACAGCGAGTCCGATATTCATGATGCTGGCAAGCAGAGCGAACATCGTCGCTTCCATTCCTTTCGGGCAAACGCGTGCCGCGAGGACGAGAAGCGGCAGGAAGGCTATTTCCTGCAATGCTCCGCCGATCGCCGTATCTGCGACAGCGAAGAACTCGGGACTGACTCCGAGGATCGCGTACCATCCGTAGACCAGCCCGATGCTTGGAAGCGACAGCGCAATGCTTAGGATCACGATCCAGAGGAATAGCGTCCTTAGCGGAAGGCTCAGGAGAAATTTTCGGAAAATCACGATGCCGAGGATTGCCGTGACGTTGCTTACAAGGGAGAGGGTTCCGAAGAACTCGGGAGTGAATTTCAGCTCATCGATCAGGTAGTAGCTGAGCGCTCCGCCGCTCGTCGGTGTCGATCTCCAGATGAAGAGGAATGCGATGGACCAGCAGACCGCCGGCGTACACATCGCTTTAATGCTCTTCAGAATTTCCCTCACTGAAATTTTTATTGAGACGGCATTGCTCTCTTCGGAGAGCAGAAGGGCAAAGACTGACGTGAAGATCGGAAGAGCTCCGGTGATGAAGAAGACGTTTCTCGCGCCGATGCTCTCGACGAGAATTCCTGAGAGATAGGATACGGCGATGGCTCCGGTCATCAGCGCTGCGCGGCAGATCGTTTGCAGTTTTCCCGCCTCCCGCTGCGTTCTGCTTCGCTCCGCGACGATACCGTCCACGATGACGTCGGCGAGGGCAAAACCGAGAGCCGAGATCACGCTCGATACGATCGCTCCCGCAAAACTCTGTACCACGGTTGCCATCAGCAAATATCCGGCAGAGCCGAAGAGACCCGCAATGAAGAGGTACGGCTTTCGACGAAGTTTCCAGATCGGTAGTCTGTCGGACAGAATCCCGTAGATCGGCTTGATGCTCCACGGAATGATCGCGATCGAGCCGAGGATCTGCACCTGCGCGATCGAGAGTCCTATGTCGTCTTTATAGAAGAACGTCGTTGCGACTCCCGCAAGACTTGTTGCTCCCGCGATGAAATACACGAATGGAATAATGATCGTTGTAAGGTCAGTTCTGCGCATGGGAGTGATTGTACAGTGTGGTGCTCAAAAATTGACTATATTTAACTTATAAGTTACATTCATATTTGGAAGTGAGTGTATCTCTCAAAGACGAGCTTTGCTCAGTCCGATGTGAGCTCTCCTCATTCTCCTCCCCTCTGTCCCCCCTTCTTCGGAAGGGCAGTTGGACTAGATCGTTCGCTCTTGTCGGGTGATCGATGCGGGGCGCATAGCGGTTTCGACTGCTCTGCAACAACATCTTCTGCTTCTCTTTAAGCAAAGGCGCCGGCGTGTGGAGATTACCGAGGAGTGACCCGTGTGGGTCAAAGCAATGGTAGCCGCACCTCGCGCGGCAGAAGAATGACTAGCTCTCGAGAGAGAGCCAAGTCCCCCCACGACTGGAAAGGCGTGGGGGTCTTTCATTGATTTAGAAAGAAAAAATGCTAAAATAATACACTTTCATTTTCCATGCTTCGTGAAAATCTCCCTCCGGCACTGCAGGCTCTCGATATTGAATTCAATCTTCCGAGGGAACTGACGACTGCAGACATTGAGGACATACGCGATAAAACAATGCAAGAAGTTCTCGCTGTCATGAAAACGCATAACCCGACTCCATGGCAGATGCTTGAGAGAGCTGTTCCTTTTGGACAGCCGATCGTTGAAACCATCACGGACAGGGAGCGAGAAATGCTGTACGTCGAATGGATGAAGCAATTGATGATTTCACTTCGATACGTCGATCAGCTTCTTGAGATTGACGAGCAGATTTGTGGAGATGAGAAGCGGGACATTCCGGGTATCCGGCTTCCCATTTATCAAGCCAGGAAGAGGGGATCGCACCAAGTTGAACTGCTCACGCACAATGCGTGGGGAAGTACCGATTACAGGGATCCTGTCTTACAGCTCCAGCTTCGGAAGCAGTTCACATCTTTAGGAGCCGATGGCACTCCCCAGTTCAATAGTGACGGCTATCATGCCGCACTCAAGAGTTTCTTGGCGACACCGCCGGATACGAGTACCGATCTTGCGATTCTCGGAGAAGAAGACAGAGTCGATATTTTTGATGCGGAAGGAAAATTTGTTTCTCGGGCTGTGGTTAGCGATGTATCCGGAGGGACTGTTCTTCTCAACATGCATGGCAAGATACTGCCGAAGAGCGGTTTCTCGATTCGAAAGAAATCCGATCGGCGCTCGATTCTTCGATACAAGCAGTACATCTATTCGATCATGCAGAAGCTCGATATCGATGGGGAAATTCCGGATAGAAATGGTCAGAGGTACGCATGGGAAGCAGTGAGCAAAAAGCGAACAAAGTATGAAGATGAGCCTAGAGGACTGAACGATGCGCAGGCTGCATTTTTTCATGCATCTCGTTTTGATACTGATAGAAAGATCAATTACATGGCGGAGTTTGACCGAGAAATCGGGCGGAGAGATATCCCCGTCGCATTGCTTGGTGACGAGGAGCAATCTGTTGCTTTCGCTCTCGCCGGAATGGCGCATCCATGCACGGTGATCCAAGGTCCTCCGGGAACAGGTAAGACGACGGTTGCCAGCCATCTTGCAAAGCATTTTCAGCAGCAGGGAAAGAAGACCCTCATTCTCTCTCATAGCAATAGAGGTCTGGATGTTCTTCTGAAAGCGATCAAGAAGCATGGAGTGAGTGTTCATCGTGGCGGTACCGAGTTAAGTGTTTGCGATGAGGAGTTGAAGGAAGATTTCATTCGAAGGAATTTAGAGCATCCTAGAAAGGATGACTGCACGTTTATGCGGGTGGATGAAAGCGCCTTCAGGAAGGCGAGGGAAGCATGGACCGTAGAGAGTGGAACCCCGGAGCCTCAGGAAGCCGAGTACAGACGCCCGATGCTCGATGAGCGATTGTGGAAGGATGCATGGGAAGGTTTCGACAGACAGAAAAAGTCTATGGCAACCAAATTGAATTATGAGTCGGGACTTGTGGCAGGTGTCACTCTCAATTCACTTATTTCCGATGAAATCTTAGAGCTGATCCATTTCGATGTTGTGATCGTGGATGAAGCATCGAAAGCGTATCTTCATGAATTTCTTCCGGCCTTGGAAAAGGCAGGCGTGCAGATCATCTTTATCGGAGACCACAAACAGCTTGGGAATATCGATATTCCACGAGGGATCAAAAATTTTCTTCTGGACTCAAAGACAGCACGGCATTCTTTCATTCACGAAAGTGCGGTTGAAGATTTTCAGAGGGGACCGTTTGAGATGATGGCGGAGAAAGGAGCTCTCGCCAAAGTCATGCTTCGAACGAACAGACGTTCCCTTCCGGGTATTGTTGAGCTTGTCGGTAAGGCAGGTTACGACGGTCGATTGAAGGTGGGAAGGATCGATGAGGAGAATCCTGAGAATATCGGACAACTGCTTTGGGTGGATACGAAATCTCGTGAAGGCAGGGAAGAGCAATCTGCAGGAACGTCGAAGGTGAACAAGCTCGAGGCTCGCCTGGTTGCGCGCAGACTTCTTCGCGAGCATCGGAAGGAAAAAAAGGTCAGGGGAGAAACTGGTGTCATCACCATGTATCGTCCTCAGGGCAAACTTTTGAGAAAGAATCTGAGGAAACTGCGTACCGAGGATGACAGTGAAAAAGCCGAATTGATGAATGCTCTCCGGGGCAACATTGCGACCGTCGACTCGTTCCAGGGCTCCGAGCGCAAGGATGTTCATATTCTCACCACGCGCAGCAACGATCGTGACGCTGTTGGATTTCTGCAGAACGTCAGCAGAGTGAACGTCGCGTTTTCAAGGGCTCAGGATTCGATGACCGTGTACGGTGACAGCAGGACGCTCATCGAAGGCAATCCGGACCCATGGAGCGCCGCATACTTTCAGATCGCTTATGAGACGTGCAGAAAGTTGGGACGTGTCATCGATCTCTCGGAGAGTGTCAGGCCGGAGATGCAGAAGAGCCAGACACACAGCGCGAAGAGGCAGCGAGCACGCAGAAGCCGCAGGCGCATGATGAAAAATGCCGCTGCGATGGATTGACTCACTTACTTTTTCCACCGATAGGAAAGCGTGTAATCTTTTCCGCGGATTTGAAATGCAGCGACAACCAAATAGGTGCCTTCAGGCGGTGTTTCAATATAGAAAACAGGATTCTGGTTCGCTCTCTTCACAGGGTGAGAATGGCTGAAGTATGCGGTTGTTGAAATGATGACCTGATGTCCGAAGGCTCCCATGTACCGCTGCGGATACACAATTTTGCCCTCTTCATCGGTGATGATGTACGTGAATGCCATGCCGCTCTCAACATCTTCGGGGATGAGTCGGAAGCTGTAGGAGTCGACTATTTTCTCCAGACTCAAATCCAAAATTTCACCGGTTTCTCCTTTTTCTTCTTCGCTTCCGGGATACTCGCGAATGAATCGCAATCCGTACGAATGACCTTCGCTGTCGATGAAATTGGTATACAGCCAGTACGTTCCGCCCACAGCAGGCGAGAAAGGAATATGCCATATTCCAAGGTGATCCCGTTCGGGATGGATGTGATGGAAATACTGCAGGTCATCACGGATGATGATCATGTGCATTTCATGCGTCAAACTGTTTCTGTAGTCTTTGAAGACTTCGCTTCCGTGCATGACGGCGAAGCTGAGATCCGTATCGGTGCTTGTATCCAGTATTTTCAGATTGTCGATTGGGGACGCAGAGTGGAGCGGGTTGCTTTGATCGGTATGCACGTCATGCACTTCGTGTAAGCCTGCTTCAGTTTCGGGCGTAAAGACGAATCCATTCGCAGCACAGCCTTGATTACTAATACTTGCAAGGAATGCGTCTTCATAGGGCACTAGCGGAGGGCGGCCGACGATGACCGCTTTCACTTCTTCTGGATTTTTCCCGAGTGCTTCTGCAAGCTTCGAAGAGATCCACTCAATGTAGTAATCGGGGCTGTAGGGACGGAGTGTCGCCAGGCGCTGGAAATATCGGAACATGCTGCAGAATGCGGCATGCTCTCGTTCGTTTGCGTTTTTCTCATCCAGCTGAGGTTCTAAAAAATCCTGAGGGCTTCTTCCCTGACCTCCTGTTTCATACAAGGATGTTTGCTGCAGGTTATTTGCACTCAGGATAAAATCCACAGCAGAAATATGCTCAGCAAGACCATGACCGCTGAAGATGGCATCGAGGATGTCTGAATTGTCTTCGCCTCCTCCGCCTCCGCCTGCCGCACCGTAGTTCGACAGTAAGGGAGTCTCTGAAACAGTGGAGACGCCTGAGGAGCCGGAATTGCCTCCACCACTTGGAGATGACGAAGCAGAACTTGAACTGCTCTCTTCACTCGACGAAGAGGATGAACTTGAACTGCTCTCTTCACTCGACGAAGAGGATGAACTTGAACTGCTCTCTTCACTCGACGAAGAGGATGAACTTGAACTGCTCTCTTCACTCGACGAAGAGGATGAACTTGAGCTCGTGCAGG
>SXGU01276456.1_pt1 | contig 19612 bp, 31 predicted proteins | sample 3174531 | NCBI WGS metagenome assembly SXGU01 (sample SAMN11356863, study PRJNA531348) | freshwater metagenome | isolation source: freshwater sample F1-140 | place: China: Fuxian Lake, Yuxi | collected 2017-12-25 | reverse complement strand
GAGCTCCATCTCGACATCATTCGTGACCGCATGAAGCGTGAGTTCAAGGTCGAGGCGACGGCGGGCAAGCCGCAGATCGCCTATCGCGAAACCATCGCCAAGTCAGCCGACGGCGAGGGAAAGTTTATCCGGCAGTCCGGCGGCAAGGGCCAATACGGCCATGTCTGCATCAAACTCGAGCCAAACGTTAAGGGCAAGGGCGTCGAAGTCATCAATGACATCGTCGGTGGCGCCATTCCGAAGGAATTCATCAAACCGTCCATCGACGGTATCATGGAGGGTTGTAACAATGGTGTCGTCGCCGGTTTCCCGGTGGTCGATGTCATCGTGAAAATTGTCGATGGCTCCTTCCACGAAGTCGATTCGTCGGAACTTGCCTTCAAGATGGCGGGAATCTTCGCCTTCAAGGATGCGATGAAGCAGGCGACCCCGATCCTCCTTGAGCCGATCATGGGCGTCGAGGTCACCACGCCGGAAGATTATCAGGGCGATCTGATGGGAGACATCAATCGTCGTCGCGGTCAAATCCAGGGCATGGAGAACAAGTCCGGCGCCTGTATCATCAACGCTTTCGTGCCGCTCGAGTTGCTCTTCGGCTACGTCACCGATATTCGCTCGCTCTCGAAGGGACGGGCCAGTGCCGGTATTACGCCTTCGCACTTCGAACAGGTGCCGAACTCGCTTCTCGCCAAGATTGTCGAAACCAACGCCAAAGGGCCCGCCCGCACCTAAACTCTCGTTCTTTTTAAGCCATGAAAGGCCAACGCATCCGCATCAGACTCCAGGGCTTCGACTATCGGGTAATCGATCAGTCCGCCCAGGACATTGTCGAGACCGCCAAGCGCTCCGGCGCCCGCGTTTCCGGCCCGATCCCGCTGCCGACCCGCATCGAGAAACTCTCGGTCAACCGCTCTCCGCACGTCGACAAAAAGTCGATGGAGCAGTTCGAGACTCGCACTCACAAGCGACTCATCGACATCATCGAGCCCACCGCCCAAACGGTGGATGAACTCAAGAAACTCAACCTTCCGTCCGGCGTAGATATTACCATCAACGTCTAAGACCCACTCTTAACCGCAACCGTTAGCAGTTGCCTGTGTGCCATTCGTGGCACCGCCAGGCCTCGTCTAATGTAGGTCGTTAAACGGAAATATTTCCACCTACCGCTTAGCCCATGATCTCAGAAATTTTAGGCAAAAAAATTGGCATGACGCAGGTCTATGACGCGCAAAACGTCTTGGTCCCCGTCTCCGTGGTTGAAGCTGGACCCTGCGCTGTGGTCCAAATCAAGACTGCGGCCATCGACGGCTATGACGCCGTTCAACTCGGTTTCTCGACCAAGAAAGTCAAGAACACCGCCGCGGGCGAACTCGGCCATGCCAAGAAAGCCGGCCTGGAAATTGCCCCCCGCGTGCTTGGCGAGGTCCGCCTGACCGCCGAGCCGAAGTTGAAGGTTGGCGACATCGTCACGGTCGCGGCTTTTAGCGAAGGCCAGCTGGTCGATGTCAGTGGCATCAGCAAGGGCAAGGGCTTCCAGGGTGTCGTGAAACGTTTTCGGGTTCAAGGCGGCCCGGCTGCACACGGCTCGATGTTCCATCGCCGCATCGGCTCGGTGGGCATGCGCCAGACCCCCGGTCGGGTTTGGAAAAATCAACGCATGCCCGGCCACATGGGCACTGATTCGCGCACGGTCCAGAACCTTCGGGTCGTGAAGATTATCGCCGAAAAAAATCTCATTCTCGTGAAGGGTGCGATTCCCGGTGCCAATGGTGACGACGTCGTCGTACGCTCCGCCGTCAAGGGTCAGTGGGCGCTCCCGACACCGCCGGCGCCAATCGCGGCCGATGCCAAGAAGGGCGCCGCCCCGGCCAAGGCCCCCGCGAAACCCGCCGCCGCCGCCCCCGCCAAGAAATAAGGAGACCAGACGCCATGAAATTGACCGTTTTTAGTACCGACGGAAAGACGAGCAGCGAAAAAGACTTCGCCAATCTTCCCACCTTTGAAGGTGACCGCGGCCTCCAGGCCGTAAAGGAAGTAATCGTCGCCATCAACGCCAACAACCGCCAGGGCACCCACTCGACTAAAACTCGGGGCGAGGTGCGCGGCGGTGGCAAGAAACCGTGGCGGCAGAAGGGCACCGGACGCGCTCGCGCCGGCTCCATTCGCTCGCCCCTTTGGGGTGGTGGTGGCGTCGTGTTCGGCCCCAAGCCCCGCGATTACTCCAAGAAAATCAACGCCAAGGTGAAGCAACTCGCGTTTAGCCGGGCGCTGTTTGATCGGGCCACCGCCGGCGAAATCGCCGTCATCGAGGCCTTTGACTCGACCGTGACCAAGACGAAGGCGATCAATGCGGTCGTCTCGCTGATTGCGCCGAAGGGCAAAGTGCTCCTGGTCGACGCGCCGTTTGCAGCCGGGACGTTTCGCGCTTCACGCAACATCGAGCGCGTGTCACTGCAGGACGCCTCCAAGCTCAACACCCTCGATCTCGCGCAGTATGCCAAGATCATCGTCAGCACCAAGGCGCTCGACACGATTATCGCCCGCGCCAACGGAGGGAAAAACTAATGCAAGCCGACAAGATCCTCAAACTCGTCCGTCTGACCGAGAAGTCCAACAAGCTCTCGTCGGAGCTCGGCCAATACACCTTCGAGGTTTACGGCCATGCCAACAAGCACCAGATCGCCGAGGCGGTTGAGCAAACCTTCAAGGTCACCGTGCGTCGCGTGAACACCCAGACCTACCGCGGTAAAAACAAGAAGAGCCGCCAGGGTCAGCCGAGCGTCGGTTCCGATTTCAAGAAAGCGATCGTTACCCTCAAGGCCGGCGACAAGATCGAACTCGTCTAACGCGATCTCGCCCAATCCGGAGACATTCCATCATGGCAATTCACTCATTTCGTCCCCTCACGCCCGCCGGTCGGTTCACTTCGCTGAACAAGCAAAAGGACCTTTCCAAGAAACGTCCGGAGCGCGGTCTCACCGAGCACAAACACAAGACCGGTGGCCGCAACGTCTACGGCCGTGTCACGTCGCGGCACCGCGGCGGCGGGCACAAGCAGCTCTACCGGATCGTCGATTTTAAGCGCAGCATCCTCGACATGCCGGCGAAAGTGCAGGCCATCGAGTACGATCCGAATCGCACGGCGAATCTCGCGCTCGTCGCCTACACCAACGGGGAGAAACGCTACATCCTCGCCCCGAAGGGACTGAATGTCGGCGCCACGATTTTCGCGTCGGACAAGGCGACCACGAACGATTTCAACGTCGGGAATAATTTCCCGCTCGCGCTCATCCCGCCGTCGACCCTGGTCCACTGCGTGGAACTCGTCCCGGGCCGCGGGGCCAAGATTGCCCGTTCGGCCGGCACGAGCCTCGAGCTCGTCGCCGTCGAGAACGGCGAGGCCACGCTGAAGATGCCGTCCGGCGAACTCCGCCTGCTGCATCCGAACTGCCGCGCCACGATCGGCGAAGTCGGTAACAGCGATCACAACCAGCAGTCGCTCGGCAAGGCCGGCCGCAGGCGTTGGCTCGGTGTCCGTCCGACCGTGCGCGGTGTCGCGATGAATCCGGTCGACCACCCCACCGGTGGCGGTCAGGGCAAGTCCAAGGGTGGTGGCGGTCGCCAGCACCTGGTGTCCCCGTGGGGCCAGCTCGCCAAGGGCTACGTGACGCGCCGGCGCAGCAAGCTCTCGAACAGCATGATCATTGTTCACCACAACGGCCGCAAGCCGCGCACCAAGAAGTAAGCCGCACTTTACGCACCATGGCACGTTCCATCAAAAAAGGTTTCTTTGTCGACCATCACCTGCTCGAGAAAATCGAGAAGGCGGTAAAGGCCGGCGCAAAGAAGCCGATCCAGACCTGGTCCCGCCGCTCGACGATCACGCCCGACTTTGTCGGCCACACGTTCAGCGTACATAATGGCAAGGCTTTCCTCGCCGTCTACGTCACCGAAAACATGGTCGGCCACAAGCTGGGCGAGTTCTCCCCGACCCGGATCTTCAAGGGTCACGGCGGCATGACGCGCAAGGAGATCTAACGCGCTTCGCGTGCGATGTCCAACGTCCGGTACCCAATGATCAAACTCGTTTCAGTTTCCCGCTCTTTCCGCCGCTGTCGCGTTGCGGTGCTGGCGGCCTTGGTCATTGGTGGCGCGACCTTCGGTCTGGCGGCGTCGCCCGGCGCCGAAGTCGTCGCGATTCAGCCCACCCGTGTCGCCGATCTCGTGCTCCTGCGGGGCGGCTTCGATGCCGGCCTGCGCCAGGGCATGGTGTGTCGGATCTCACGCGGACCGGCCGAAATCGCCGAAGTTCTTCTCGTGGAAATCCGGCCCTCGTGCGGTGCGGCGCTCATCGTGAGCGTGGCGGCACGGCAGTCAATTCGCGCGGGCGATCGGGCCCAGATCAAAGTTCTTAAATCCTAACTCAGACCAACACCAAAAGGGTAGGGCGTTCCGCACCGGTGGGACGACTATCGCCGAAGACCGAATCGGAATCCTCACCAACATCATGGAAGTTCAAGCCCTCACCCGCAATGCGCGCATGTCACCCAAAAAGGTGCGCGAAGTCGCGCGCACCATCCAAGGCCGCAAGGCCTCGGACGCCGTCGACTATTTGATGCTCGTCCCGCGCAAATCCGCGAAACTGATCGCCAAGACACTCAAGAGCGCGATCGCGAACGCTGAAAACAACAACAACCTCTCGGCCGACAGCCTGACGGTGAAAAGTGCCATGATCGAAAATGGTCCGGTGTTGAAGCGTTTCAAGGCTGGCGCGCGTGGTACCGCGATGCCCCGCCGCAAGAAGATGTCGCATATCCGCATCATCCTGACCGACGGCAACTCCAACTAATTTCATTCCATGGGCCAAAAAACCAATCCGACCGGTTTCCGTCTTGCCGTCCGCCGCAACTGGCAGTCCCGCTGGTATGCGGGCAAGAAGGAGTTTCCGAAACTCCTCCTGGAAGATCAAATCATCCGCCAGAAGCTGATGGAGAAGCTGAAGCAGGCCTCCGTGCCGCGCATCTTTATCGAACGCGCATCCAACCGCGTCCGCGTCAAGATTTTCACCGCCCGCCCCGGCATTGTCATCGGGCGCAAGGGCCAGGAGATTGAGAAGATCAAAGAGGAGCTCGCGAAGCTCACCGGAAAGGAAATCCTGCTCGATATCCAGGAAGTGAAGAAACCCGAGATCGAGGCGGCCTTGGTCGCCGAGAACGTCGCACTGCAGTTGGAACGGCGCATCGCGTTTCGCCGTGCGATGAAAAAGGCCGTCGAGATGGCCATGGCCCTCGGCGCCGAGGGTATCCGCATCCAGTGCTCCGGCCGACTGGGCGGAGCAGACATCGCTCGCCGCGAATGGCAGCGTAAGGGCCGCGTGCCGTTGCACACCCTGCGCGAGAACATCGACTACGGTTTCGCCGAGGCTTTGACCGTTTATGGCAAGATCGGCGTCAAGTGCTGGATCTGCAAAAAAGAGACCGACAACAACTGAGAAGGCCACCCGCCTGATCCCATCAATTTAGGAGATAATTTCCATGGCAGCAATCGCACCAGCCCGCACCAAGTACCGCAAATCGATGAAAGGCTCGCGCGCGGGCAACGCCAAGCGCGGCAACACGCTCGCTTTCGGCGAATTCGGCCTGCAGTCGCTGACCCGCGGCCCGATGACCGGTCAGCAGATCGAGGCGGCCCGCGTCACCATTTCGCGGCACCTCAAGCGCAAGGGCAAACTCTGGATCCGGGTGTTTCCGCACAAGCCCGTCACCAAGAAGCCGGCCGAGGTCCGCATGGGTCAGGGCAAAGGCCCGGTCGAATTCTACGTCGCCGTCATCAAGCCCGGCGCCGTCTTGTTCGAACTCGCCGGCGTGCCGCTGACCGTCGCCAAAGAGGCGTTCCGGCTGGCGGACGCCAAGCTGCCGTTTCACTGCCGCTTCATCCAGCGCGACAGCTCGGCGGCCTGAGTATAATAATCAATCACGCTCCGTCATGACTTCGAAAGAAATCCGCGAACTCTCGTCCGTCGAGATCGCCACCAAGCTTCGCGAGCTTCGCGAGCAACTCCTTCAGCTCCGGCTGCGCAAGCAAACCGGGCAGGTCGAAAAGACCCACGAGCTGCGCACGCTCCGCAAGGACATCGCGCGTCTCGAGACGATCCTCACCGAAAAGAAATCCAAAGCGCCCAAGGCTGCCTGAGCGCCCGCGCGAATAACGAATCCCAGCCATGTCCTCCGCCACCACCGGCCCGCGCAGCAAGCGCAAGAAACAGATCGGCTTTGTCTCCAGCCGTTCCGGCGATAAATCGATCAAGGTTACGGTCGCCTACAAGACGCCGCACCCTCTCTACCAAAAGGTCGTCAACCGCCAGACGGTGCTTCACGTCCACGATGAAAAGAACGAGACCAAGGTCGGCGACAAGGTCGAGGTCATGGAAACCCGCCCGCTCAGCCGCCTGAAGCGCTGGCGCGTGATTGCAATTCTCCAGAAGGCCATCGCGGCCGATGGGGCCGCCATCAGCGAGGCCGATGTCGCCGCGGCGGTGCCCACCAAGACCACCAAGCCGATCGCCACCGCCGCCGCTCCCGTGGCGAAGGTCTAAGCGCCCACCCTTAACCAACCCAAGAAGGTCCGCCATGATCCAACTGCGCTCCATTCTCGAAGTCGCCGACAATACCGGTGCTCGCAAAGCCGCGCTGATTCAGCGCATGGGCCAGCTCACGCCCTACGCCCATATCGGTGACATCGTCACGGTGCATATCAAGGAAAGCACGACCGACGCCACGGTCAAAAAAGGCGAAGTCGCCAAGGCGGTCGTGGTGCGGACCAAGGCGCCGGTCCGGCGCGCTGACGGCAGCTACCTGCGCTTTGACAGCAATGCGATCGTCATCATCGATGCCACCAACAATCCCCGCGGCACCCGCATCTTCGGACCGGTCGCCCGCGAACTGCGCGCGAAGAACTTCATGAAGATCATCTCGCTCGCTCCGGAGGTTCTCTAACATGCAGAAGTTTCACGTCAAACGCGGCGACCAGGTCGTCGTTCTCGCCGGCTCCCAAAAGGGCAAGTCCGGCAAAGTGCTTGAAATCCTCGCCGCCAAGCAGCGCGCCCGCGTTGAAGGGGTGGCGATGATCAAGAAGCACCTCAAGAAGTCCGAGAAGAACCCGCAGGGGGCGATCACCGAACTCGAGGGCTCTGTCCATGTCAGCAACCTGATGCTCCAGTCGGTCTTCGACGCCAGCACCCGGAGGCCCAAGCGCGCGGAGAAGGCCACCGCCTGATCCCCCCGCATGTGTGCGCTTGCCAGACCGGCGGTGCACCTGCGTCACTCGTCCATTTTCCCAGAAAACATCACACTCAATCGCCGCGGGGTCGGTAATCCCGGGCACATTCCATGAGCTACGTTCCCACTCTCAAGAAACTCTACGTCGAGCAGGTTGTCCCTGAACTCGTCAAGAGCCGCGGCTATAAGAACAAGCACGAGGTTCCGAAGTTGGTAAAAATAAACGTCAACAGCGGCATCGATGCCGAGGCGGACAAGAACCAAATCGCCGACATCGCCCGCGATATCGCGGCCATCGTCGGCCAAAAGCCGATCCTCAATCGCACGAAAAAGGCCATCGCCAGCTTCAAGCTGAAGCCCAATCAGATCACGGGTTGCAGCGTGACCTTGCGGGGACCCGCGATGTGGGAGTTTCTCTACCGCCTGTTGGCGGTGGCGCTTCCGACCATCCGCGACTTTCGCGGAGTGCCGACGAAGCTCGATGGCCAGGGCAACTATACCATCGGTGTGACGGACCATGCGATCTTCCCGGAAATCACACTGGAGAACATCAAGAAACACATGGGCCTCGACATTACCATTGTCACCACGGCTGAGACCGACGACGAGGGTCGCGAACTGCTCAAGCTCCTCGGCATGCCGTTCCGGCGCACCGAGACCACGACGACCGCCCCCAAGGCAGCCTAATCTAACTTCGCCCATGCCCAAGACCTCCGCCATCGAGCGCAATAAGAAGCGCATCAATCTCGCCGCCAAGTTCGCCGTCAAACGTGCTGAACTAAAGGCCGTCCTCATCAATCCCGCCACCACCGACGCGGAATTTCACGCGACGCAGAAGAAGCTGCAGAAACTTCCGCGCAACTCCTCGCCGACGCGCATCCGCAACCGCTGCGCTCTGAGTGGTCGCCCGCGGGCCTACATCCGCAAGTTCGGTGTTTCGCGCATCACTTTCCGGGAGCTCGCCTTGGCCGGCAAGATTCCGGGAGTGACCAAATCCTCCTGGTAATTTCCCTCTGGCTCACGGGGGTTAGTGCGCCTCTGGCGCATCGGATATGACCCGCGCGGCCTTCAACCAACATCCATCATGACCGACCCGATTAGTGATTTTCTGACCCGTCTCCGCAACGCCTCGAAGGCGAAGCTCGACGAATGTGTGCACCCGCACTCAAGACTAAAGGAAGGCGTCGCCGCCATCCTTAAGGTTGAGGGCTACGTGACCGATTATTCCAGCGGCGTTGACGCGCAAGGGCACAAGACACTTGTGGTAAAAATGAAATACGTCGATGGCGCTCCGGCGATCACCGGGATCAAGCGCGTTTCGACGCCGGGCCGTCGGCTCTACTTCAGCTACACCGACATCCCTCGCGTCCTCAACGGACTTGGCATCGGTATCCTCTCAACCTCCAAAGGCATCATGAAGGATGCCGACTGCCGCCGTACCAAGGCGGGCGGTGAACTGCTCTGCAACGTTTGGTAACGCCGAGCTTAAGATTTCCCAGCCAATTTAAAAAAATGAGCCGCATCGGTAAACAACCAGTTCCCATTCCCGACAAGGTCACGGTCACCATCAGCGGTGACACCGTTCGGGTCGAGGGTCCCAAAGGCAAAGTTCAGAAGACCTTTGCTCCCGTCGTCAAAGTCACCATCGCCGATAAGAAGGTTTCTTTTGCACCCACCGAAGATACGCGTTTTTCGAAGGCCATGTATGGTACGGTGCGCTCCATCGTCGCCGGCATGGTCAAGGGCGTGACCGAAGGCTACGTGAAAGACCTCGAAATCCAAGGCGTCGGATTCAAAGCCAATCTCAAGGGCAACCAGCTCGACCTCGCGCTCGGCTACTCGCACCCCATCGTGATGGACATTCCCGAGGGGATCAAAGTCACCGTCGTCGATCAGACCAAGGTCAAGGTCGAGGGTGCCGACAAGCAGCTCGTTGGCGCCGTCACCGCGGAGATCCGCAGCTACTATCCGCCGGAACCCTACAAGGGCAAAGGCGTGCGCATCGTCGGCGAGCGGGTGCGTCGCAAGGAAGGCAAGACCGTCGCCTGAGGACACCACCCATGAATACTGTCACGAAAGCCCGTCTTCTCCAAAATCGTCGCTGGCGCATCCGCAAGAAGGTGACCGGCACGGCTCTTCGTCCGCGCTTGGCCGTGCGCTTTACCGCGAAGCACATCTATGCGCAGGCCATCAACGACGACAACGGCACGACCCTCGTGTTTCTCGGGAGCCTCGACGCTGAGCTGCGCAAGCAGAAGCTGAAGGCCAACCTCGTCGGAGCGAAAACGCTCGGTGTCGCTTTTGCCGCCAAGGCGAAGGCCGTCGGCATCACCGCGGTCGTATTCGACCGCAGTGGTGCGCCTTATCATGGCAAAGTAAAAACCTTCGCCGAAGCCGCTCGTGAAGCTGGCCTCCAATTCTAAAAAAAGCATGAGTACCGAACCCACTTCCGCGCCCGAGTCTGTCACGCCTGCCACTGAATCTGCGGCGCCTGCTTCCGCCGGCGCGACTGAAGCGGCGGCTCCGGCCGCAGCACCGGCGCGTGAACAACGCGCACCGCGTGGCCAGGGCGGCCCCGGAGGTTTCCGAGGTCAGGGCGGCGGCGGTTTCCGCGGCCCCCGTCGTGACGGCGGCCGCCGCGACAACCGGGACAAGAAACCGGAGGGCGATGGCCCGACGATGATCGAGAAGGTCGTCTTCATCAACCGCTGCGCCAAGGTCGTAAAGGGCGGACGCCGGTTCTCGTTCGCTGCGCTCGCCGTGGTGGGCGATGGCACGGGCAAGGTCGGCATCGGCTACGGCAAGGCGAACGAAGTTCCCGATGCCATCAAGAAGGGCACCGCCAACGCCCACAAGCACCTCGTCAACGTCAAGCTGAAGGGTGACACCATCCCGCACGACGTTTTTGGACAGTACGATGGAGGCCGGGTGCTCCTGCGTCCGGCGTCGCCCGGTACGGGGCTCATTGCCGGTGGCGGTGTGCGCGCGGTGCTGGAGGCGGCCGGAGTGAAGAACATCCTCACGAAGTCGATGGGGTCCTCGAATCACATCGCCGTCGTGCACGCCACCCTCGACGGCCTCCGGAAGCTGCGACTTTCCGAGGACATCGCGAAGGTTCGCAAGACGAGCTGATCGGTCGCTGAGCGAATTTGATTTTAACCATCCGAGTCGCGTCGCGCTCCGCAGCGCGGCGCGGCGCCATCTCCAGGAACCACATGAAACTTCACGAACTCAAAAATGTCACCGGTGCGGTGCACCGAAAGAAGCGCGTTGGCTGCGGCGAAGGCGGCGGCCACGGCAAGACCAGCACTCGCGGTGGCAAGGGCCAGTCGGCCCGCTCCGGCAGCAGCATTCGCCCGGGCTTCGAAGGCGGCCAGATGCCGCTTTACCGCAAACTTCCGCACCGCGGTTTCAATAATTACAATCACCGCGTCGAGATTGCCGTCTTCAACGTGGGCGATCTGGCCTCGCTCGACGCGGGGGTCACCGAGGTGAACGCCACGTTGCTCGCAAGTGTCGGTCTCATCCGCAAAGGCGAAACCCGGGTCAAGATTCTGGGTGATGGCGAGATCGGCCGCGCGCTTAAGGTCACGGCTGCCAAGTTTTCCGAGTCGGCCAAAGCCAAGATTGAAAAGGCCGGCGGACAGGCGATCGTCGCCTGACGGCGGCGGATTCTCGATCTCGGAGTTTCGATTGGGCCCAGACCCTGAATCGAAAACGACGACTCGAAAATCGAAAACCGAAATCGAACCTCCCCATGTTTTCCGCCTTTACGAACTCCCTGAAAATCCCGGAGCTGCGCTCCCGGATTTTCTACACCTTGTCGCTGCTGTTCGTCTCGCGAGTGGCCTCGATTATTCCGCTGCCGGGCATCGATCCGCATCCGCTGCAAAAATTCTTCGCCGAGCAGGCTTCCAGCGGTGCCGGCAATCTGATCGGCCTGTACAACATGTTCACGGGCGGTGCGCTCACGAAGGGCGCGATCGCGGCGCTGGGCATCATGCCGTATATCAGCGCCTCCATTATTTTTCAGCTGATGACGGCGGTCGTGCCCGCGCTCAGCCGGCTGCAGCAGGAAGGGGACGTTGGTCGCCAGAAGCTCACCCAGTACACGCGCTATGCGACCGTGCTCATCTGTTTGATTCAGGGGACGCTGCTCATTCTTGCGCTCAATAATCCGGGGCAGCTCTTCCCGGGCTACGATATCGCGACGTATGGCTCCATCGTGATCGTCAGCAAGTGGAGTTTCATTTTTACGTCTGTGATATTCATGACCGCCGGCACGATGCTGCTGATGTGGCTGGGTGAGCAGATCACCCAGCGAGGCATCGGTAATGGCGTTTCGCTGCTGATTACGGTGGGTATTCTCGCCGACGTGCCGGGCGCTGCGGCCCAGACCTACAGCCTTTTCTTCCGCCCGGTGGGCACGGGTGCGAGTCTTGGGCCGCTTCAGGCTGTCATCATGATCGCGCTGTTCGTGATCGTGACCATGGGAATCATCGCGGTGGTGCAGGGACAGCGGAAGATTCCGGTCCAGTACGCCAAACGCGTCGTGGGCAACAAAGTCATGGGTGGCCAAAGTTCCTTCCTGCCGCTCAAGGTGAACTACTCGGGTGTCATGCCGGTCATCTTTGCCAGCGCGATCCTACTCTTTCCTCAGCAGATCTGTTCTTGGGTTGGGGCGACCTATAATCTGAAGTTTCTGACTGAGTTTTCGCAAAACCTTTTGCGCGGCCATTGGACGTACTACGCGCTGAACACGACCCTGATCCTCTTCTTCAGCTACTTCTGGGTTTCGGTCATGTTCAAACCCATCCAGATTGCCGACGACCTCAAGAAATACGGCGGCTACATCCCCGGCGTGCGCCCCGGCGAACCGACCGCGCAGTTCCTCGATTTCATCATGACGCGCCTCACGCTGGCGGGAGCGATTTTCCTCACGGTCATCGCGATCATGCCCGATGTGCTTTTGTTTGAATTGAATGTCCCGACGCGGATTGCCTATTTCTTCGGCGGCACCGGGATGCTCATCACCGTCGGCGTCATTCTCGACACCATGCGCCAGATCGAGACGTTTTTGCTGCAGCGCCATTACGACGGATTCCTGAAGAAGGGCCGCATCCGGGCCCGCAGCGCCAATCCGCAACAGGGCATCACCGGCGAGGCTTTGAGTCACGAAGCGGTGATGAAGCTCGCGCTGCCCATGCTCGGGCTGCTGATCCTCGGCACCAGCATCTGGGTGTTTAAGGCGTTTGTGAAATAAGTTCTTTACTCGCGCGGTTGTGGCCGGCACGTTCGATCCCTTTGCGAGGTTTGGCCATCGCGCCAAGACCAAGTTCCTTATCCTGGGTTCACCAGACATCCTCTGGGAAGACTTGATGAACCAGGCCCGTTCTTTGAATTTTGAGCACGTCTCTCCGTCCCGTTTGAATGGGCCGGAGATTTCGCGACGCCCGGCTTCGGCCGCAGCGGAGGAAGCGACCACCCTGGCGCAGATGCGCCGCTGGTTCTTCGCGCGCAAACCTGATGCGGGATTTGTCCTTACGGACTTCCCGGCTACGCTGCTCCAAGCCAAAGTTTTCGATGAATGGCTCGATTCTCGTGATGAGACACTCGACGCCGTCTTTGCCGCTTCCGGCTCTGGCGGACCGGTCATCGAACACTATCGTACGCTCGGCCTCTTTTGTGGGGCGAGCCTCCCCGCGCCGGCATGACCATTCCGATCAAGAACAAGGATGGAATCGTCAGAATGCGCGAGGCGTGCGCCATCGCCGCCACCGTGCTTGAGCAGCTCAAGCCGTTGGTTCGGCCGGGTGTCACGACGCAAGACTTGGAAGAAGCGGGCCGAGATTGGATCGCGCGTCTCGGTGCCCGCAGCGCCTGCTACGGCTACCAGCATGGCTCGCGTCGCTACCCGGCCCATACCTGCATCTCGGTCAACGACGAGGTCGTTCACGGGATTCCGTCCTTTCGGCGCGTGCTGCGCGAAGGTGACATCGTTTCGCTCGATATCGTCGTTTGGTTTGAAGGCTACGTCGGCGACAACGCCTTCACGGTTCCCGTGGGGCCGGTTGCTGAACCCGTCGAAAAACTGCTGCGTGTCTCCCGTGCGGCCCTCGACCTCGGCATCCGCCAGGCGCAGGTGGGCAATCGCATCGGCGACATCTCGTCGGCCATCCAGCAGTACGTCGAAGCCAACGGTTTCAGCGTCGTTCGTGAAATGGTTGGCCACGGGGTCGGTGTCTCGATGCACGAGCCCCCCGAAATTCCGAATTTCGGCAGGCGCGGAACTGGCGACAGGATCAAGCCCGGGATGACCCTCGCCATCGAGCCGATGGTCAACGCCGGGTCGTGCAAGACGAAAACGCTCTCCGATGGCTGGACGGTCGTGGCAGCGGATGGGTTTCCCTCCGCCCATTTTGAACACACCGTCCTGACTACTGACCGGGGCCCCGAAATTCTCACGGTGCCGCGTCCCGTCAGAGCCTCGACTCAAAATTCCACCTGAATTTCATTTTTCACTCTCATTTCTAAAATTAATCTCAACTAGTACAATACCATGCCTCGTCTCCTCGGCGTAGAAATCCCCGCGAAGAAAAAAGTCGCGTACTCCCTCCGTTACATCAACGGCATCGGGCCCACCCGGGCCGATCTGCTTGTCAAGGAAGCGGGCCTGAACCCCGACATGCGGGCGCAGGACCTCTCCGAGGAGCAGCTCAACAAGATTCTCCACCTGATCACCGAGCACAAATGGGTGCTCGAGGGTGACCTTCGTCGCGAAATTGCCGGCAACCTGAAACGGCTGCAGGCAATCAATTGCTACCGTGGCATCCGCCACCGGCGGGGCCTCCCCGTTCGCGGTCAGCGCACCAGCACCAACGCCCGCACCCGCAAGGGACCGCGCAAGACCGTTGGTGTCACCAAAGTCAAAGAAACCAACACCACCACTTAACAGTTTCCCCTCATGGCCGAAGAAAAGTCAGCTCCCAAGAAAGAGAAACCCGCGAAGCCCGCCGCGGATGGCGCGGCCGCTGCCGCCCCCGCCGATCGCGGCGAAAAGAAAGCTCGCGCTCCGAAAGCCGCGGGCGAAAAGCCCGGTGCACCGGCCGTCGAGGGTGCCGCTCCCGCGGCCCCCGCCGGTCCCGCCGGCGAACAAAAGCCCGTCGAGATGGTGCATGGCGTCGCGAAACAGCCGACCGCCGAAGATCTCCTCAAGGAAGAGCTTGGCGCCATCAAGGTGCGCAAGGCGAAAGGTTCCAAGAACGTCACGTCGGGCTTCGCCAATGTTCTGGCGTCGTTCAATAACACCATCGTTTCCATCACCGACCAGAAGGGCGCCGTCATCGCCTGGTCTTCCGCCGGTAAATGCAATTTTCGCGGTTCCCGCAAGTCCACCGCCTATGCCGCGCAGATCGTCGCGCAAGACGCCGCTCGCAACGCCATGTCGCACGGCCTGAAGGACGTCGTCATCCGCGTGTCCGGTCCCGGCCTCGGTCGCGACTCCGCGATTCGTGCCCTGCAGGCCATCGGCCTCGAGATTGTCTCGATCGTCGATGTCACGCCGATTCCGCATAACGGTTGCCGCCCTCGCAAACGACGCCGCGTCTGAGCGCGCCTGGCGCGCGATCTCACATCTGAAATTTCAAATCTCAAATCTCTAACACATGGCTCGCTATACCGGCCCCACCACCCGCATCAGTCGCCGCTTTGGACAGCACATCCTCGGCTCTGGCAAAGCTTTCGAACGCCGTGGCTATCCGCCCGGCGTCCACGGCGCGAAGATGAAACGGAAAGTTTCCGAATACGCCGTCGGACTCAACGAAAAGCAAAAGCTCCGTTACATCTACGGCCTGCTGGAGCGCCAGTTCCGCCGCATGTTCGAAATCGCGAAGAAGGAACGCGGCGTCACCGGCGAGCGTTTCCTTCAGCTCCTCGAGACCCGGCTCGACAGCACGGTTTACCTGCTCGGTCTCGCCAAGAGCCGCGCCGCGGCCCGCCAGTTTGTCAATCACGGCCACATCCGCGTGAACAACCACAAGGTCGACATCGCCAGCTACAACGTTCAGGCCGGTGACGAGATCGAGGTGAAGAACACCCCGGCCTCCCGCCAGCTTGCCACGCGTTGCTTGGAGGAGAATCGCATCCGCAACGTCCCCGGCTGGCTCACGATGAATCCCGAGACGTTCAAGGCCACCGTCGTGCGGCTCCCGACGCGCGAAGAGATGACTCAGGACGTCAACGAACAACTCATCGTCGAGTTCTACTCGCGCTTCTGAGCGCGATTCCGTCTCAATTCCAATTCTCAAGCTCAAAACGTCAGAACTCCCAGCCATGCCAAAACGCCTCGGAAAGTTCGAATTGCCCAGCAAACTCACGAAGGTCGAGGAAGGCGCCACGCCAACCTACGCCAAGTTCATCGCCGAGCCCTTTGAAGCGGGCTACGGCCACACGGTCGGCAACTCCCTCCGCCGTGTGCTGCTCAGTTCCATCGAGGGCGCCGCGATCTCCTCCATCAAGATCGATGGCGTCAACCATGAGTTCCAATCCATCGACGGCGTCGTCGAGGATGTGACCGACATCGTCCTCAACCTGAAGAAGATCCTGATCGTGTCGCAGAAGCGCGAACCCATCACCCTGCTGATCAAGGTCACGAAGTCCGGCGCCGTCACCGCGGCGGACATCCAGGCCGATGCAAATATCCAGATCGTCAATCCCGATCAGGTGATCTGCACGCTCGACCACAAGCGCACATTCGAGGCGGAAATCGAGATCAAGACCGGACGGGGATACTACCCCGGCGAGTCCAACAAGAAGGAAGAGCAGGCCATCGGGGTGATCTCCATCGATTCACTCTTCTCGCCGGTGCGGCTCGTCAAGTATGCGGTCGAAGCGACGCGCGTCGGCCAGATCACCGATTACGACAAGCTCAACCTGGAGATCTGGACGGACGGTCGCATCACCCCGGACGACGCACTCAAGCAGTCTGCGTCCATCCTCAAACATCACCTTGATGTCTTTGATCGCGTCAGCGAAGAGGCCTACGAGTTCGAGAACCAGCAGTCGGAGGTCAGTGAGGAGCAGAACAAGCTCCGCAAGCTGCTCAACATGTCGGTCAACGAAATCGAGCTCTCCGTGCGCGCGGCGAACTGTCTGAACAACGCCAATATCACCACCGTGGGCGAGCTCGCGATGAAGACCGAGCAGGAGATGCTGAAGTACCGCAATTTCGGCAAGAAGTCGCTGAACGAGATCAAGGATATGCTCGAGTCGCTCGGTCTGTCGCGGGGCATGAAAGTCGTCGAACGCCTCCTCGACACCAAGTAGGAAGCCTGAGGAGGTTTTCGATTCTCGATTTCGGCTGGTCGATTGTCCGGCAGCGCGCCGCTTCGGCGGTGCGAGATCGAAAATTGATCTTCCAGAAGAGAAAATCACCACCGGCTCTCGCGCCGTCCGCTGCCGCCCAACGCTGCGACCGGATTGCCGATCGGGAGCCAACCAACCATAAAATCCAATGCGTCACAATAAACACCACGCCTCCATGGGCGTCACGCGCGAGCATCGCGCCGCGATGTTGGCCAACATGGCCGCGTCGCTCATCGAGCACGGTCGGATCCAGACCACGCTGGCGAAAGCCAAGGTGCTGCGTCCCTTCATCGAGAAGGTCATCACCAAGGCCAAGCAGGCGGCGGCCAAGACCGAGCGGAAGGATGCCATTCACCTGCGCCGCCTCGCTCTGGCGGATGTCCGCAACGAGGATGCGATCACCAAACTGTTCAACGAGACCCACAAGGAATTCACGAACCGCCACGGTGGCTACACCCGCATCTACAAGCTCGGGGCCCAGCGCCAGAGCGACGCTGCGGAGATGGCGCTCATCGAGTTCGTGAAGGCCGAAGATACCGGTTACAAGAAGTCGAAGGGCCGGAAATCCAAGGGAGCCAAGAAAGCCAAGGCCCCGAGTGCCCCGGCTGAGACGCCCGCCGCTCTCGACGCGCCCGCCGCCGCCGCACCGGCGGCCGGAGAAGCGACGAAGAGCTGAGCTCGCTTGCCAACCGGCTGACGCGCCACCAGCTTCAACGCGCCGGGTTTACTCCCGGCGCGTTTTTTTGTGGCTGATTTTGCCCCGGTTGCGATTGGTTGTCCGCGATGTTCGATTTCGCCACCGCCACCGTGATCTACTGCGTGCTCGTCGCGGTGGGTTTTCTCGGCCTGTGGATGTACTATGATCGGCGCGACCATCGCCGGTTGGAACTCGAACGCCGGAAGACCACGTTTCACTGCATCCGCTGCGATGCGATCTACAGTGCACCCACCGGTCACGATCTCAGCAAGTGTCCGAAATGCGGCCATGAAAACACCCGGCTGAGGTTCTGACAGCCGGCCGCCGGCTTGCACGCCGGGGCGCCGCCCGCCTTACTCCGCGCTTCCTTCCGCTTGTCCACCTCTTCCGTCCCAGATCCGTATGCGCCCCAGCCGGGCTTCGTGCATCGCCACGCCGACGCCGTCGTCGCCGGAGTTGTCTTTGCCCTGACGGTTTTGCTCACGGTGGTGTCGTTTCCGCCGTACAAGATTCCTGAGTTCGCCTACGCGATGCTGGTGCCCGGAATCTTCTGGGCCTACACAAAACCGCGGCTTGGACTTTATCTGAAGACTCTTTTCGCGTCGCAGGCGGTGGCCTGGACACTCTTGCTCGGCTGGTTGCACCACGTCACCTGGGTTGGGTTGGCGCTGATCGGACCCATCGTGGGTGCCTGGGTGGGCAGCTGGTTCCTCGCGGCGTGGTGGGTGCTGCCCCGATTGCCGGGAAAATCGATTCCGATCCGCCTTGTGGCCATGCTGGGTCTGGCCGGCGTCTGGGTGCTGATTGAATGGTCGCGCACCTGGTTGTTGGGCGGGTTTCCCTGGTTGCCGCTCGCGGCCAGTCAGTGGGAGCGGGCGAGTATTTTGCAGGTCGCGGCGTATACCGGAGCCTGGGGAATTTCGTTTGTGCTCGTGATGATGAATCTGGGATTTGGCGCCTATGCGCACCGGCTTTTCCGCGAAGGCGCGACGGGCTTCAACAAGCGCAGTCAGGAGTTCTTCCTCGCGCTGTTCCTGTTACTCGCCTGCGTGAGTGTGCATTTCCAGGAGTCCTTCAACCGTCGCGGGTACACCGTGCCGCTCGCCCGCATCGCGCTCGTGCAGCCGAGCATCCCACAGGAAGTGAAATGGGATGCCGCCCGCGCCCAGGGGATTCTGGAGGTGCTGACGCAGGTCACCCTCGCGGCCGCCGCCGGCCGGCCCGACCTGATCATCTGGCCGGAGGCGGTGACGCCCATGGCCGTGCGCGGCGACGAAACGGCAAAGACCTTTGTCGAATCGCTCGTCCGGCGTACCGGCATCCCGCTGCTGCTCGGCTCGGTCGCGATTGAAAGCCCGCGGACGGACAACGAAGCGTGGTTCAATGGCGCCTTTGTCGCCACGCCGGGGGAAGGGGTGGCGCGGGACTATTATGCGAAGCGCCGGCTGGTCCCGTTTGGCGAGTTCGTGCCGCTGCGGCCCCTGCTCGGCTGGATTGAGAAATTTGTGCCCATCGGGGGCGACTTCAGGGCGGGTGAGACCTCGGCTCCGCTGCTCCTTTCGCTGCGCGGACAGTCGGTCGTCTTTGGCCCTTTGATTTGCTACGAGGACACTTTCCCGAATCTGGCCCGTTTCAGCACACTGAGCGGGGCGGCGGTCCTGACCGTACTGACCAACAACGGCTGGTTTGGGGAGGGTGGCGCGGCGTATCAGCATGCCGCGCACGCCGTGCTCCGGGCAGTCGAGACCCGCCGCCCGGTGTTGCGCTGTGGCAATGCCGGCTGGAGCGGCTGGATTGACGAGTTTGGCGGGGTGCGCGCCACGGTGACGAACGAAGCGGGGACGATCTATTTCCGCGGGTCACGGATCATCGAGGTGAGCCGGGACGCCCGCTGGATCGATCGGAACACATTCTACGTTGAGCACGGCAACTGGTTCGTGCTGGCGTGTGCGGTGCTGGCGGCCTTCGCGTTTGCCATTTTGAAGATGAACGAGGTCCCGGTCAGCCCGCCCACCGACGCGGAGTGACCGCTGGTTCCGCGCCGGGCGATTTCCGGAAAACGGATGTCGTTTTTTCCCAATGATGGCGGCAGCGATCCAATAATTTCCGGGCCAGGCGTGGTGCAAACTGGATTCATCCTAAATCCCGCAGTTGAGGTTCAGGGGGCCAGTTTTGGGAGCCAGTCGTCCGGACTGAGCGGATTATTCCAGCACAAATAACGTTCGAAGGTTTGCTGCGGGTTCAACTGCGGCGCAGTTGAAGCGAGCCAGCGTTG
>SXGU01519120.1_pt1 | contig 19613 bp, 18 predicted proteins | sample 3174531 | NCBI WGS metagenome assembly SXGU01 (sample SAMN11356863, study PRJNA531348) | freshwater metagenome | isolation source: freshwater sample F1-140 | place: China: Fuxian Lake, Yuxi | collected 2017-12-25 | reverse complement strand
TTCAAGTCCCTCTCTCGCTACCAGCCTCTCCCACAACATTGAAATCGTTGATATTCGGGGCTTTGTGGCATAGAACTGCCCTACAAACCGCCCTACACGATTGGATACTGGGTGGGGACAATGGGGCGATACCGGATTATGGACCACAATCTCAAGCCGCGAGGCCGCCAGTGGCACTACAATCGCCGTGTCCCGGTTGATGTGCAGTTACAGGTTGGCAAGGAGTGGATTGAGAAGTCGCTGCGGACCCGCGACAAACCCACGGCGCGGCGCAAGCGTGATGCCGAGGACCAAGCGAATGAGAAGCTTTGGGACCAGATCAGGCGGGCCAAGGAAGCGGGCCGGACCAGCTACTCCGACGACCCCCGCGTTGAGGCGCGACAAGAGTACCTTGCGTTTCAAGCAAGTGACGCGGCACGGGATGAATACGCCGTGCGGCCCGACGAACCGCTTGGGGAGAAGCTCGAAGCTTTGCTTGAAGTAGTCGCAAGGGATAGTGGGCTCGACCTAGACAACGCGGCAGACACGAAAGAGGCAATGAGGCTGTTGCGCGAGACGCCAGACGGGCGTCTGCTGCTTGAGGTATTCGCCGCCGCGCAAGGGAGTGTGACCATCGACTTAGCGGGGGAAGAGTATTTGAAGAGCGCATCGCAAGCACCGGACACTAAGCGCCTCTACATGGGCGTCTACCGCCACGCGGCCAAGGCGCTTAGGCCACCCAAGTTCGTGAGCCGAGAAGATGCCCGACTGTACCTCCAAGCAATCGCTCATGAGCAAAGCAGACCCACCGCTGCCAATTATCGTGCGGCACTCAATAATCTGTGGGGACACCTTGGGCTGGGTGATAGGTTCTGGAACGGCTTCAAGCTGAGTTCGCCACGCAAGGCCATCAAGGTGCTTAAGTTTGATGATGCGGAGTTGCGCAAGCTATTGGAGAAGGCGGAACCAAAACTACAAGCTGCCATCCGCATCGCCATCTACACAGGCGCAAGAGAGGGCGAGATAGCCACGTTTGTGTATGACGACGAACGTGACCAAATCATTATCGGGAAGTCGAAGACCGAGGCCGGGATGCGGACCATTCCATGCCCCAAGGCCATTCGCAAGGTTGTAAAGGCGTGGGTTAAGAACAGGTGGTCTAAGCTCACTATCCGCAATCGGTTCAATGAACTCAAGACGGAGTTGGGCTTTCCCAAGCGGGTCAAGACCTTCCACAGCCTCAGGCATACGTTCACGTCAAACATGGAGGCCCTCGAAGCACAAGAAGCTACGATAGCCCGCATCATTGGTCACAAGCACAAGGAGATCACCTACGGGCGTTATGGGAGCAAGTCCGACCCGGAGACACTCAGGCCGTGGCTTGATAAGCTCAAGTATCGCCTGTAGCCTGAATTGAGTTGCCCATAATTTTGAGCCAGAAAAATAGCGAGAGATTTATGTGAGGTCGATCAAGTAGAGGCGCGGCGGTATAATCCCCCCCGGTGGCCCCGGCGGCCTATCAGGCTGCGCGGCCCCACTTCAACATGCTAAGTATCAACATCAATGCAGCAGGGGGAACCAAGAGCCACCTGACTGTCACCTGATAGCTTTCATATCCCCAGTAGTCTTCCCAATAATCGGGCGAGGGTGCAATGAGGCTGTAAGCTAGGACTGCGATGAACCAAGAGGCTGTGAGCGCCAAGGATAGTCTTCCACCCGGCACCAAGCCCAAGAGCATTGTTGACCTAGCCTGATTGATTTGTGTCACATAGAAGGTACACGTAATCCCCACCATCAAAGGCAGAGCAAGCCACGCCAGTTCCCAGAGGTCGCCAGTATGGTTCGGGTGCAAGCTGAGGGCCCAAAACACAGTCTGTTGGATAATGAGCGCCGATTGGGTGGCCACTATGAAGCCAACCACCCGTGGGACAACCACACTCACGCGCTCTTCCATGTCATCCCCCATCATGGCACATTAGCCCAGTATTCGGTCATGACTGATGCGACGGCGCGGGCAGCAGGCCACGGGCGAAGTTGAAGTATTGATCGAGGAGCCGTGTGGCGTCTTCACGGATTGTCGGGTCGGTATGGTGTTGTAGTGCAGCCAGCATCAACCAATTGCCTGTCATCGAAAGGGCTTCTTCAACCACTTCGGAGCCGAATGAGATTGCCTTAGCTGTCTGCTTCATCTTCATGGCACCCGCCCGTAGGCCTTCAATGTCTATTCGGGGTAACGTTGGGGATGACATCTCTTCGGCGCGAAAGTCTTTAATGGCGGCGATGAAGTTGCTCGCAAACTGGTTGCGGTACTCGATAGCCTGACAAAGCTTGGTCACCCTCTTCAAGTCCATCTGGCAACCCGCGATGGTTGTTCCATCCATCCAGCGCCTGAACCACGACCCCAGCCCCATCAACCCGCCCCCCTGTGTTGCAGCCTTGGCAGTGTTGGGGCATCTGCCATCAATTGTCACGGTGTCATTTGAGTATACCTCAATGAGACTGGGATTATCGCGGTCTCTTTAGACGCTATTGACACTTAAAACAGACCGTGTATCATGGGACCACTTAAATCAGACCGAGAGGAAACCTCATGTTCATCCGTGCATACCTTCGAGCCTCGACCAAGGAACAAGATGCAGCCCGCGCCAAGGGCGATCTTGAGCGGTTCGCCGCCGAGAGGGGGGTGAAGATCGCGGCGCACTATACTGAGAACGTCAGCGGTGCTTCGCTCAAGCGCCCCGAGTTGTTTAGGCTGCTGGGCGACTGCCAAGAGGGAGACGTGCTGCTGGTTGAGCAGGTCGACAGATTGTCTCGCCTCACAGGCCCCGATTGGGAAAGGCTTAAAGACCTCATTAGGGGGCGGAAGGTGCGGGTAGTTGCGCTGGACCTTCCGACCTCGTGGGGCATGTTGAGCAAGGAGAATGACCAAGGCATAACGGCCCGCATCTACGAGGCGATGAACTCTATGTTACTTGATGTGCTGGCCGCAATCGCGCGGAAGGACTACGAGGACCGCCGCCGCCGCACCCAATCGGGCATTGAGAAGGCCAAGGGGCAGGGGCTGTTCAAAGGGCGGCGTGAAGATGCTGAGCGGAACGCCCTCTTAATGGGCTGCCTCAAGAGAGGGGATACCTGGACCAAAATCATGGCGAGTACGAAATGCAGTCGCTCGACCCTCGCTCGGCTGAGCAAGCGCATTGCGCTGCCAGCTTAGGGGCGAGAGGTGTCACAGATACGCGGGGGAGCCCACAGAGAGGCATTGAGGCTTGGGGCCGAGCGCCGGGGGTTCGCGGGCATATTGCCGCCAGCGGGGCTCCCAGTGGTCTAGGAATAAACCCACTAGTGGGAGCATATAATCCTGGACTGGGGTATTGATCACACCCAAGCTGGCCAGCGTGCACGCCGCCAATTGGGGTGGCCGCAGCAGCAGGAGCGACACAATGAGCAAGCAGGAGCAAGCCGTCCTATCCCACCTTCATTCAGCCATCCGCACCAGTTCCGAGACCATGGACTGGTTTCTGGGCGAGGAGGGGCTCGGCGAGTTCGGCCCCACCCACCACGCCACCCTTGATGCCATGCTTGAGGGGGCCGAAGCGCACCTACGACAGGCGCGGCTGAAGCTGGGCGGGCTCTTGACCGCCTGATCGGGCTTGAGGTGGGCGGTGTACCAGCCATCGCCTACTTCGCCTCGACACACTCATACTGAATGCCCTCTTTCCACCGCTGTAGGTCTTGGCCCGCCTTGATGCAATGCTCCCCATCGTGAAGTTGGGGACCGTGGTGAGGGCGGGCGGGCCGCTTCCCCAGATCAGGACCACAAGGGTGAGGGTGCTCACGCTCTCTCTGCCTCCCCGTTAGAGGTGGTCCCTTGGTTGCCCGTATTGGTAGCCCCCGCAAGCCAACATCTGAGAAGTGGTCCGCATAGACCGCCCCGGCTTAGTGAGATGTGGTCCGTATAGACCTCCCGAATCTTAGGAAGTGGCCCACTTAGACCACCTGAGCTTGCCATGTGGCCCACTTAGACCCACCCCAACTGCCGAAGTGGCGCCCATAGACCGCTCACACTGTCGGCCTTTGCGTCTGTCAGGCTGACTGGGGGCGCAAATAGGAAGGGAGTTTGGTGGCTCTTGCCAGCCGACCCCCGCCCACGCGGCTCTTGCCAGCCGACCCACGGGCTACATTCAACCAACAAGGAACGACACACAATGAAGAACTGCAAAGCAGCGGGCTGCTCACGCGGCGCGTCCGGGTACGGGCACTACTGCAACGCCCATAGGAGCCGTCTCAAGCGGCACGGGGACGTGAGGCAAATGACGATCACGGCGGCCTACCTCAAGCCGCACATGGCTGAGCTTGACACATGGCTTAGACGGCAGCCTGGGGCCGAGAAGGCGTGGGCGATCATCGAAGAGCACTTTGAGGCCATGGTCGCACAGGCCGAGGGTGTCATTAGGTGTTCTGTGGCTGGGCCGCAGCATCGGCCCACGGTGGACGCGTGCAGGGACGTGGTGGCAGTCAGTCGAGAGGCTGATCGGCGCAACGCAATCCTGCTTGTGATGGGTATGATCATTCTCCACCACCGCGAGCAGCGGGGCGTCTTTGCGAGCCAAAAGGGCTTCGTCACCCAACTATCGAGGAGGTGGCGGGGGCTCACGCACTTGCACTTGGCCAGCTATCCGAACTTGAACGGGGGCCGCACCAAGTTGGTCTACCGAGATGCCAACCGCCAGCGGGCGAAGGCGCTGGGAGAGTTGCTCATTGAGGGGCTTGGCCCGTGTGCCGTCTCTATCATCAGCGCACAGCAGCGAGAAGCCGAGAGGCACGCCAAGCTGATGGCCACCAACATCGGGGCGGTGCTGCTCAATGAAGCGCACGCCACCATACCCCACACATTCAATCAAGATGGAACCTTATGAACGCAATTGCGCCGCTACCAAACCTAGTGCCTAAGCTCAAGTCGACCACACTTAAGCAGCTTCTTGAGAAGACCTTCCCGAAGCGGGAGTTCCTTTTGGAACCCATCATGAAGCAAGGGGAAAGCCTAATGCTTTGGGCCGCGCCCGGTGTCGGCAAGACCATGCTCGCGCTTTCCATTGCGTTGGCCGTAAGTGGCGGCGGGGAGTTGATCGGCCTCAAGAGCGCAGGCAACCGCAAGGTGCTTATTGTCGATGGTGAGATGAACGAGGCCGACCTCGCCGACCGCTTCAAGGCGCTAGTGCCCGCCGTGACAGGGTGCGACCGGGAGATGGCGGCGGCGAACGTCACCATCCTCGCGCGGCAAGCTCAAGCACTTGACGCATCCTTTCCCGACCTCGCCACGCCAGCGGGCCAACAGGCAGTGCTTAGTCGTGCCGTGAACGGTGAGTTTGATCTTGTCATTCTGGACAACTTCTCGACGCTTGCATCCATAGAGGATGAGAACAGCGCGTCTGCGATGGACCCAGTGCTGCGGTTCCTGATGATGATGAAGCAAGCGGGTATTGCCTGCATCCTCGTGCATCACAGTGCTAAAGGTGGTGACAAGTATCGCGGGTCATCAAAGATAGAGACGACCTTTGAGGTCATCATTGGCTTACGGAAACCAAACATCACAGACGCAAGCGACCGCGCCGCGTTTGAGATCGAGTTCACGAAGTTCCGAGGCATCAGGAACGTGGCGACGAAGGGCAAGAAGGCATGGCTCAGGGAACGACCCGACAAGACGCTTGAGTGGTGCTTCGAGGTAGCTGAGGGAGAGACGATGGTGGAAATGATCAGTATGCTGAGGACTTGTCTTTACCCCACACAGAGGGCATTGGCGGAAGCTGTAGGAGTAAGCGCCGTTTCCATCACGCGCCTCAAGGCCCGTGCTTTCGCCGATGGCCATTTATCCAAAGGTGAGTGGGAAGAGTACATGAAAGAGGCAAGCAGCACCCCAAGCGCACAAGCTGGCGATGACTTCTAGGCGGTCGATTGCCTGAGGGGAGGCATCTCCCCGATTACCAGTGTTTCATGTTTCCTTACTTAAAGGGGCTGAAACGTGAAATACCTAGCGAAGTCAATTGGTTAAGCCAAGCCGCGCGGGTCGTCATGAAACGCTGCTCTGTACGGACCTCGAAAGAGCGGTCAACCACCCTGAGTTAACTTTCAATGGCCCGTCTGTTGGCTCAGGGTGTGCACTCCCTTGCCTGTGCATAGGCTGGCAGGACGGGCTGCCCAACAAACTGCCCTACACAACGCAAAAGTGCCTTGACAACGGCATCTCTAATCTATTGAATAACAAGGGATTTTACATACGTGGATTGGCATGGTATCAGTTCCCTCTCTCGCTACCACCATTCCTCAGAGATTGAGCGTCGGGCCTTGGGGCCAGGCGGAACGGCCTGCAGCGCTTTGCGATGTTGCCAAGCAGTATTGCCTGTCAGGCGGCGTTGGCGAAACCCGCAAGCTTGCGCGCGCGCGCCGGGTGGCGCCGCTTCTCCCGCGCTTTCGCCTCGATCTGGCGACTGCGATCACGGGTCACGCCAAATTCCCTTGCCACTTGCAGGAGCGTATGCTCCCCGGCGCCGCCGATGCCGAAGCGCAGGCTCAGGATGCGCTGTTCGCGCGGGGTGAGGTGGTCAAGCGCCTCGGCCACCGATCTCCGCAGGGCACTCGCCTCTGCCGCATCATAGGGGTTAACGGTGTCCGTGGCGGCGATCAGGTCGCCCACCGTCGCGTCGCCGTCCTCGCCCACCGGCGTGTCCAGGGAGCCCGGCTCCTGCACCAGGGACAAGACCTGCTCGACACGCCCGACGGAAATTCCAGACCGTTCGGCAATCTGGCCAAGTTCCGGCTCGCGCCCTTCCATTTTATAGAGCTTGTGCCGCTCACGCAGGACCCGGGCGGCAACCTCTTTCATGTGAACCGGGATGCGGATGGTGCGGCCCTTGTCGGCGATGGCCCGGATGATCGACTGCCGGATCCACCACTCGGCGTAGGTAGAAAGCCTGAAGCCCCGCCGGTAGTTGAATTTCTCGACGGCGTGCATAAGCCCCATGTTGCCCTCCTGGACCAGGTCCAGAAGATCAAGGGAACTGTGCCGCCGGTATCTCTTGGCAACCGAAACCACCAGCCGCAGATGGGACTTTACCATTGCCTCGCGCGCCGCGCTGAGTTCCCGACGGGCCTTGCCGATTTCCAAGGCGATGCTCCTGGACTCGGCAGCCGGCAGGCCCAGTTGCGTCTCGGGCTGGCTCTCAAGCTGGGCGACAAGCTGGGAAACGCGGTCCGGGCGCAGTTGCTGCGCCACAACCTCGTCGGCGAAACGCGACACGAGTTCCCGCAGCCGGGCACCGGATGCTTTTGCAAGATCCCCGCCACGCGCCAGCGCCGCCAGCCGCTTGCGGCTGAGCGAGCCTATCTCTGGAGCGAGTGCGCCCAGCCTCTCGAGCCGCGCCAGCACGACGGATTCTAGCCCTTCAGGCTCATCCAACCCGGTCTCTTCGCCGAATTCGGCTGCCATCGACAGATCGACCAGATCGCCCAGGCGGAACTCTCCATCAGCCAAGGCGCGGCCCCACTGGGCGATTTGCTCGATGAGCACCGGGACCCGGCAAAGCCCCGTCAGCACCGCGCGCTGGGCCGCCTCGATGCGCTGGGCAAGGGCAGTCTCGTCTTCGCGCGAGAGCCGTTCGCCGCTGCCCATCTGGCGGAAGTAAGTGTCAACCAGGTCGTGCGATACCGCCGCCGCGGCCTTGGGCGCCGGCGCGTCAAGCGGGACAAGCTCGTGGCGTTCGGGATCCAGGCTATCCGTCAGGGTCGGGTTATCAAGCAATAATGTCATCTCTTCAAAAGTCCTCGTCAGGCCAAACCGTTGAATTGGCGGCAGCGGCCAGCAGTTTGCGGGGGAATCGGCGGCGCGGCGACCCACGTCGCTCCTGCGCCAGCAGCACCATCCTGGATGCAGAGATGGGGCGCAGCCCCGCAACTATCAAGTCTACCGGCTGGCCATTTTATCGGGATCGCCGGCCCGTTGTTTCTCAGCGATTTCGCGTCTCACCTGGCGGTCAAACGCCTGCAACTCAGGGCTCACCGAAACCGGGTAGTCGGGCGCTGCCGGGGCGAGTGAAAGAACCGCGGGCGGCAAGCCAGCCAAGGCGTTGCGGGCCCGCGCGCGCAGGGTGGCGATTGGCTCGGCGGAGCGGACACGGCGGCCGTTCTTCATGACACACTGCAGCAGGGGGCTGCCCGGCCTGGTCTCGCCCATTCTGGCAATTTCATCGCCCGTCGACTGCCCCGCCTCGGCGCGCCGGAAAAGCTGCTTCTGGCCCGGCAGGATCGCCTTTCCCGTCGAAAGCTTGAGCCTTCCGGTGCCGTTGTATTCGGTCAGCTTGTAGGCAATGTCGAGTGCCGGACAGTCGTCCGAGACGCCCATGCTGGTGCCGACGCCGAAACTGTCGATGGGTGCGCCGCTTCCGGCCAGCCGTTCAATTTCCCTCTCGTCCAGACCGCCGCTGGCGACGATTTCCACCCGCCGGAGCCCCGCTTCATCGAGGAACTGGCGCACGGCGCGCGCCAGTCCGGCGAGATCGCCGGAATCGAGCCGCACCGCCGAAACGCGGAAATCCGTTCCCTGGACCTTGGCCAATTCGATGACGCGCCTTGCCCCTTCAAGGGTGTCGTAAGTGTCGATAAGAAGAACGGTCTCGGGATAGATGGCGGCGAAGGCCCTGTAGGCATCGCTTTCCGTCTCGTGGGCCTGGATGTAACTGTGTCCCATCGTGCCGGCGACGGGGATGCCGAAGGCATGGCCTGCGGCAAGGTTGGAAGTCGCGTGCACGCCGGCGATGTAAAATGCCCGCGCCGCCAGGTTTGCGGCTTCGCTGCCATGCATGCGCCTTGCGCCGAAGTCGATGACTTTCCGGCCCCTTGCGGCGGTGACCACGCGCGATGCCTTGGAGGCCAGAAGCGTCTGGAGATGAATCTGGTTCATCACCAGGGTCTCGAAGTACTGGCCTTCGGGCAGCGGGGCGACGATTTCGACAAGCGGTTCGTTGCCAAAGACCGGGGTGCCTTCGGGCACGGCATAGACGTCGCCGGTGAAGCGGAAACCGCGCAGCCAGTCGAGAAAATCCGGCGCGAACAACTTGAGCGTTGCGAGGTAGGCGATCTCGCCCGCGCTGAGGTGGAATTGCTCGAGAAATTCCAGTACCGTCGCCAAACCGCAGGCGATCAGATAGTTGCGCGCGGGCGGCAGGCGGCGCGGAAAGAGGCTGAACACGGCCATGCCCGTCAGCCCTTCCCGCCGATAGGCTTGCATCATCGTCAGTTCATAAAGATCGGCGAACAGTGCCGCGGGCCTTGCCGGCGACTCTGGTCCCGCAAACGTCACCGCGGCCACTCCGGTTTGAGATGCAGGATGCCATTCTGGTCCAACGTCATCGCCGCTCCTGAGCCTCGGCAGCGGGAATTCAGTGTCGCGCACAGCCAGCGGGCGTCTTCCGGCGTTGCCTGGTTGAGCCGGAAACGCCTGATCTGGAACGGCACGATGTCGAGCGAGGCCAGAAATCCGCCCGCCGCTTCATCGATCACCGGAAGATACATCAGCACCAGGTCGCCGCGGTATTCCTCGTGTCCTGAAATTCCCTCGTAGTCGTTGAGGAAGTCGCCGCACCCGTAGAGGATGAGTTTGCCGCGATAGACTTCCCAGCGCCGTGGATGATGCGAGGAATGGCCGTGGACGATGTCAACCATTGCCTCATCGATGAGCCCGTGGGCGAAGGAGACATGGGCCGGCGGAATCTCATAGCCCCAGTTGTCTCCCCAATGGATCGAGGCGACGACAATGTCGCCGCTCTTCTTGGCCGCGACGACTTGGGCCCTTATCGAGCGGATATTCCGTTCGTCGAAGGCGTTGATAAAATTCACGCCGGACTTTTCGGCCTGTGCCGCCCAATGGCACGGAACACCGCTGTCCCTTGCGGCGAAGGCGAAGACGAGAACGCGGCCGTTTGCGCCGGCGAGGACCGCAGGTGCGGCAGCCTCCACGGCATTGCGCCCGGCTCCGGCCGTGGCCATTGCCAGTTCCCGCAGCGTGTCGAGGGTTTGGTCGAGGCCCGCCTCGCCCCAATCCAGCACATGGTTGTTGGCGAGAACGCAGCAATCGATCCCCAGCCGCTTCAATCCGGCGGCATTGCGCGGATTCATCCGGTAGTTGATGCCCTTCGGCTCGGGCGCGCCCATGTCCGTGATGGCGGTTTCCAGATTGACGATGCCGCAGTCGGGTTTCGCAGCGTCAAGCACCGCGCCGGCGTCTCCCCAGACATAGTCGAGATCGACGCCGCGCGGGATTGGGCCATTGGTTTTTTCGGCCAGGCGGACATAGTCTTCAGCCGAATGGAGATAGCCTTCGAAGAGCTTCGGATCGCCGGGATGACGCAGGATTTGATCAATGGCCCGGCCCAGCATGACATCCCCGGCGAGAAATAGCCTGATCATGATCTGGGAACCGCCTCACTCAACGTAGGCCCTTTCGCGCGTCAGGTTTCGGCCCTTTCATCTGCATTCCCCGGTTTGCCCATGAATGGTACTGTTTTCCGCTTCCAACGCCAAATGACCTTGACCCTGATCAATGCTCTTGCATGGCGGATGTATATTTCTAAGGTTCACCCTTGCGCCCGCCGGCAGGAGATTATCATGAAAACACCCGTGCAGATCGATTTTCAAAATCATACGGCCGCAGAGTCCCAGAGATCAGCCATCGCCAGGCATCTGGCGGAGCTTGAGCGCATGTTCGGCGGGATCATTGCCGGCCGGGTTGTCGTCGAGGGGCCGAGCAAGCACCATCGCACGGGAGGATCGATCGGCATCAATATCAGGCTGAAATTGCCGGGCGGAAAGGAAGTGGATGTCTCACGGACACCTGATGCCGATGAACGCCACGCGGATTTCGATTTCGCCCTTGGCGATGCTTTCAGACGGGCGCAGCGCCAGCTTCGCGACCGGGTGGAGCGCATGCAGGACGAAATCAAGACTGATGTCCATCAGCCAATTGGAACAATCGCGAAGCTGTTTGAGGACCATGGGTTCCTTGAAACCGCCGAGGGGCTGGAAATCTACTTTCACAAGAACAGCGTGTTGGACGGAGGTTTTTCGAAACTGAAGCCAGGACTGAAGGTTACGTTTTTCGAGGAAATCGGTGACAAGGGCCCCCAGGCGAGTACGGTGAAGCTCCTCGGCAAACATGCCCTTCGGTAATGGAAACGCCGCTTCCGCAAACTGGCTGGGAGCACTTCCCACACAACGCCGATGTCGGCATCCGCGGCTTCGGGCCAACGCCGGAGAGCGCCTTTGAACAAGCCGCAGTGGCTCTGAAAGAGGTTGTCACCGCCGCCGAGGTTGCGCCGAACATCAAAGTCGATGTTCGGTGCGAGGCCGCCGACCGGGAGCTGCTGTTTGTCGATTGGCTCAACGCTATCATCTACGAGATGGCGGTGCGCCGCATGCTCTTCGGCCGCTTCTCGGTCCGCATTGCCGGCAACAGGCTGGAGGCCTCGCTGTGGGGCGAGGCCGTTGATCGCGAAAGACATGCTCCCGCCTGCGAGCCGAAGGGCGCCACTTACACCGCCCTGCGGGTTCAGCAGTTGCCCAACGGGCGGTGGAGCGCCGGCTGTGTTGTTGACGTATAGAGGGAGTGACCGCGATGGATCCAGGACGCTTCACCCGGCTTGACGAGACAAGCTGGCAAATTGAGCCCACTGGCGCCATGCGGGTTCCAGCCATCATCTATGCCGATGAACCGCTGCTGCGCGCCATGGATGACAAGGTTTATGAGCAGGCAGCGCATGTCGCCACCTTGCCCGGCATCGTGAAAGCCTCCTATGCCATGCCCGATGCGCATTGGGGATATGGGTTTCCCATTGGCGGCGTGGCGGCATTCGATGCCGAGAAGGGCGGGGTCGTTTCGGCAGGCGGCGTGGGGTTCGATATTTCCTGCGGGGTGAGGACCATGCTCACCGGTCTCACAGTCAAGGACATCCTGCCCTGCCAGCAGTCCCTTTCGGAGTCACTCTACCGGCAGATTCCGGCAGGCGTGGGCAGCGAAGGCGCCATTTCACTGGACGCGGCGGAGATGGACGCCATGCTGCGCGGCGGCGCCGCATGGGCCATCGCCAGCGGATGGGGCGAGGAACGTGATCTCGAACGCATTGAGGAAAACGGCAAGATGGCGGGCGCCCGCCCTGACTGCGTGTCGGACCGGGCCAAGGAGCGCCAGCGCCGCGAGATGGGAACACTGGGCTCCGGCAACCACTACCTGGAGGTGCAGGCCGTGGCTGAGATCTTCGACCCCGACGCCGCCAGGGCCTTCGGCCTCACCCTCGACGGCGTGGTTGTCACGATCCACTGCGGTTCGCGCGGCCTCGGCCACCAGATCGGCACTGAATACCTCAGGGACATGGCGGTGGCGGCGCAGGAAACGGGGATAATTCTTCCCGACCGCGAGCTGGCCTGCGCCCCGATCAAGTCGGAGATCGGCGAGCGCTATTTCGGTGCGATGCGCGCGGCGGTCAATTGCGCCCTGGCGAACCGCGAAATCCTCGGGCATTTCGCCCGTCGCGTGTTCGGGCATTTCTTTCCCGAAGCGAAGCTCGATCTGCTGTTTGATGTGTCGCACAACACCTGCAAGCTGGAGAGCCATGACGTCGACGGCAAGATGCGCCAGCTTCATGTGCATCGCAAAGGCGCCACGCGGGCCTTTGGCCCGGGCCATCCGCAGTTGCCCGAGGCGCTGCGCGCAACCGGCCAGCCGGTGCTGATCGGCGGCAGCATGGGGACTGGCTCCTACGTCCTGGCGGGGCTGTCTTCGAGCGAAGGCAAGTCTTTCGCTTCTGCCTGTCACGGGGCGGGACGCGCCATGTCGCGCCATGCCGCGCTGAAGCAGTGGAGCGGGCGCAAGATTGTCGATGATCTTGCCGCCAGCGGGATCATCATCCGCAGCCAATCGACCCGCGGCATCGCCGAGGAGGCGCCGGGCGCCTACAAGGATGTGGGCGCCGTTGTCTTGGCCAGCGAACGCGCCGGCCTTGCCAAGAGGGTTGCACGCATGAGGCCGCTCATCTGCATCAAGGGATGAATTGCGGAGTTGCCCGGCGAGGGGAGGGAGCCTGACGCTGGTCGCGATATTCCTGAACCGCGGCGGGCGAAGCGCGACAGGGCGCTCAGGCCGATCCGGGGAACAGCGCCTTGACGCGCGCGACCGCGGTGGCGCGGTCCTGTTGGAAAGGCAACGCGGGCTGCGGCATCTGCGGCATGGGGCCGTGTCCAAACCACCGCAGGTGGCCTTCGGTGGCAAGCCTTTCGAAGAGCCGGCGCCGGTCGGCGTTCGCTTCGGCAAAGCCCCGGTTGAAGGGCCAGGCCAGCAGCCGCAACAGCGGCGGGCAATTCTCCGCTGCGAGGGCATGGCGCTGCAGCCATTCGGCAAAGGAGTAGAGCCAGCCAAGGCTCTGGGGCAGGGCATAGACCAGCACGGGCTTGCGTGTCTCAAGCGCATCGACGGCCATCGAGATACTGTCGCTGGTCACGACAATTTTGTCGGCGTCGGCGATGATGCGGCGATAGCTGTCTGCCGGCGGCTGGCCGTAAGCTTGGAGACGGTTCGGCGGTTGCATGGCGGCGGCCAGCACCTCAGCAACATCCGGGCTCGTGCGCGGGCTTGTCACCAGGGTGAGCCTGCCGCCCCGCGCGGCAGCATGGCGGCAGAGATCATCAGCCAGTCGGCGGGCCGCCGTCTTATCAAGCCTGTCCGGGGCGCTTGAAGCGCCAACCAGGACGGCAACATGGGGACGGGGCCCAGGTGCTGCCGCGGCGCCGGCCTCGGTGGAATAGTCCCGTGGCGGAGAAAGGGGCAGCGCAAGTTCCGCAATATTGGCGGCGGGCCGCAGGCGGTATTGGGCGGTGGTGAGGACGAGGTCGAAGGGGCCCGGATTCCCGGCCGGGCGGCCGATGCAGACGATCTTGCTGTGTCCGCCGGATTTCTGGCGCAACCAAAGAGCCAAGATGCTGCTCAAGGCCTCAGCGCAAATGATGAGGTCGGGCCAAGGCGGAGCGAGAGGATCGGAGGCACCGGTCTTGAGAAGAAACGGGGCCAGTGCTGGAATGGCCGGCGGCCGAAAAGCCAGGGTCTTTACCGTTGCCGGCCAGCCCAGAGCCGCAACAAGGGTCTGCATTTGGCTAAGATCGCCGCGCCGGCCCTGGGAAAGAATCCAGACGGTGGGGATATCACTCGGCACGGCGGCCCGCCTGGGCTTCGCCGTCTGCCGGGGGAGGGTCAGGCGAGGCGGCATTGTTGCGAATGACTTCGTAGTAGTTTTCGAGCAGGCCATCGAGAATGTGATCCCAGCTGAAGCCTTGGGCACGGGCGCGGGCCTCCATCCCCATCCTTGCCCGCAGCTCGCCGTCACGCACCAGGCCGCCGACCTTGGCAACGTAGTCGGCTTCACTTGTGGGGTCGACGAGATAGCCGGTCACGCCATCGACGACCAGGGAGCGGCTGCCGCTGGCATTGGCGCAGACCGCCGGCAGCCCGCTGGCCATTGCTTCGAGGGTGACGTTTCCGAAGGTCTCGCTCTCGCTCGGAAACAGGAAGACATCGGCGGAAGCATAGGCGCGGGCAAGTTCGTCGCCGTGCAGAAAACCGGTGAATATGCCATGGGGCAGGGCGGCCTTCATGCGGGCCTCCTCCGGCCCGTCGCCCACGATCATGGCCCGGAAGGGGGTGCCTTGCCGTGCCAGTGTCTCGAAGACGCGTACTAGAATGCCGGTATTCTTTTCCTTCACGAGGCGGCCCACGAATGCGACGATCACCTCATCATCGGCAACGCCCAGCGAACGCCGCCACTCCAGGCTGCGTTTTGCCGGACTAAAGTGTTCGGCATCAACGCCGCGCGACCAGACGCGGACATTCTGCGCGAGACCTTCGGTGCGGATGATGTCCGCCATCGACTCGGAAGGCGGATAGACCTGGGCGCACCTGTTGTAGAAATAGCGGAAGTATTTGCGGCCGAGTGATTCCAGCAGATCGAGCCCGTAAAACTTCAGATAGGTGTCATAGCGCGTGTGGAATGAAGCGACCACCGGCACTTTCCATGTGCCGGCGAGCTTCAAGGCCCGGTAGCCAAGGATGTCGGGTACCGCGATGTGAAACAGCGTGGGGCGGAACGCTTCGAGGCGCCGGCGCGCCTTGCGCGACAGGCCAAGCGAAATGCGGTATTCGGAGCGGAACGGAATGGGCAGCGAGGGGACCGAAATGAGTTCGCCGGTAGCTTCAAAAGCGGGCTTTGGCCCGGTTGGGGCAATCACCAGAACCGGAATGCCGCGGCGTTCGAGAAAGCCCACCAGGCGGTTGAGGGTGAGCGCCACGCCGTCCTTGATGTAGTTGTAGTTGCCGGTGAACAGGGCGAGACGCAATTCGGGCCTTGCTGCCAAAGGCGTGGCGGCGGCGGGTTGCTGTAAGCTCATGAGTCAGCCCCCGTATCGGCGGCCAAACAACACCTTGCCGGGCGGGAGGCGTGCGGGCCCAATCCGCGGCAGCGTGAAAGGCGTTTCACTTCCACACACCAAGTCGATTGCGACAGTTGGTTGCCTGGCGCTCAATGGAAGAAAACACGGGACCAGTCTGCCTGGACCTGAGCCGCGATCGCATACTCCCCTTTGTTCATCGTCTTCCACTTGCTGGCAGTAAAAGCTATACGTCGGGTTATTATGCTTTAAACAAATGGTTCACAACAGATTTGTGTGACCTTATGCCACAAAGATTACGGAAGATCCGAAACCCATGGCCGAGGGCACAAGTATCACTTCCTTGAATCAATGTAACCAGGAAATGCAAGACAGCGCCCCGACCGCGGCAGAGCCTGCCAAGCTACAGCCCCGGACGTGGATTCTCAGCAGTCCGCACAGCGGCGACAACAGCCAGCTGATGGCGCTGGCCATGACTCTCGGCTGGCCCTTTGAGGTCAAGCGCCTTCGTTACCGGAGCATCGAGACGCTGGTGCGGCTGGCCGGCCTGCCATCGCTGCTGGGTGTCGATCCCGCGTCGCGTTCCGCCTTGGCGCCGCCCTATCCCGATCTCATCATTGCGGCCGGGCGGGCGGCCGAGGCGGTTGCCTTCTGGTTGCGCCGCCACGGCAATCCGGCGCTGCGCCTGGTCTATGTCGGCACCCCCTGGTCGCCGCTCAGCCGCTTCGATCTCGTCATTGCGACGCCGCAATACCGCCTGCCGGAGCGGCCCAATGTGCTGCACATCGCCCTGCCGCTGCATGGCGTGGATAACGGCAAGCTGGCGCAAGCGGCAACCGTTTGGTCGACGCGGCTCGCCCACTTGCCGCGGCCTTTGACGGCAGTGCTGGTGGGTGGCAGCAGCGGCCCCTATGTCTTCACAACTGCCGCCGGCGAGCGCCTTGGTGCGGCGGCCAGCCGGCTTGCGGAAAGGTCCGGAGGCAGTCTGCTCATCTCGACCAGCGCCCGCACGCCAGAGGCCGTGACAGACGCCATCGTCAAGGCGATCAAAGTCCCCCATCATATGCACCGCTTTGCTCGCGGAAATGGCGACAATCCGTTTCTGGCCTATCTTGCCCTGGCCTCCACCATCATCGTCACGGCCGACAGCATTTCGATGATCAGCGAAGCCTGCGCCACCAGCAAGCCGGTGCTTCTCTTCGACATTGAGCAGGGGCGCCGCTCCATGCGGGCCGAAGAGCAAGTGGCCCAGGCGACGGGCAAGCTGCCGCCGCCCCATTGGCTGGGCCGCGATCTTACCAGCACTCTGTTCCGCCTCGCCATGCGTTTTGCGCCGCCGCGCTGGTCGCGCGATCTGCGCATCGTGCACCGCAATGTCATGGCGAACGGCCACGCCTCGTGGCTGGACCAGCCGCTGCCTGAAGTCCCGGTGCCAATGCAGCCCGACCTTGACCGTGTGGCGGGTCGGGTGCGAAAATTCTTCGAAGCATGACCAGTGTAAGCAGTACGGACAAGGCGGGCGCAGCGCCATCGGGATTCCGGAGCCGGGTCACACAGTTACTTGGCCGGCTGAAGCGCTGGAGCCTGCGGTGGGCCGAACAATTGGCCTATGACGTGGCGGGCCTGCCGATGGCCGTGCGGTATGGCCTGCGCCGTTGTCCGCCGCTGTCGGCACCGGCGGAGTATATCCACTGGTTCCATGGGCGTTTCTACTGGCGGCTTCCCGGCGGTCCGTTGCGCGGGCTTGTCGCTGCCATCGCCTGGCCGGTGGCGCTGGCCGTGGCCATCGCGGTGTTCACCCGGCGCAACGGTGCGGCCATTCAAAGCCGCAGCGGTGTGGCCGTATGGCGCCAAGTGTGCCAGCAGATCCAGCTTGCGGCAACGGCGTCGATTGCGCCCTTTTGGTATTACATGTTTGAGCTCTATGACGAAGCGCGCCGGAGCAGGGCCGGACTTTATCTCACGGCCCATGAGACCATCGCTTCGGCCTATGCGGTGCTGCAGCCGCCGCCTGGCGCCGACGGGATGGATGACAAGATCTGGTTCGCCGAGCATTGCCACGAAAAGGGGGTGCGGGCGGTTCCCGTGTTCATGCATTTCTCAGGCGGCGAATCGCGGCCCCTGAAGGGCGGCAGCGGCGCGCTGCCCGATTGCGATCTCTTCGTGAAGCCGCGCTCGGGCAGCGGCGGCCACCGCATGGAACGCTGGGATTATCTGGGCGAGGGCCGCTACCGCAACAGCCAGGGCACGGTGATGGCGCGCGAAGCCCTGACCGCGAAACTGGCGCGGCAGTCGCTGAAGGATGATTTTCTGGTGCAGCCGCGCCTTGCCAATCATCCGGCCCTCGACGACATCAGCAACGGGGCGCTGGCCACTGTCCGGCTGCTCACCTGCCGCAATGAGTCAGGCCGGGCCGAGGCCAGCAACGCGGCCTTCCGCATGGCCATCGGCGGCAATTCGGTTGTCGACAATTTTCACCAGGGCGGGCTTGCCACCGCCGTTGATCTGGCGACCGGCGAAATCGGCGCGGCTTCGGATTTAGGCATCAGGCCAGAGGTCGGCTGGCGCGAGACCCATCCGGTGAGCGGCGCCAGGTTCGCCGGGCGCCGCCTGCCGTTCTGGCCGGAGGCGGTGGCGCTGGCTTGCCGTACCCACGAGGCGTTTCCGCAGCGGGTCATCGTCGGCTGGGACGTGGCCTTCCTGGCCGACGGGGTGTGCATCATCGAGGGCAACGGCAAGCCGGACCTCGACATCCACCAGCGGGCCGAGCGCCGGCCACTGGGCGACCGGCGGATTGCGGCGTTGATTGCACTGAATGTCGACAAGCAGGTCGGCAGTCATGGCTTCCCATAGTAGCCCCTGTACCAGTTGACGAAGGCACTGATGCCCTGCGCCAGACCGGTCTGCGGGCTATAGCCGGTGAGCTGTTTCAGCAATTCGGGAGAGGCATATGTGCGCGGCACATCGCCCTGCTGCATCGGCAGCATCTTGCGCACTGCCGGTTGGCCCAGAATCCTTTCGAGCGTGCCAATGAAGTCCATCAGTTCGACAGGCTGGCCGCCACCGATATTGACAACGCGGAACGGCACGGGCGCGGCTGGCGGCGGCAACGGCAGCAAGCGCATGATGGCCTCAACGAGATCGCTGACATAGGTGAAGTCCCGCGCCATCCTGCCCTCGCCATAGATTTCGACGGGACGGCCGTTCAGGATGGCGTCGGTAAACTTGAACAGCGCCATGTCGGGGCGGCCCCATGGCCCATAGACCGTGAAAAAGCGGAAGGCGGTAGTCGGTATTCCATGGAGGCTGGCATAGGCATGCCCCATCACCTCCATCGCCTTTTTTGTCGCCGCGTAGAGACTGACCGGTTCATCGGACCTGTCGATCTCTTCGAAGGGAACTTTCGGGTTGGCGCCGTAGACGGAACTGGTGGAGGCAAGCAGCACATGCTGCGGTTTCAGCTTCCGTGCCAGTTCAAGCACGTTCCAAGAACCAAGCAGATTGGAATCAATGTAGGCTCTGGGATTTTCAAGGCTGTAGCGAACGCCTGCCTGGGCCGCCAAATGGATGATGACGTCCGGCCTGGCGCGTTCGGCTGTGAGGTTCAGCGAAGCCGCGTCCTCAAGTTGTCCGAAAGCGGCGGCGAAGCCTTCGTGGCGGGCCAGCAGGCGGTTGCGGGCCTCCTTCAGAGTCACGTCATAATAGGGGGTCATGGCGTCAAAGCCGGTCACCACATGCCCCTCGTCCAGCAGGCGCTGACTCAGGTGATAGCCGATGAAACCGGCGCTGCCTGTGATGAGGAATCTCACCGGGTAACCTGTTCCGGAATTCCAGTTGCGGCAGGGCGGCCGACACTGAAATAGACAAACCCGCGGCTGGTGACATCTTCGGGGCGGTAGATATTGCGAAGGTCGACGAGTGTCCTGGTCCGCATTGCCGCCGCTAGCCGGTCAAAATCCAGGGCGCGGAAGGCATCCCATTCGGTGACGATGACGAGGACATCGGCACCCGCCGCCGCGTCGTAGGCATTGCTGGAGAAATGCACGCCGTGGAGCAGGACCCGGGCCGCGGCCATGCCTGCTGGATCATGGGCGCGGATATTTGCCCCCTGGTCCTGCAGGGCCTGGATCAGGGAAAGAGACGGGGCTTCGCGCATG